>Ga0068860_100001144_pt1 | contig 29103 bp, 26 predicted proteins | sample KBSSwiS32_FD_66597 | JGI IMG/M metagenome (GOLD analysis project Ga0068860, IMG submission 66597) | Switchgrass rhizosphere microbial communities from Kellogg Biological Station, Michigan, USA - KBS Switchgrass S3-2 | ecosystem: Host-associated > Plants > Roots > Rhizosphere > Soil ... | reverse complement strand
TTTTTTGAAGATGGAAAAAGAATATTACTAACCGAAGCTATTCGCTATTATGATACTTATACCATTAAAAATAATCAATGGCTATTTGTAAAAAGGAAACTAATTATTGATTGGGAAGACAAAAGATTGTCAACACCGTAAATCCCTATTAAGATGAGATGTGATGAGTGTTTTCAGTCTCTAAGCAAAGAAAAGGATGACATTCATTTGTAAATGATTACCCTCCCTCTTCTATCCTCGTTTATCATTCGCTGGAGGCACCCGGCTTAAAGGAAGTTGGGAAGTTGCTCTTCCACCTACAATTGTTTGATCATAATGTTCCGGCGACTAATTCAGGGATGAATAAACGTTTCCCTTTAGTGTCGTAATAAAAATCAGCGGGACCGTTCATTAATCCCTTGCAAGTCTTCCGAATCTTAGTATAACTTCCGTTGTCGTGTCTTCTGACTGACAACCTAAAACGCCGGGGTTCGACCGGACAAAAATTACAACTACAGTCAGAGATAACCTGTCAAGTTTAAAACCGTTGGTTTGGAAACACGACGGTGCACACAGGCAATGAGCAATTTCCAGCGTCCCAGACTCGCACATCCAGCCAGCGGACTCTATTATTAACCTCCAATTCATAGGATTTCTCAATTCGTCTACGCAATGCTCGAACTGCGCTTCGCTCACCTTACTCTCTTTTCCCGATCGCTCAATTCACTCCGCCTGATCACCAGCCTGTTACGAAATCCGAACTCCCGGCCTTATAGATTCGAACCATAACTCACGCATTCGATCGGTTCCGATTAACAAAACCGAACCCTGGGGCCTTGCTGTCTTCGCATTTTTGTGTCGAAATCAAAAATTATCAAATCAAAAAAAATAATATGGAATTTCTTTTCGCAATCCCGGTCATCCTGCTCCCGTTCGTGATGGCCCTCATCACCGGACTAATGGCAAAAAGCATGGGCCGGAAATTCTGGCCTTGGTTCTTTCTCGGGATTCCACTGCCTTTCGTAGCAAACGTCATCCTGCTCTGCCTGCCGGTAAAAAAAGCGGTATCTGTTGAGCCGGTAGCCAACGAAGAAATATTTGACATCCTTTTTATCGATAGATCTAAAAAAGTTAAAAGAATCAATCATGAACAACACCTTTCAGCATAGACTCAACGAAGAGCTGCTCTACAGCGAAAGAAAAAGAGCATTAATACTGCTTATCATATTTGTTATCGCGATGTGCTTTCGCACGGCGGATTACCTCCTGACCGATGCTGACCAAACCATGATGCCAAAAACTTTTTCAGGAATTTGGTTATTCCCGCTGACTGTTATCTTCTTTGAACTGATCTCCTATTTATATATAAGCAAAATGATCAGGGATAAGCGGACAAAGATCCCGAAGTACAAACGTTTTGTGAACACAGCGATTGAAATCTCACTTCCATCACTGGTGATTATGGTGGTTGCGAGGCAGTATCCGTCATTCGATATCCTGCAGTCGCCCGCAGTAATGATCTATTTTATTTTCATTATCCTTTCCACGCTTAGGCTCGACATCGTGCTTTCATTGTTTTGTGGATCGATCGCATCGCTGTCATATGTGTTGATCAGCATATTTATCTACAATCACTTCAATTCGGTTGATGGTGCGAGGGTCTTTATTCTTTTCTTCAGCGGCATCGCATCAGGACTTGTTGCAAAACAAATTCGCGGAAGCATCAACAATTCATTGAAGGAAGCGGAGAAGAGACAGAAAGTGGAAAATTTATTCGGACAACAGATCTCGATGGAAGTCGCAGAAAAGATTTTGGAGAATGATGGAAAGATCGAGAGTCGCAGAATGAATGTAGCGATCATGTTTATCGACATCCGCAACTTCACCAATTTTGCTGTTGGCAAGAATCCGGAAGAGATCGTTCGATATCAAAATGCATTTTTTAAGATTGTTCTCGACACTGTTACCAAACACAACGGAATCGTCCATCAATTTTTGGGCGATGGTTGCATGGTGACTTTCGGGGCACCGATCGATCTCAAGAATCCATCTCAAAATGCGGTGTTTGCTTCCATCATATTACTGAAGGCGATCCAGGATGCTGTGAAGAATGGAGATATCGAAGAAACGAAAATTGGAATCGGCATTCATACCGGTGAAGTGGTGACCGGAAATATCGGAAATGCAGAACGCCAGCAGTACTCCATTACAGGCAGCGTCGTCATTCTCGCTTCACGCATCGAACAACTCAACAAACAATTCGGTTCACAACTACTCGTGTCTGAAGATGTGATGCAGTCGATCAGCCAGGCTGATTTGGATGCCACATCATTTGGATCAGTTGCACTCAAAGGATGGCACAAACCAATCTCGATTTATAAACTCGTTTAATAAAATCAATCAAACTTCAAATAATTAAAAATGAAAATCAACAACGAAATAATTAAACAGGCTTCTCTATATGTCGAAAAGAAACTTGCGGCGAAGCTCCCGCATGAGTATCGCTTCCACAACTATAATCATGCGGTAAATATCGTAAACAATGTGAACGAGATTGCTGATGGAATGCGTGTTTCCGATCACGACAGGCAAATCCTTCTGACAGCTGCATGGTTTCATGATATCGGTTATATATGGCAGATAGAGAACCATGAAACGGCCGGCGCAGCTGTAGCCCGTTCGTTTCTCTCCGAAAATGGAATTGACGAAGAAGATATTGAAAAAGTACAGGCATGCATTCTCTCAACAAAATATCCGCCGAATCCAACTAGCGTGCTCGAGCAAATTATCTGCGACGCAGATCTGATGCATCTCGGGCAAAAAGATTTCTTCGACCAGACAGCACTGCTGCGTGATGAATGGAGTCTTACCCGGAATCACAATTATTCAGATGAAGAATGGCACGCGCTCAATGTTGACTTTGTAACGAATCATGTATTTCACACAAAATATTGCAGAAAAAAACTGGCTGATAAGAAAGCAAAAAATCTTAAAACGGTTTCCAAATTTTTAAAGGAAGAAAGAAATAAGAATAACGCTGATCACAACGATGCTGTTTCATCATTGACCAAAAGTGATAAACCAATTGAAAAATTAAAACTTCAGCGGGGAGTAGAAACTTTCTTCAAAACAGCCTCCAATAATCATATGCGGCTCAGCAGTATGGCCGACAGCAAAGCGCATATCCTGTTAAGCATTAGCTCGATTATCATTTCGCTGATCATTTCATTATTGACGAAAAGACTCGAGCAAAGTCCTTACCTGGTTTTACCAGCAGCGTTATTGCTTTGCGTATGCCTGACAACAGTTGTCTTTGCTGTACTCACTACAAAACCAAAATTGTCAAAAGGGAAATTTACCAAAGAACAGGTGGGCAATCGCGAAGCCAATCTTATGTTCTTCGGGAATTTTCACGGAATGGATCTCAAAACCTATCACTGGGGTGTACGTGAAATGATGAACGATACAGAATACCTCTACAGCAGCATGACAAGGGATATTTATTTCCTTGGCAAGGTGCTCGCTGTTAAATATCGCTACCTGAATATCGGCTATCGGGTATTCATGTTTGGATTGGTTGCTTCTGTCGTTGCGTTCGGGATCTGTTTTGCATACGCGCAATATTTTTCTCACCCATGATCACTAGTTAATTCAAAAAATATCAATCAAAAAAAATCAAGCAAAAAACTTAACAATGAAAAAAATCTATGCAGCATACTTAACCATGCTAACAACTATGGCGGGATTGTGTCCCGACTTGACTAACGCGCAGGACCATGCGCCAAATTCTTCGACAATTAAAACTTCTGCCAATGCCGGATATGATGAAGTAGGTAAATTCAAACGGGTTATGTTGGGCGAACACTACAGAAAAGAGTGGTCAACAGTAGTTGAGATTGAAATACTCAACCTGGATTCAACTGCCGGTGGATTGACCGCGTTGAAACTCGGCGGCGGTAAGCAAACAAAATCTTTGCGTTTGCAGGGCGCGGATGGGAAAGAATACGTGCTCCGGTCAGTAAATAAAGACCCATCAAAAGCATTGCCGTCAGAGATGGCGGGAACATTTGCAAACGATATTGTGCAGGACCAAATTTCTTCCTCGAATCCTTATGCGCCACTTGCAGTGGCCTCACTTGCCAATGCAGCAGGAATTTTTCATACAACTCCGCGAATGGTATACATTCCGAACTCATCAAGACTAGGCGAATTTGAAAAGACATTCGCGGGAACAGTTTGTCTTTTTGAGGAAAGACCCATGGGAACCGAAGACGGAAATCCTGAAATTGGATATTCTAAAAACATTGTGAACTCGGAAAAACTATTTGAAAAGCTAAGCGCTGAGAGCGATCACCAGGTGGATGAACTCGCATTTTTAAAAGCAAGGCTATTTGATATGTGGATCGGTGATTGGGACAGGCACGAAGACCAATGGTTATGGGCATCATTCAAAAAAGGCGATCGCACCATCTATCAACCAATACCGAGAGATCGCGACCAGGCTTTCTCCAAACTCGATGGAATTCTGCCGAAAGCATCGACACAAAGATGGGCGATCCGTAAAGTAAAAAACTTTGACTATACAATTAAAGATATCAACGGGTTAAATATAAATGGTTACCTGGTCGATAGAAATTTTACAACAAGATTGGTGTTGCAGGATTGGTTAGAAGTTGTTCATGATTTGCAGGCTCGCTTGACCGACAGCGCGATTGAAAATGCTTTTACAAAAATGCCCAAAGCGATTTTCGATATTTCAGGAAAAGAAATTATTGCAAAATTGAAAAAACGCAGGGACGATATGCAGTCATATGCCACCGACTATTATCAATTCCTTTCGAAAGAAGTCAACGTAATTGGAACTGACCAGAAAGAAATTTTTGACGTCGTCAGAATGAATGATGACTCAACAACTGTTAAAGTTTACAAAGCAAGCAAGAGCTATAAAAAGGAAGAATTGATATACGAAAGAACTTTTGTGCGTTCCGAAACAAATGAAATCAGGCTTTTTGGTTTGAATGGCAATGACGTCTTCAATATAGATGGTAACACGCATAAGGGCATTTTGGTCAGAGTTGTCGGCGGATATGGAGAAGATAAAATAAATGACAGCTCATCAGTAGCCGGCATTGCTCACAAAACAAAAATTTATGACGATGAAAATAATTTCTTTCACGTTGGGTCCGAGAGTAGGGAGATTATCTCTAATGACTCTTTGATGAATCAATACGATCGCAAGGCATTTCGTTATGATTGGTTGGGATTGAAACAAAGTCCGGGGTATAATCCAGACGACGGTTTTTATATCGGCGGTGGAATCATTTTCAAAAAACAACAATTCGGAAAACAGCCTTACGGGTGGATCCAATCGATCTGGATGAACTACGCATTCGAAACAGGCGCTTACAACCTTGCGTACGACGGAACGTTTAAACAACTGGTCGGAAAATGGGATTTGAATTTGCATGCCAAGGCGAATATGCCCAACTATCGCAATTACTTTGGAATGGGAAACGAAACAGTAAAAGAATCCGATGATTCAAAATATTATCGCGTTCGCTCAAACCAAATTATTGCGTCACCTTCATTGACTCGCCAGTTTGGAAAGCATCATTTGTTTGGATTTGGAGCCGCATTTCAATACATCAATGTAGAAGAAACTGAAGGTCGTTTTGTGGCAGATTATAAATCTGGCCTGGACTCAGGTTCGTTTGGCAAAAAGCATTATGCTTCAGCATTCGTTAACTACCAGTTCAGCACACTTGATAACGTGTTGTACCCGACGAAGGGTTTTAGATTTTCTTCGTCAGCGATCTACACAAAGAATATGAATCACGACAAAGATTTTGCTCGCCTTGCTTCGGAAGCGGCAGTATTTTTCTCAGCAGGTCGAATTACAACTGCCCTTCGCGCGGGTGCAGCTACAAATCTTAGTGATGATTACGAATTTTTCCAGGCAAATTACCTGGGAGGCACAAGCAACTTGCGTGGCTTTAGTAAAGATCGTTTTGCAGGCAAGTCGTCTTTTTATAATAGCGCAGAATTGCGTTTCAGAGTCAGCACACTCAAAGGGTACATATTCCGCGGGCAATATGGTCTGTTGACATTTTTTGACAATGGAAGAGTATGGGTTCCTAATGAATCATCGACCACATGGCACTATGGATATGGTGGTGGTATCTGGTTCCTGCCATACAACAAGATTGCATTTACTGCGACTTATGGAGTTTCAACGGAAGGCAACAGGTTAACTATTAAAGCCGGATTTCTTTTCTAACAGGAGTAAAGAGTTTGTTGTTTGACGTTTTGACTTGATAAGCAATGGGCGACCGGAATTCCGGATTCGCCCATTTTTTATTTCAATTTTTAATTTTTAAATTCATTTCTCTTTTGCACGTGTAATAGAAGTGAAATTGTTGAATTCCATTCATCGCTTTGTTCAAAAACAAATTCTATGGCAAAAAATAAGACCACCGAAACAAAAGCCAGTGTAAAAGATTTCCTTGACGGAGTTGACGATGAATCGAAGCGTGACGACAGTTATCGAATTATCAAAATCATGAAAGAACTTTCCGGCTTTGAACCAACGATGTGGGGACCGAGTATTATTGGTTTTGGTTCCTATCATTACAAATACTCAAGTGGTCACGAAGGTGAAGCACCAATCATCGGATTTTCACCAAGAAAACCACAGATCGTTCTTTATCTTTCTCCCGATTTTGAGAACAAAGAAAACTTGCTAAAAGAATTCGGAAAATACAAGTCGAGCAAAGCATGTATCTACATCAAAAAACTCGAAGATGTTGATGAGGGAATTCTAAAAAAGATGATTTCCCTTTCCATCAAACAGACAAAAGCCACGTACAAATAAGTTGCGTCTTTGGCGAAAACTACTTCTCGCAAAGACGCAAACAACTTTTCAGGAATTATCTTCTTCCAGGTCCTCGTGATTATCTCCGCCTAAACTGTAGTAATTATTTTCTTCGTCTTCTTCTCCTAATACTTCATCTGCATCATCCAACTCCGAGCCGGGCACGTCGAGATCATCTCCCAATTTACTTTTTTTCGTTTCATCTGACGAGAGTGATGAACCATCTTCATTAAGATGTTCTTCCTCTTCACGACTATAGATATCATCCTTTTCCGGGTAAATTGGAAGTGGGAATTTTTCATTTTCATTTTTCACATCATTCTTTTTTGATTTATTATCCATACAATTTCATTTATAGATGAAAAATAGATTTAAGTGTATACGCAATAAATGAATTTAATTCCTAAGGATTATTTGTTTAAATATTTTTTAACCAATTCAAAATATATTCTGCATCTTCTCTCCAGGTTGGTTGCCCGACGACAAAATGATTTCTTCCCTCAAATTCTTTATAGTCGAGAACGGAATCACTTTTCTTGTATCTTTTAAAGTTACGAAAATTGAGATGGGCGGGAATAATATTGTCTATGCTTCCCGACGTGATCAACAACGGAGGATGTGATTTGTTATAGTCGACTTTTGCTGCACTCGTCAACCCACCCCTTGCGACCGTTTTTGATTCGGGAATTGCACATTCTTCATATGCCTTTTTTTGCTCGTCTAAAGGCATATTGTTGACGAATGCATATTGCCAGTCCCTAAAAGACATCAGGTAAGTTTTTTTCAACGAAGTAAATAATCCCAAAGATTTCCATCCGGCCTTCAGGAACGAAAATTCATATGGAAATACGCCCAATGTTGGTACTGGATGAATTGCTATACCTGCGGCGGCAAGATCACGGTTGATGATTAATTGAGTAATGAGCCCTCCGAGCGAATGACCGATGACAATCGGTTTTTCCGGAAAGGTGCTTACAATTTTCACGTAGTGCTCGGTGAGCTGTGTTAATGTTAGCAATGCCAGGTCAACGTCCTTTCCCTGTCGTGCCCTTAATTCGGGCGCGGTTCCATTTTTAAATGGCCATGAAGGCGCGATGGTTTGATAGCCTTTGCTTTCGAAAAAATTTTGCCAGGGTTTCCAGCCGTCGCTACTTACAAACGCACCGGTGACGAATACGATGTTTTTGGTTGTGATTTTTCCCATAGTGTTTGTTTTAAGGTGAAGAAAATTCGAGGCGAGCAGTCGGCAGAAGTATAAATTTAAGTATTAGGCGTGATAATTCGTGAGATGTGAGACGAGAAACGCGAGAACTAATCTCCAAACTCTGATGACGGTTTACGTTTCACGTCTCACGATTTCTTATCTTCAACTTTCAAAATGTCCCGCTATGCAATTGAAAATTTATAAGGACTACCAGGAGTTGTCGGATCATGTCGCGGATGAAATTGTGTCAACTGTAAAAAACAAGCCGGATGCAGTGCTTTGCCTGGCGACCGGTCATTCGCCTCAACTTGCGTATAAATTAATGGTTCAAAAAGTGATTCAGAAAAAGATCGATTTTTCGCGAGTATCATTTATTGGATTAGACGAATGGGTCGGACTTCCGCCGTCGAATGAAGGTACATGCAGTTACTTTTTGCATTCGCTCATTTTTAACGATCTTAAAATAAATCCATCACAAATTCATTTGTTTGATGCATTGTCAAAAGATCTCGACAGGGAATGTGAAACGATGAACAAAACGATTATTGATAAAGGTGGAATTGATTTGATGATAGTAGGAGTGGGGATGAATGGTCACGTTGGGTTTAATGAACCCGGTGTGCCAGTTAGTTATAACGCGCATGTGATCGACCTCGACGATACAACACAAACTGTGGGTCAAAAATATTTTTCTTCCCCGGTAACCATTACGCAAGGAATCACGCTTGGTCTCAGTCAATTTCTACAAGCGAAAAAAGCCATCATGATTGCAAGTGGATTGAAAAAAGCTCCTGTGATGCAACAGGCATTGGAGGATGACATTGATATCAACATGCCGGCGAGTATTATCAGGACACATCCAAATGGAGTTGTGATGATTGATGAAGAAGCGGCATCCCTGTTCAAATCTGCCGGCGCAGTGCAAAAATAACACATTGACAGACTAATTGCAGCCAATGAAAATCAGCGATGCTAACCGGTTAAGAATACTTTATTTTCTTGTATTCTGCTGTACCGCATCGTGGCTTCCGATTTTCGCTGACTATCTTAAACACCAGCATCTGAATGGAATTGAGATCGGGATGATACTGAGCATCACGCCAGTGATGATGTTTTTGGTTCAACCATTCTATGGGATGCTTGCCGACCGGATTGGGTATAAAAAGTGCCTATTACTGTCTTCTTTTCTCGCGGCGGTTAGCTATGCCTGTTATCTCCTGAACGCCGGGTTTGCATATTTGTTTACGGTAACAATTTTCATGTCGCTCTTTTATAATACGATTCAGCCATTGCTGGATAGTCTTGCTTTAAAACTTACACAGGAAAATCCAAACTTTTCATATGGCACATTGCGGATTGCGGGGGCGGCGGGCTGGGCATTCACAGGAATTATAGTCGGGTATTTTATAGACCATATTGATACGTCTGTAATTTTTATATTCTCTTCAATAAGCTTGCTGGCAGCATTTATTTTTTCATTCTCATTAAAAAAGGATGATAGAAAAATAGTTTCTGCAAATTCGCAGTCATTTAAAAATGTGAAAGATGTTTTTGGAAGTCCCATTCTGATTTTTTTATTGATATGTGTCGCATTGATTTCAACGGGCGCGACAACCATCTGGAATTTCTATTCTATTTATATGAAAGAGAATGGTGCATCTGCTGCACTGGTTGGATATGGCATATCATTGCAGGGCCTGTGCGAATTGCCACTTTTTTATTTTTCAGCGCGGATCATAAAAAAATTTGGAATTAAGAATACATTGCTGATCACTGTCTTTGCAACAACACTGCGACTATTTCTTTACAGCATTGTCAGCAATCCGAAAATGGCAATTTTTATTGAATTACTCCACGGTATTTCCTGGTCCTTGTTTTGGGTTGTTTGTGTTGAGTACGTAAATATGCTTGTCAGGGAAGATTGGCGTGCAACCGGCCAATCCTTACTATATGCGGCTTATTATGGAGTTGGGCAGATTGCCGGTAATTTTTGGACCGGGTACTTGTATGATACAAGAATGCACATCGCGCAAATCTTTTTGCTGAACGCAGGTATTGTCGGAATGGTGGGGTTGTTTATCTGGATTTTTATGAAGCGACAGACACTATTGTATCGTTAATTAATTTGCGCCAATGAATTAACTGTTTAACCTGCCAAGATACCATTCAATAAATCTTGCCACTTCCGATTCAACCGGCGCATATGGGCCGGGCTGATAATGACTCGATTCAACACCACGAAAATTATTCTCGCAAAGCGTCCAATCCTGTTCGCCTGTAATTCTCCAAAAATCTGTCAGCCGGTCAATAGAATAATCCATGCCTTCTTTGGCAGCACCATCGACCAACCATGTTAAATCGATGGATGTTCTGGACGGACTAAGCGCCGTTACGCGCATCGTCCACATATAATCACTCACTGCATCCATCCAAAAACCAGGATATACTACGAGTCCTAATACCCCGGAATTATAATCTTTGTGATCACCCATTGGCGTTGCAACGGGTTTTCCATCGAGGCTATAACTCGATACGCCCGGACGAAGCGGATAACGCACCGCAAAATGAAATGAATCATCAACAAAATCAACATCATTAATTGCCAGTCCATTCTGTTGCCACTCTATCCGGCGTTCAGCAAGAATTTCCGTAACTGACTCTTTTAGGTTCGCACCGACAACGGCACTGCAATATTCAGGGTGAGCGGGCCCACAGTGATAACATTCGCGGAAATTCTCGGCAACCAATTTCCAGTTTGTGCGCAGCTCGTATGACTTTTTATATGCTACTTTTGCGCGGTCTATTCTATAAGGATTTAAAAACGGAACGTAATCTTCTATCACTTTAGCAAAATCAGGAGGGCTTTTTGCAAGGGAAATAAATATAAGGCCCTTTATGACTTGGACATGGACCTTATGCAATGCAAATGCGGACTTATCAAAATCATCGGGCATCAGCCTGGATTTGAGAAGAGATCCATCTTTATCATATACCCATTGATGATAGGGGCAAACTAATTTTGGAGCATTGCCTTTTTCTTGCAAACAGATCAAAGAACCCCTGTGCCTACAGGTATTATAGTGCGCATACACTTCGCCGTTATTACCACGAATGACAATGATCGAATCATGTTGCGCCGTATAGGTAAAATAGTCCCCGGGCCTGGGAATTTCAGCAGTGGTTCCTGCAAAAAGCCAATATTTTCTCCAGATCTTTTTCCATTCAAGATCAAAAATTTCCTGATCGGTGTAAAAGGCCTGTTCGAGGCTCCAGCCTGGTTTCTGGCGGGCAAGCAATTGTTCGAGTGGCATGATGATAAATTTAACGTGTGGGTTTGCAGGTGAACGGTGATAGTGCCTCCTTCAAATCAGCAATTTCGCCACACAGGTATCTATATAAATTTACCACATTATTCTTAAACCGGGTCGCTGCCGGTCGGTACGATAGTGTCTGGTTCTACCATCAACATAACAGTTTTTTTCGGAGCGCGCGTGCGATGTACTACACCTCTCGACACTGTATATCCCTGGTGAGGATTCAGTTCAATGGTTTTATCCTCCAGATCGATATACAATTTTCCATCCAACACAAAGAAAAATTCGTCTTCGCTCTCGTGTTTGTGCCAATGATATTCTCCTTCGACGATTCCAACGCGCACCACACTGTCATTAACTTTTGTAAGCGTTTGATTAAACCATTTGTCAGTGCATTCGTCAACCATTTTTGGAATATCGATTACTTCAAAATGATCAAACTTGATGTCAAGCCTCGTCGTGTAACTATATTGTTGTGCCATATCTTAAAATTTTGATGTTCATATCAGGATTAAACTTCTTCTGCTTTGTGTGAAACAGAACTCCGACTCAAAAAGATTTGTGTTTTCTTCTTTGCGCCTTTGCGAGAGAATATTTCTCGCAAAGGCGCAAAGGCGCAAAGGAATCAAGGGGCAATTCTTTTTCCTTTGTGTCTTTGTGTGAAACAAAATGTTGCACACAAAGCAACGACGAAAATAATCAGGCGCTTACATTAAAATCTCTCAACGCGTCGTTCAGGCTCGTCTTCAAATCAGTGCTTGGCTTGCGCTGTCCAATGATCAGTGCACAACTCACACTGTATTCACCTGCAGGAAATTTTTTTGAATAGCTGCCGGGAATTACTACACTGCGTGCCGGAACGCGTCCCTTATACTCAACAGGTTTATCGCCACTCACATCAATAATCTTCGTGCTTTGAGTTAATACAACATTTGCGCCGAGCACCGCTTCTTTCTCTACGTGTACGCCCTCAACCACGATGCAGCGTGAACCAATAAAACATCCATCTTCTATAATCACCGGGCTCGCCTGCAATGGTTCCAATACGCCACCGATTCCAACACCGCCGCTGAGATGCACTCCTTTCCCGATTTGTGCGCAGCTGCCAACTGTTGCCCACGTGTCTACCATGGTTCCTTCGTCAACATATGCGCCGATATTTACATAACTCGGCATCAACACCACATTTTTTCCAATATACGCGCCATATCGCGCGACCGCATGTGGTACGGCGCGCACGCCGAGACTCGCATAATGTTTTTTAAGATCCATCTTATCGTAAAACTCGAATGGGGCAAGAGTCCATGTTTTCATTTCTTGTATCGCGAAATACATGAGTATCGCCTGCTTCACCCATTCGTTCACCTCCCATTTTCCATCTTCTGGAGTGGCAACACGCAGTCTACCTTTATCGACTTCTTCAACAACAGCCCTGACAGCCTCATCATATTTCTCCTCTTTCAACAACGCGCGATTCTGCCATGCTTCATTAATCAATTCATTCAACTTCATTTTTTTTTATTTTTTTGCAAACATATTGCGGATTCCGCGATTTTTGAAGGATTTCTCGAGGGGTGAGTAGGCAGTTTACTGTGGAGGGTTGGTGGACTTCTTAAGCAACTTACATTGAGTCTGCCAACTGCGCGCCCTCAACTGCCAATTCAACTTCAACCTTAACCTTACATTTGTAGCATGGACTTCACTCTCGACATCGAACGTTGCCTCCAGGTTCTAAAACAAGGCGGATTAATCTTATATCCCACGGATACTGTTTGGGGAATCGGTTGCGACGCAACCAATAGCGAGGCAGTTCAAAAAATATTTGTCTTGAAACAGCGCCCCGAGAAGAAGGCAATGATCATTTTGCTTGCCGATCCGCGCGATATTTTAAAATATGTCACCCAGCCTGATCCGCGCATTTTTAACTATCTCGAAACTGTTCAGAAACCGACTACAATCATTTATGAAGGAGCCATCGGGATGGCAGAAAATTTGATTCCTCCCGAAGGCACAATCGCCATTCGTCTCGTTAGGGATACTTTCTGCAGGCAACTGATCAAAAGATTTCGAAAACCAATCGTGTCTACGTCGGCTAATATTTCGGGAGAACCCGCACCACGGTATTTTGATGAAATTACCGAAGAGATAAAAACCGAAGTGGATTATGCGGTGCATTATCGGCAGCAGGATAAAACACAACATGAACCATCTGCCGTTGTAAAATGGAACCGGGATGGAACGGCCACGGTTATACGAAGTTGATTCGATTGTTGCTTTTCCAAATTCACGCATTTTCTTGATCTTTGCCTCGTGCAAAAAATCCTTATTATACAGACCGCGTTTATTGGCGACGTTGTATTGGCCACAAGCCTGGTTGAAAAACTCCACAAATTCATTCCGGACGCGCAAATTGATTTTTTGGTGAGAAAAGGTAATGAAACACTTCTTTCCAATCACCCTTACCTGCATGAAGTGTTAGTATGGAACAAAAAAGAAAATAAGCAGCGGAATCTTTTCAAAATGCTTTTGGAGATCCGCAAGAGGAAATATGATAAAGTCATCAACGTGCAACGGTTCGCGGCGACAGGTATTCTCACCGCGTTTTCCCGAGGGAAAGAAACCATTGGATTTGATAAAAATCCATTTAGTTTTCTTTTCACAAAAAAAATAAAGCACATCGTAAGCGAGGGCCCTGTTGCAAAACATGAAATCGAACGCAATCTTGATTTGATAAGGGATTTTACAGATGGTGAGATAAGCCGGCCTGTACTCTATCCATCCAAAAATGATTACGACTCTGTGGCTCCTTATGTGAATGACAATTTTATCTCAGTGAGCCCGGCATCGGTCTGGTTTACCAAACAGTATCCGGCAGAAAAATGGATAAGTTTCATTGACCAGCTTCCGAAAAATATCAGGGTGTATTTGTTGGGTGCACCATCGGACAGCCCTTTATGTGAGTCGATCATCCAGGCGTCTCAAAATAGAAATATTGTAAATCTTGCTGGCAAATTTTCCTTTCTTCAATCCGCCGCATTAATGAAAAACGCGGTGATGAACTTTGTCAACGATTCCGCTCCAATGCATTTCGCATCTGCAATGAATGCACCGGTGACCGCGGTGTACTGCTCAACCATTCCCGCTTTTGGTTTTGGACCGTTATCAGACAAAAAATTTATTGTTGAAATCAATGAGAAATTATATTGTCGTCCCTGTGGGCTGCATGGATATAAGGCGTGCCCCGAGAAACATTTTCTTTGTGCGATGAAGATTCAAGATACACAGTTGTTGGAATCTCTCCCTCCTTCGTTCTCATAAGGAGTGAAATGACCAAGAACGTTATCGTAAATATCGTCAACGATTATTTCTTCAAAAAATGTGTAAACCGTCATTTGAGCTACAAATTCAGGTGAATGTCGGCAGTTATGCATTCCTTTCCGTTGGGAACGAGGGACAGGTTTTACTACCTTTGCGCCGTCATGGAAATCAATTGCACCGAAAAGGAATTGTTTGTATTCAAAAAAATTGCGCATGCTGCGCATGAAATGGGTGTGCCATGTTATCTCATCGGCGGTTTTGTGCGTGATAAACTGTTGGACAGACCCACAAAAGACGCCGATATCGTTTGTGTGGGTGACGGAATTGAACTCGCTAATAAGGTCGCGGACCGGTTTTCTCCGAGACCTGCCGTTACCGTCTTTAAAAATTTTGGAACCGCACAAATCAAGTTGATATTTCCCGAGTCCAAATCTTCGGAAGCAACCGATATATTCGAAATAGAATTTGTTGGCGCGAGAAAGGAAAGCTATAGATATCATACCCGAAACCCGGAGGTCGCCCCCGGATCTTTGGGAGACGATCAACTTCGCCGCGATTTTACAATCAATGCATTGGCGGTAAGTCTTAATAGCGCAGACTATGGGAAACTTATCGATCCGTTCAATGGCCTGCATGACCTGGAAAAGAAATTGATTCAAACGCCGCTTGATCCATTACAAACATTTAGCGACGACCCATTACGAATGCTGCGCGCCATTCGTTTTGCGACCCAGCTTGGATTTTCGATAGAAAGTAAAACCCTACAGGCGATAGGGGAAGATGCGCACCGGGTAAAAATTGTATCACAGGAACGCATAACCGAAGAGTTAAATAAAATTATTATGTCGGCCAAGCCTTCAGTAGGGTTTGATTTGCTTTTCAAAACAGGGTTGCTGCATATTATTTTTCCAAAAATGGTGGACCTGGCAGGGGCTGAGTATATTGACGGCATGGGGCACAAGGATAATTTTTATCATACGCTTCAGGTTCTCGATAATATTGCCGTGAACACAAAAGACTTGTGGCTGCGTTGGGCGGCCATTCTGCATGATATTGCCAAGCCCGTTACAAAAAAATTTGAACAGGGTCACGGATGGACCTTTCACGGACATGAAGTTGTTGGAGGCAGGATGGTTCCAAAAATATTTGATAAATTCAAGCTGCCACTAAATGAAAAAATGAGGTTTGTTCGCAAAATGGTGGAGTTGCATTTGCGGCCTATCAGCCTGACCAAGGAGAATATAACTGATTCGGCTATACGAAGGTTATTATTTGATGCAGGCGATGATATCGATTCACTCATGATATTATGCGAAGCGGATATCACGTCAAAAAACAAACAAAAAGTCAAAAGGTATCTCGAAAATTTTGAGTTTGTTCGGCAGCGATTGCAGGAGGTGGAAGAAAAAGATCGCATTCGCAACTGGCAACCTCCGATCACCGGTGAAATGATCATGGAAGAATTCGGCCTGAAGCCGAGCAAAGAAGTCGGTGATCTCAAAAATGCAATTAGAGAGGCCATTCTCGACGGCGAAATTGAAAATACTTTCGAAGCCGCACATGCATTTATGCTAGAAAAGGCCGCGGAACTAAATTTGAGACCGCTTAAATAAAAGGCTTAGGTTAAGGTTCAGGTTGAGACAGAAGACTATGGTTCAATCTTATTTTCAACCTCACCTCTCACAAAGCGTGCAAAAAATTTGATAAAACTATTTTAAGTATTTTTGGGGTCTAGTACATACGTTCATTATAAAAAGGTCTTATGGCAGTTTTGAAGTTTAGGGTTTATTATGAAGAAGATGACAGCATTTATAGGGATGTTGCGGTGAAACATTCGCAGACTTTCCTGCAATTGCATCATGGAATTTTGCGCGCCTATGAGTTTGATAACAAGCACCAGGCAACTTTCTACAGAAGTAATGACAACTGGCAACGCGGACGCGAGATCAGTCTCGAAAAATATGACAAATCATACAGGGTTGAACCCTTATTGATGAATGAAACAACGATTGGTTCCGAAATTCGCGATCCGAATCAAAAATTTATTTACGTCTACGATTTTGTAAAGAACTGGTCATATCTCGTTGAATTGATCAATGTGTCAAAAGAAGAAAACGGCAAGCTCGATTATCCTGCGGTTGTAAAGTCGGAAGGCATCGCGCCTTCGCAATATGGGACCAGAGGATTGGTTGGCGACAAACTTGCTGAAGTAGAAGAGAAATACGATTTAAAAAGTATCGAAGGATATGTAGAAAAAAGTAGCGAAGGTGAAGATCTTGCTTCTGAAGATTCTGAAGAGAAGGGTGAAGAGGAAGAGGCGAATGATGAAGAGATTTAATGCATCTTCGATAAATGTGGAAATGTGAAGATGTGGAAATGTGAAAATTGATCAATACCGTGTTTGGTGCATAACCAGATTTTCAACTATAACAATGCTAGAATTGCTGAATTTTCACATTTCCAGATTTCCACATCTCCACATTCTTTCTTCTATCTCGTGAACACCAAAAAAGCAATAATCATCCTCGGGCCCACGGCCGTTGGTAAAACTGCAGTCGCTATCCAGCTGGCGAAAAAACTTCGAGCTTCGATCATATCTGCGGATTCACGACAATGTTTTAAGGAATTAAATATCGGTGTTGCAAAACCGTCTGAAGAAGAATTGCAGACGGTTCCCCATTTTTTTATCGGATCGCATTCCATTCAAGACGAAATAAATGCAGCGTTGTTTGAAGAACTTGCCCTCCAATGGAGCGATGAAATATTCAAGACAAATGATGTCTTAGTAATGGTTGGCGGCACCGGGCTTTATATCAAAGCATTTTGTGATGGATTGGATGACATCCCGCCGGTGTCGATCGATATCAGAAAGAAAATTCAAACGGACTATGAAAAAAATGGACTGAGTTGGTTGCAGGAGCAGGTCCAACGAGAGGATCCATTGTATTACCAATCTGGTGAAATTTTAAATCCACAAAGAATGGTGCGCGCCCTGGAAGTTAAAACCGCAACGGGTCATTCAATCATCTCCTACCAAAAAAAGGGCAGAAAAAAAAGACCATTCGAAATTGTAAAAATAGGCTTGGAATTACCAAAAGAGTTATTACATCGAAACATCAACAATCGCGTTGACACGATGATGCAACAAGGATTGCTTGATGAAGTAAAAGCCTTGTTGCCATATCGCCATTTTAATGCATTACGTACTGTTGGCTACACCGAATTGTTTGATTACTTAGATGGCAAAATCTCTCTCGAAGATGCGGTCGCACTAATAAAACAAAACACTCGCCAATATGCGAAAAGGCAAATAACATGGTTTAAGAAAGATCGTTCGGTAGAGTGGATGGAGCCAGGGGAGCCTCTCGTTCGGTCTATCTCCTGAAGGAGAGGCACAGAGCAAGAGGCAAAACTTAATCAAATCTTAATCTTGCGTTAACACCGTTTCCTCCAAAATTTGCATTATAATCTCCAACGTGAAAGATCATACGCAAAAACTAATCGCCAGTTCGTTTGGAAAGGATTTTCTTTGGGGTGTTGTAATTGCGGCAGCGCAAAATGAAGGCGCGCACAATAGCTACGGCAAAGGATTATCTATCTGGGATACATTCTCCCGAAAAAGTGGAAAAATAAAAGGATCTCACAAGCCGTATGTTGCATGTGATTTTTTCCACCGCTACAAAGACGATCTTCTTCTCGTGAAAGGATTGGGCTTTAAAATTTTCCGGTTTTCTATTTCATGGGCGCGCATTTTACCAGAAGGCACAGGCAGGATTAATAAAGAGGGTGTCGCTTTTTATCATCGCGTAATCGATGAATGTTTAAAGCTTGATCTCACTCCTTATGTTACCTTATATCATTGGGACCTTCCGGCAGAATTGGAAAAAGAAGGGGGATGGACAAGTCACCTTTTTCTAAAATGGTTTAACCGCTACGTTTCTTTTTGCGCGGAAGAATATGGTCCGAAAGTAAAAAACTGGATCATTCTCAATGAACCTTTCGGATTTACATCACTTGGTTATATGTTGGGAAAACATGCGCCGGGACGAAGAGGATTGAACAATTTTTTTCCTGCTATACATAACGCATCACTTGCGCAAGCAGAAGGCGGACGAATAGTGCGGTCGCTTGTTTCGCAAGCGCATATCGGTACTACATTTTCTTGCTCAGAAGTCATTCCTTTTTCAGATAAGGAAACGGATTTAATGGCGGCAAAGCGCGTTGACATTTTACTAAACCGCCTATTTATAGAACCCGCACTTGGACTCGGTTATCCACGCGACGATTTTAAATTTTTAGAAAAGCTGGAACTCTATAACAAAACCTGGAAGTACACAAAAAGAATGCAATTCGATTTTGACTTCATTGGATTGCAGAATTATTTCCCTGTAGTTGTAAAATACAATTCCTTTATTCCAATTATACAAGCCGTCGAGGTGAAAGCCACTACGCGCAAAGTTTCGAGCACATCAATGGGTTGGGAAATCAACCCGGATAGCTTTTATCGCATCCTCAAACGGTTTTGGTCATACGAAGGCGTAAAAGAAATTATTGTTACTGAAAACGGTGCTTCTTTCAAGGATAAAGTAGTGAACGGAGAAGTAAACGATGAGCAGCGCATCAATTATTTTGAGAACTACTTGCGTGCTTTATTGAAAGCAAAAAAAGAAGGCATTCATGTTTCAGGTTATTTCGCGTGGACTCTCATGGATAATTTTGAATGGTCCGAGGGATACGCTGCAAGATTCGGATTGATTCACGTCGATTTCAATACACAACTCCGCACCATTAAAAATTCCGGCTACTGGTTTCGCGATTTTTTGATGGAAACGGAAATGTGAGGAGCGAGGCGCTAAAACTTTAATCCCACTGTCATCAACGCTGTTCCCGTAGTTTGCTTCACCACAGCATACACATTGCTTTTATCCGCGAGACGATATGGAAAGTTTACATCTTTTACAAATCCTGCAACATAAGTCAGATCAACAAAAAATCCCTTGTTTCTATATCCTACTCCGCCGCTGACATATAAACGATCGGCTTTTAGCTGTGTGTCTTTATATGGGTTCATTGAATAAGCAACACCAGCCCTGGCAGCAAATGTGTTGAACTTCATTTCACCTCCCAGGCGAAAATTAAAATTGTTCTTGTAATAACTTTTTACCACGCTATTGACAGCGTCGAAATAGCCAGCATCGTAGATATTGTAGCCATTGTCGTCTTTCGGATCGCCAAATTTCGAAGATCTTGTGGTTACATATTCAACGTCTGCAGTGATAAATCCTTTTTGTTGTTTTACATCGGCTTCACCACCGCCAAACAAATATGATAAACTTCCGATAAATCTCCATGGTGATGTCAATTGATATTTCACACTTCCTGTTGTACCTCCATCGAGTTGATCAGATGTGACGGAATTTATGCCTGCATAAGCCTCCGTGTTTGTTGTCATGGCAGTGCTCACTTTGTCTGTAAGCACGTAAAAACTTGGTGTGTGAACCGCAAGTCCGATTCTCCATGCTGGTTGTGGAACAAAAATTCCGCCGACTTTAATATTGACACCAGCACCACTGGATGTATACTTTTGCTGGAACGTTGATTCTGCAAAGTCATTATTTGTGTTTCCTGATAAATCAGTTTCCGTAAGCGTAGTCGTCTGCGTGTAATTCACAATTGGGACACCGATGGTGATACCGTACATCCACTTGTCCTTACTATTTCCTGCCAGTGCAAATGCGATTTCCGTAATGCCGCCTTTTGTTGCGACGTTATTCACCTGCAAAAGATTTCCATTACCTGCCAAAACTTTTTGCGGCTGACCAATTACCGTCAGTGATCCTCCAACCGTGGCAGTGTCCACGAGATATGTATAAAGTGCACTGCGTGTGCCGTAAGTTAGTGAACCGTTGTTAAGTGCTTCTTCGATCGTCAATCCGGAATTTGCAAATTCTTCAGCAAATTGTTCCGAGTACGAGCTGTAATCGTTTTGTCCCTTGTACGAAATATTTCCGCCAAAATTAGCGGTGCGATTTACTGCAATTCCAATAGTGGCATGATTTGTTCCGGGACCAGGCAGACCAATGACAAATCCGGATGCACCAATATTGAAATTTCCTTTGTTCATTCCTGTTGTGGATGTATTGAGGTAGTCTGATTTATCTTTCGAAAAATAATAACCAGGACTGAAAACAACTTCACTTGTTTTATAAACGCCAAGCCCGGCAGGATTTACGAAAGTCGCTGTGATTTCACCACCTAGTGAACCCATGGCACCACCGATGGCTTGTTGTCTGGCGGTACCACTCGGAGCGATCCAGGATAATCGCAAGGCGTCGTCAGGAGTTTGTGCAAGAATTTGGGACGAAATAAAGATGCAAAAGACAATTAGGGAGTATTTCATATCAAACCTGTTTACCTGCAACCAAATAAAAATGCAGGCCGTTACTTTCTGATCAGAATAAAAAAAGATGGATTGAATTTTTCAATTTCATGTTGCAGATATAAAGATTACAATTTAAGAAATCAAAATCTCCGCATCACAAAACCTTCATTCAATCCATCCATTCATTATTAAAAAAATATTTTGAACATCGATCAATTATCTGTGAGGACGACTGATTCCGCCGCCACCACCGCCACCACCAACTCTAACGCCACCACCGCCACCAAATGACGGACTAAAAGTGCGATTAGGTTGCGTGTTGAAATTGTTGTTTGTAGTAGGTCTGTTATACATCTGTCTCGAGTAATTACTTGGGTTATTGTAATTACTACGGATCGTTTGCGAATACGAGTAAGGAGTGAAGCTGCTGCTGCTTGTTGTTCTTACTGCCTTTCTATTGTAATAACTGGTATTGCTGTAACTAGCAGGGTTAAACGTGCTGGTGCGTGTGTATGCTGTTGATGAGACAACTTTTGGATTTACCACCACAATACCACCGTAGTATGGATTGTAGAAACTGTTCCAGGAGTAGTAGCTATTCCAGTAACTCATCGGACCCCAATATCCAAATCCAACCCACGGCATGTAACCGAAGCCAATTGAAAAACTGGAACCATAATATGGCGAATATCCCATTGGAGCATATGCGCCGTAGTAATCGGTATTGTAGTCATCAAAATAAGACCACTTATCAGGATTCTGGACTCTCATATGGACATACTGGTCATTCGGAGTTGAATAATAATCACTGTTTGGCGTACTATTGGAACTCACAGTTGCTTCTTCACGTGATGCGCCTGGTGAATAATACACATCATCCGGCGTCTGGTTGTTCTTATAAACTGAACAACTCGAAAAAGCGATTGCTGCAAAAAATATCGGAAGTAATACTCGTTTCATGGCGGAAGCTATTAATGTTTTCAATTGAAGTTACTACTTTTGCGCGTCCTTACAAAGTTACAATAAATATTGACCCATTATGGGAAATATTCGTTGTCTATTCATTGATCTTTAACAATTTCTTACAACCGTTTATCGGGAAATTAAGGCAGATATGGGCAAAGAAATCACAAGCAGGCAGGAAGATTATTCTCAATGGTACAATGACCTGATCATAAAAGGTAGTTTGGCCGATTATTCGGCAGTCCGTGGCTGTATGGTCATAAAACCTTATGGATTCGCTTTATGGGAGAAAATGCGCGATCAGCTGGATAAAATGTTTAAAGATAGCGGCCACGTCAATGCTTATTTCCCTCTTTTTATTCCAAAGAGTTTCCTAAGCAAAGAAGCCGCTCATGTAGAAGGATTCGCAAAGGAATGCGCCGTAGTAACGCATTACCGTCTGAAAAAAGATCCGGATGGTGAAGGTTTGATCGTCGATCCTGAAGCAAAACTCGACGAGGAATTGATTGTTCGACCAACCAGTGAAACGATCATTTGGAACACCTACAAAACCTGGATCCAATCATACCGGGATCTTCCATTGTTAATAAATCAGTGGGCGAATGTGGTTCGCTGGGAGATGCGCACACGATTATTCCTGCGCACCGCTGAATTTTTGTGGCAGGAAGGGCATACAGCACACGCAACCGCTGAAGAGGCGATTGCTGAATCCGTTTTGATGCTGAATATCTATGCAACATTTGCCGAAGAATATATGGCACTGCCGGTTATCCGCGGAGTGAAGACCGCCAGCGAGCGCTTTGCAGGCGCCATCGAAACATATTGTATCGAAGCGCTGATGCAGGACGGAAAAGCATTACAAGCGGGTACCTCACATTTCCTTGGACAAAATTTTGCAAAAGCATTTGATGTAAAATTTTCTGACAAGGAAAATAAACTCGATTATGTGTGGGCCACAAGCTGGGGCGTCAGCACGCGTCTTGTTGGCGCACTTGTCATGGCACACAGTGATGATGATGGATTGATACTACCACCGCGTATTGCACCGGTGCAGGCAGTGATCGTTCCGATTTATAAAGGAAATGAAAAGAAAGATTTGCTGGATGCAAAAGCAAAAGACTTGGTGAAACAACTGAAAGACGCAGGCGTTTCGGTAAAATTGGACGATAATGATAACTCAAGACCGGGTTGGAAATTTGCTGAATATGAAATGAAAGGTGTTCCTGTCCGCATGGCTCTTGGATTGCGCGATCTGGAAAATAACACCGTGGAAGTGGCCCGGCGCGATACCAAAGAAAAAAAGAGTATCAGCATGGATGGCATTGCGCAAACAATTGTTGCTTTGCTTGAAGATATTCATCAACAAATGTTCAATCGCGCGCTTTCGTACCGCGAGCAACATATTACAAAAGCAGATCAGTGGGATGAATTTGTAAAACTCCTCGATGAAAAGGGCGGATTTGTCTCTGCTCATTGGGATGGCACCGTTGAAACGGAAGAAGCCATCAAAGAAAAAACTAAAGCAACCATCCGCTGTATTCCATTAAATAATCCAAAGGAAAATGGAAAATGTATTCTAACTGGCAAACCGAGCGAACAGCGCGTATTGTTTGCGAGAGCGTATTGAGCAAATGTGGAAATGTGAGAATGTGAGAATGTGGAAATGTGGACATGTGAAAATGTCCTGAGTCGTCATTTCGAACGGAGTCCGCCGTAGGCGGACGTAGTGAGAAATCCCGTACCATTTATTGGAACGGAATAAATCAGAATCGGTTTGAATTGTCTCGATGAAATCGCTGAAAATTCGGTTAGATTTCTCACTACGTCCGCCTACGGCGGACTCCGTTCGAAATGACGACTCAGGCGCATTTCCACATTTCCACATTCTCACATTCTCACATTCTTTTTCTTTTGAAATATAATTTTGCTTCTTTGCTATTTTTCGTATTTTAATCTTCGCTATGGAGCCTTCACCGAGCGAAAATTTACTTGACATTCGCATTTCACAACAAGGCTTACTGCATTTGAATGCGAGTGCGAGGATAACCAAAATGTTGTTCTGGTTTGCTATTGGTTGTTCTTTGCTGGTGTTCCTGAATATTTTTCTTCTACAATATTTTTACGCTAAAAGAAATCTTATCAATTTAAGGAGTCTGGCGTCAGCACTTGACACTATTGCATATCCGTCGCTTGCCTTGGCTGATGTCATTATTATACTTTGGCAGTTTTATGTGTTTAAAAAATTTGGAGCAGTTTGTACCAAAGCAATCAGTGAATCTGATGAGTTGCTGGTCAATCAATCTTTCAAACTGCTTCACCGGTATACAAGGATTGCCTTATTGCAGATTTGTATCGCTTTTATCATGTATCTTTTGTCTGTTTATATGGGAATTATGTTGGTCAGTACGTCATCATAATTTTCAATTATCAATTTTTAACCCAAAATCAGCTTGACATGGAACAAACTACTCCAACCGGTTTAATTGAGCTTCATATCGATGCTCCTTCATCTGCCCATTTGAACGAAGCAGCCAAGTGGGGCAAATTTCTTGCTATCGTAGGTTTTGTAATGTGCGGTTTGATTGCACTTGCTGCATTATTTGCAGGGTCATTTATTTCTGCGATGTTTAGGAGTTCGGGAATGGATAGCGGAATGGCCGGCAGTTCTGCCATGGGAGGAGCATTCTTCACGATAATCTATTTGCTTGGCGCATTGCTATATTTTTTCCCGTGCCTGTTTCTCTATCGGTTTTCAGCAAAAATGAAAACGGCTTTACGTACAGATGATCAGCAACTATTAACAGATTCTTTTAAAAATCTAAAAGCCTGTTTGAGATTTCTCGGAATCGTTACGATCATTGTCCTATCATTCTATGTTCTCGCAATAATTGCAATGGTTGTAGGATTGGCAGCCGGCGCAGGAAGGTAGATAACGATCGACAGTCTTATCTTGGTTGAAATAATATTTAATAAACTACAATCAATATTCAATGTTCAAGTATAGGCGGCAAGCAGCATCCAACTTGAATATTGAATATTGATTGTTGAATTGAATAATTCTTTTTTGAGAGAGTGATTGTGCTCACTTTGTAGAGTAGTAATTATAATCCTTCAACAGCGTCTGCAAAAAAGTTTGCGAGTCTTCATCACTTGTAATATTGAGCTTTGACCGGATTCGATCCGCGATTCTCATCGACAAATTATAATCGTTTCTTTTTTTCACCGTTTCTATAATACTCTTAAGCGTATTGATGTCTTTATCACTCAAACGCATCACCTCAGGATATTTTGGTTGATAGGTTGACTCCAGTTCAGTAAAGACTGTATCCTGCCATGAAGTCCGCGTTTTTGTGTCGATGACGATTGTTCCGGCCACGATATCCCCCAGGCGTTGTGATTTTGAGGACGCAAGCACGCAGGCAATTCCTGAAAATACGAGTAATGAGCACCACCATGGAAGATCATGCGCCGCGATCATAGAAAAAACCCACCAGGGAAAATCAACAAGGCGGAATATCCAACGGATTAGGTATTGGCTGATGGTCGGTTGCCCACCATCGGATGCGATGACTTTAATAGACATAGCTTTTTTCCCAATGGTCTGACCGTTAAAAACGATTTCACAGACCACGAAATAGAAGAGAGCCGGTAGTGCAAACAACGCAGTAGCCCATTCATGATCGCTCCAGTTCTTCCAAATTCCATGAAGTGCCTTGCTACCCAGCCAATAATAAGTAATCAGGATAGTCCAGTCAATAACAAACGCAACTATGCGTTTGAAAAAAGGACAGATTGGAAATTCCACTTCAATGTTAAAGCCTGTATCGAGTTTTACCAGCATGGTCTGTTGTGATTCGATTGAGACAAGGTTGCCGCTGAATTCTAAGTCTCAACCTCAACCTTATCTCTCAATTTTTTCTACTATATTTAACGGTAAATATAATTTTTTTGTGAGAGAAGGGCTCTTTATAAAGAAAAATATCGACAAGTGGAAGCAGTACCAATATGAAACTACCAACGATCCCGATGAAATGGCTTCACGTTTCACGGAGTTGGTAAATGATCTTGGCTATTCCCGCACTTTTTATCCGCATAGTAAGGTAACACAGTACCTGAATGGACTTGCATCACGGATATATCTCGGCATTTATAAGAATAAAAAAGAAGCATCCTCCCGCATTTTGCGTTTTTGGAAAACTGAATTGCCACTTGTTATCAGCCGGCACCAGCGCGAAATATTATATTCATTTATCATTTTTACACTCTTCGCAATACTCGCAGCGTTTTCTGCCGCGCACGATGAAACATTTGTCCGTGGCGTATTATCGGATGGTTACGTCGAAATGACTGAGGAGAATATCGCGAAAGGTGATCCATTCGGTGTATATAAAAGTGATGATCGGCTGGGAATGTTTTTGTATATCGCTACAAGAAATATAAGGGTGTCATTCATGACATTTGCTGCCGGTATTTTTGTTTCTGTCGGAACAGTGTGGTTATTGTTCAAGAATGGAATAATGGTTGGCGCATTTCAATATTATTTCTTTGCAAAAGGACTTGGATGGAAATCAGTATTGGTAATTTGGATACATGGTACATTGGAGATATCATCATGCATTATCGCCGGCGCAGCGGGGCTTATCCTGGGAAATAGCATACTCTTTCCCGGAACATACAAACGGATGGATTCATTAAAACGTGGCGCCCGGGATGGATTAAAGTGTTTGATTGGGCTGATTCCTATTTTTATTACTGCGGCTTTCCTCGAAGGATTTGTTACACGCTATTCTACGATGCCGATTTGGTTAAGCTCATTCATCCTTATTGCTTCTGTTACCTTCATTATCTGGTATTTTGTTGTCTATCCCCGTCGCGTTGCAAAAAGAATAAAACTCTCCTCACCAGAAAAATTATGATCCAGCCGGCTATGCCAAGTTTCTCCCGTAAAAAAAACCAGTCGCTGAAATTGTTGGCTTGCTTCATGAGCTGCCTTTTCTCAATATGTGGGATATTTGCACAGGATAATCAGCGGTTACCCGACTCCGTTAGCACAGATGATACCATTTCATTTGAAAAGAAGTCCGAAGTAGAATCAACTGTGACCGCTGCTGATTCTGCAGAAGCAAAACCTGACGTGGAAGATACAGCTACATTCAGAGCCGTTCCGAGCTCCGTGATCAACGCATATAAAAAAGACAAAGCTTTTGCGTATGCCAATGATCCGCGATATTGGGCACCCGAAAGATTTTCACCCTCGAGAAACTATTTTGACTGGTTAGGTTCAAAATGGTTTCGTACGTCGCTGATAATTGTGTTGGTTGCCGTAATTCTATTTGCGCTTTATAAAATCATTTCTGAAAACAGCCTGTATTTGTTTTATTCGGCCCCAAAAAAAGTTGCCGGGGAGTCGACAGATAACATAGAAGTTAGTTTTGACGGACTTGATGATAAGATCCGTGAAGCTACTGATTCAGGCAACTACCGCCTCGCGCTGCGTTATATGTATTTGAAAACCTTAAAAAAGGCAGGCGATAAACAACTCATCCGTTTTCATGCTGATGGCACGAACCAGGAATATATTAACCAGATGCGTAATCATCCGGGCGAAAATGATTTTAGATTTCTGACTAACGTATATGAATATGTTTGGTACGGAGAGTTCCCATTGACCGCGCCGCAATTTGCGAGTTTGCAAACACAATTTTCAACACTTTATAATATAATCGATCGTTGAAGAAAATAAAGACATATGGTTTTTTCTTTTTTCTTGTTTTCATCTTAAGCAGTTGTGGTGGAAATCGCGGGCCCCATATCAATCCTCTTGTCACCCTTTGGCGCAAGGACAAAATTCCATATGGCGCTTATATCGCGTATGAAAACATGAAATATGTTTTCCCGAATTCAGCCATAACGATAAACAGGAACTCACCGACTACTTTCGGATTTAACTACGTTTCATCTGGTGGAAACAACAGTAGCAGGAAAGCATATATCATCTTCGCTCCCCGGGTCATACCCGATAAATTTGAGATTAACGCCTTGATGAATTTTGTTGGCGATGGCAATCAGGTATTTATTTCTGCCTTATATATTGGTGATTCGTTGTTATCGTATTTGAAGATTCACACGCCGATTGATTCCAGCGTCGAGCGCGATGATGCGCTGACTGTAAGTGTGTACAATCCCGTTACGTACGATTCTTTGTCTTTTTCTTACCCGGGATTTTCATTTGATACCTACGTAAGTTCCATGGACACCCAGTATACAACGATCCTCGGGCGGGACGGAAGAGGAAGACCAAATTTTGTCAAACTCGGATACAAAGGCGGCGGCGCGATCTATTTGCATTTTGCCCCGCTTGCACTGAGCAATTTCTTTCTTTTGCACAAAGAAAATAACGCTTATTACAACTCTGTGTTTTCGAACATACCTTCCACTATTTCGGAAGTAAAATGGGACGATTATTTCAGGAATGGTAAACCAAGTGAGTTTTCAGAACTGGAATATATTTTATCCATTCGGGCATTACGATGGGCCTTTTGGTTGATATTGCTTTTATTTGCGATGATTTATCTATTCGAATCCAAACGCAGGCAAAAGTTAATTCCGATATTGCAGCCGCTGAAAAATAGTTCGCTGGATTTTGTACAAACGATAGGACGATTGTATTACCAGCAAAAAGATAACGGAAACCTGGTTGCCAAAATGATCACACATTTTCTGGATCATGTGCGCGTAAAGTATAATTTGGCCACATCTGTACTTGATAATGATTTTGTCGATCGCCTTTCCTACAAAAGCGGGTACAACAAAACGGAATTGCAGGAATTGGTACAGGAAGTAAAAAATTATCAGCTGAATCCTTTTTGTTCCGACGATGAACTGATCACGCTAAATAAAAAAATGGAAGCGTTTTACAAACAAGCATAAATAATGGAAGAAAATTTATTTCAGCAGCGTACGGACCTGAGCGAATTGCAACAGTCCGTTCATTTGCTAAAACAGGAAATAGCTAAAGTAGTTGTTGGACAGGATCAGATGGTCGAACTGTTGCTCGCTGGTATTTTAGCGG
>Ga0068860_100001143_pt1 | contig 29112 bp, 19 predicted proteins | sample KBSSwiS32_FD_66597 | JGI IMG/M metagenome (GOLD analysis project Ga0068860, IMG submission 66597) | Switchgrass rhizosphere microbial communities from Kellogg Biological Station, Michigan, USA - KBS Switchgrass S3-2 | ecosystem: Host-associated > Plants > Roots > Rhizosphere > Soil ... | reverse complement strand
TGCCCTGCGCATCCACGCGGTAGAACCCGGTTTCTGCCTGCCAGGCCGGTGCGCCACTGCGCCACGCCAGCCCGGCCGTGAGTAGCGCTGCGGCGCCCGCCAGCCCCGCGAGCGCCATCCACGGCCAGCGCGCCGCTGCCGTCGGCACCTTGGGCGCGAGCGCTGCCGCGAACGCGAGCGCCGTCGCATGCCGCTTGGCCGGGTCGGCATCGAGCGCCGTCTCGATCGCACGCAGCAAATCTGCGGGCGCCTCGGGTTTCAGCTTCTTCAGCGCTACCCGTTTGCCGCTGGCCTGCGCCTTGAGCAAGGCGTCGAGTTCGCTCGCCGCATACGGAAACTCGCCGCTGAGCAGATGGAACAACAGCACGCCCAGCGCATAAATATCGCTGGCCGGTGATGGCGTCGCTCCCTTGAGCACTTCCGGCGCGAGGTAGCGCAAGGTACCGGTGACGACGCCGGCATCGGCCAGCTCGAATTCGCGTGCTGCGCCGAAATCCATCAGCACGATGCGTCCGGACACTTCGCGCATCACGTTCTCGGTTTTGACGTCGCCGTGCACCAAACCGTGGCGATGCACCGCAGCGAGGGCATGGCAAAGATCCAGGCCAATGCCGCGAACCTCCTCGGCCGGGAACGGGCCGTGGCCAGCTAGTAGCTCGGATAACGGCGAGCCGCGCACCAGCTCGCTCCAGATGCCGGCGCGTCCTCCATGTATCGCCGCACCATAGACACTGACGATATTGGCCTGACGCACGCGCGCCAGACGCCGGCCTTCGTCGAGAAACTGATGTGACAGAGCCCCCGATTCGACCTTGCGCAGCTTCAGCGCCACCTGCAAGTCCAGCAGCGGATCGTAGGCGCGCCACACTTCGCCCTGTGCACCGCTGCCGAGCGGGTCCAGCACCTGCAGATTGCCAAAGCAAAAGCGATTCGTCGCCGGCGTTTTCGGCGCCACGGCGCTGATCTGAAGATGGCGGAAACCCTGCGCGAGCTGCTCGATTTCGCGCAGACCGCTCACCGAGGCATCGGCGTTTTCCAGTTCGCGCCAATCCACCGGCTGCTCATCGGCGATGCGCGCGGCGAGTTGTTCAAGATCGTTGTTCTGGGGCGGCATGGGCAGATCCTCCTGCGCAAATCTTCATTGCTTATGCAGTGGGAAACGCCACGCAATGCAGGAAGCGAACATCGCTAGTCCGCCACATCTTTGCCGAGCAGTTTCGACAGTTGCACGATCGCGCGCGCCACCATCACGCGCACCGCGTCCGGCGTGCCGTCGACTTCAGCGGCGATTTCCGGGTAGCTCATGCCGAATTCCACGCGCATGACGATCAACCCCTGTTGACGCTTGGGCAGCGCGGCCAGCGCCTGCTCGTAAGCGCGTACGCGCTCGCCGCCGACGATCTGCTCGATCAGCGCTGGTGCGTCCGGATCGCTGAGCTCGACATCCATTTCCGCATGCTCCGGCCGCCGCGCATGGCGGCGGATCTCGTCGCGCACCTGGTTGAGCAAGGCCTGGCGCAGATATGCCAGGAACGCGCCCGGGCCGGCGCTCTCGAAATGATCGAGCTGTCCGAGTGCCTTGACCAGCGTGACTTGGACCAGGTCGTCGGTTTCCTGCATGTCTCGCACGTGACGTGGCAGGCGGCCGTGCGCCCAGCGCTGCAGCAACGGCAAAAAGCGGCGCAGCAGGCGCTCGCGCGCATCCGCGTCGCCCGCGCGGATACGACGGATCAGGGCGACGGTCGATTCCGCCGCTACGGTGTCGCCGCTGTTCTCGCTGTGCTCAGCCATCTCGCCCGCTCGCTCCCCCAAGGCAACAGGATAGCGCAGTCGCCTGAATCGATTACTATTGCGGCTTTGCCCAACCCTCGTTTTGCCATGTCCAAGCGCCGCTCTTTCATCCGTCGCCTGTTGTTGCTGATCACCTTTCTCCTGCTGGCCGCCGCGCTCAGCGTATGGCTGTTGCTGCGCGCAAGTCTGCCCAAACTCGATGGGCAACTCACCGGCGGCGGCCTACACAAAGCGGTGACAATCGAGCGCGATGCCCTGGGCACGGCGACGATCCGAGCCGGCAGCCGCGATGATGCCCTGTACGCGCTCGGTTTCGTGCACGCGCAGGAGCGCTATTTCGAGATGGACCTGATGCGCCGGCTCGCCGCCGGGGAGCTGGCCGAATTGGTCGGTTCCGCGGCCATCGACCAGGACCGGCTGCACCGTCCCCTGCGCATGCGCGCGCGCGCGGAGGCTGCGTTGTCCACGATGACGCCCGCAGAACGCGCAACGCTCGTCGCCTATCGCGATGGCATCAACGCCGGGATCGCCGCACTCGCGTCGCGGCCCTGGGAATATTGGCTGCTCGGCTCGCCGCCGGCGCCTTGGCGCGAGGCCGACAGCCTGCTCGCCGGCGCTGCGATGTACATCGACCTGCACGATCCGGGCAACGCGCGCGAGCTGGCTTTCAGCAAGATCAAGGCCGCGCTCGGTGAAAATGTATACAAGTTTCTGGCCGCGAGCGGCGGCCCGTGGGATGCGCCGCTGCTCGGACCGGAGATGAAGTACCCGGCGCCGCCCGCTCCCACCGACGTCGATCTGAGCAAGCTCGATCCGAAACTGCTGCAAATGCCCCCGCCACCCGTTGAGCGCGCGGCGACCCCGGGCAGCAACAGCTTCGCGGTCAACGGTGCGCTGACATCGACGCACGCCGCGCTCGTGGCGAACGACATGCACCTGCACTATCGCGTACCGAGCATCTGGTTCCGCACACGCATGGTCTACCCGAGCATGCGTCGCGCCGGAGCCAGCGTGGACCTGATTGGCGTCACGATCGCCGGCATCCCAGGCCTGATTGCTGGGAGCAACCGCCACGTCGCCTGGGGGCTGACGAACGGCTACGGCGACTGGGTCGACTGGGTGCGCGTCAAGTTCGATACGGCCGACCCCCTGCGCTACCACACTGTCAGCGGTCTGCAAGGGCTGCAACAAAGTGAAGAAGTCATCAAAGTACACAACGGTCCGGATCTGAAACTCACCGTACGCGACACGCAATGGGGGCCGATCCTGGCGCAGGATGCCGACGGCACGCCGCTGGCGCTGGCGTGGACGGTACTGCAACCGGGCGGGCTGAATTTCAGCTTCATCCAGATGGACACTGCCGAAAGCGTCGACGAGGCGATGGACGTTGCCAACGCCAGCTGCCTGCCCGGCCAGAACTTCGTAGTCGGCGACCGAGCCGGCAACATCGGCTGGACGATTGCCGGACGCATTCCCAAGCGCATTGGCGGTTTCGATCCCCTGCTGCCGGCGGACTGGAGCCAGCCCGGCGTGGGTTGGGACGGCTGGCTCGACGTCAAGGACTATCCGCGCCTGCCGAATCCGCCGAAACAGCGCCTGTGGACAGCCAACGCACGCACGCTGGATTTCGAAAGCGCGGATTTCGCCAAGCTCGGCGATGGCGGCTTCGATCTCGGCGCGCGAGCACGGGCGATTCGCGATGATCTGATGGCGAAGGAGCATTTCACGCCCGACGATATGCTGACAATCCAGCTCGATGACCATAACCGGTTGTTCGAAAACTGGAATGACCTGCTCAAGAACGTACTCAAGGGTGCGGGCGACGGCGCGCCTTTCGCCGACATGAAAGCGCACTTGGTCGACTGGAACGGACACGCCGATCCGGCATCCGTTGCGTATCGCGTGGTGCGGGAGTTCCGCAAGGAGGTGCTCGACACGGTGCTCGACGGCTTCGCCGCCGCGGTGCGCGCAAAGTACCCGGATTTCAAGCTGCCGAATCTGCCGCAGGCCGAGGCGATGGTCGATGCGATCCTCTTGCAACGCCCGCCCCATCTGCTGCCGCCGGGTTACGCCAACTGGAACGAGTTGCTGCAAAAATGCGCCGAACGAGTGGGCCAACGCCTCAGCGCATTGTCGGGCGGCATCGCGGCGCGCAGCTGGGGCGAAGCGAATGCCGCGCAGGTCCGGCATCCGCTAAGCGGTGCGCTGCCGGGACTGCGCAAGCTGCTCGACATGCCGTCCGTGGCACTGCCGGGCGACAGCAACGTGCCGCGCGTGGCCGCTCCGACGTTCGGCGCTTCGGAGCGCTTCGCGGTGGAACCGGGCCACGAGGAGTACGGCTATTTCCATATGCCCGGCGGGCAGAGCGACAACCCCCTGTCGCCGTTCTACGGCGCCGGCGAGGCGGACTGGGCCGCGGGCAAGGCGACGTCTTTCCTGCCGGGTGCGGCAAAGTATACTTTGACCCTCAGTCCGCATTAGGGTGTGCCTTGGGCGCACCGCGGGATTTGTGACGCGTCCGAGACGCGTCCTACGCAAGCAGCTTTTCGATAATTCGCTGATACAACCGCGGCAAAGTTTCCAACTCGTCCACTGCAATGTGCTCATCCACCTTGTGGATCGTTGCATTGATCGGGCCGACTTCCACGACTTCCGCACCCAGCGGCGCAATGAAGCGCGCGTCCGAAGTGCCGCCGCCGGTGTCGGCCTTGGGCGTGATACCACAGACTTCCTCGATCGTGACCGTCACCGCGCTGCGCAGCGCGCCGGCGCGCGTGAGGAATGGTTCGCCCGACAAGTCCCAATCCAGATCGAATTGCAATCCGTGTTTGCGCAGGATCGTCTCGGTACGTTCGCGCAGGCTTTGCGCCGTGCTCGCGGTGCAGTAGCGAAAATTGAAACAGGCCTCGAGCGCGCCCGGAACGACGTTGAGCGCACCGGTACCGCTGTGCACGTTCGAAATCTGGAACGACGTCGGCGGAAACTCGGCGTTGCCCTCGTCCCAGCCCGTCGTCGCCAATTCCGCCAGCGCGGGCGCAACCAGGTGAATCGGGTTGCGCACCTTGTCCGGGTACGCGACATGACCCTGCACGCCGTGCACGACGAGCCGGCCCGACAACGAACCGCGCCGGCCCACGCGCACGACATCGCCGAGCCGTTGCGCCGACGACGGTTCGCCGACCACGCACCAATCGATACGCTGACCGCGGCGGCGGAATTCCTCAGCAACGCGTTTGACACCATCACGATTGAGCGGACCTTCCTCGTCGCTGGTCAGCAGCAGAGCCAGCGTGCCCGGGTGGTCGGGGTGTTCCGCGACAAACGCTTCGAGCGCTAGCGTCATCGCCGCCGCACCGGATTTCATGTCCGCCGCGCCGCGGCCGTATAGGCGTCCATCGCGGACCCTCGGCTCGAACGGTGGGCTCGACCAGTTGCCTTCCGGCCCGCTCGGCACTACATCGGTATGGCCCAGAAACACGAACACCGGATCGCCCTGGCCGTGCGTAGCCCAGAGATTGTCGACATCGCCATAACGCAAGACCTCGACTGCAAACCCCATACCCCGCAGACGCTGCGCGATCAATGCCTGGCAGCCGGCGTCGTCGGGTGTGAGCGAACGGCGACGGATCAAATCGCTGGTGAGTTCGAGAATGTCGCTCACGCAGCGAACAACCGCGCAAACAATTTGTCGGTGAATCCGAAGTGGATGCTGTCGTCCTCCAGCACAACCACCGGCCGCCGTACGAGCGCCGGATATTCCTTGATCAGCAGCAGCCATTCCGGATCGGAGCCCGGCGTTTTGCGCGCGGACGGCAGATTGCGCCAGGTCATGCCGCTGCGGTTGACGAGCTGTTCCCAGCCGCCCGCCGCCTTCGCCCAGGCCTTGAGCACGGCCGGCTCGGGGCGGTGCTCGCGGTAATCAACGAACGCGTGCACGGTCTTGTGGCGATCCAGCCAGCCGCGCGCCTTCTTGCAGGTTTCGCATTTTTCCAGGCCGTACAGAGTTACGGTCATCGAATCGCCTCGGTCGAATTTGAAACGCGGGTTGCGGCCGTCCGCGCCGACTTGAACAATCGGCGCAGACCGGCTCTGCGCAACCACGCATAAGCCAGCAACGCGGCGCTCGCAAGCCCCGCGTACAAGCCGGCATGATCGCTGCCTTGCGCAAAAGCAGCCAACGCAGCGAAAAACGGCAGCAGCAATAGTATGGCGCACAGATTCAACGCGCGTTGCGATTTTGCCAGTTGCGTCTGCTTTTCCGTCAGGATTATTTGCAGTCGGCTTATCTGCTCGCTCTGCTCGTAAATCCGGCGTCCAGCCTCCGACTGCCGCAACGCGTCCAGCGCGCGCCGATAATCCGCGCGCAGATTGCGTGCGAACGAAACACGTTCCTGAAACTGCGCTTCCCATTGTGTGCGCGCCTCGGCCGTCGGCAAGGCGACACTTGAATCGCGCAAACGCGCACTCAACTGCCGTGCCTGCTCGATCGTCTCCGAAGTTGCTTGGGGCGCGCCGTGAGGATGCGCATCGTCGGCGAATGAACTGTTGATGCGTTTGGCCAACGGCGCCAGGCATGCGGGCGTGAGCGACTCGCCTAGGAATGCGAACAGCTCGCGCAACACCGGTTCCGGCTGCGCGACCAGATCGGCATGGCGCAAGCGGTGCACGACGCCTGCGCCGAGTGCGTGCTCTGCAGCCACGCACGCTTCGGTGGTGCGCCGCCAGTACGTATAGGCTTCGTCGGCATTTGCGACCAGCGCGTGGCCAGCGCCGTCGCGGAAAGCCAACATCGAAGTGGCGACCTCGTCTGCGTCGCGCAGGATGTGCACGAAACGGGCGGCCGGAAACAGCTTGTGCAGGCCGCATACGTGGAACGAATACTCCGGCGTACCGTCGACCCAGCGCGCCTTGGGTTCCGCTGTGTCGCGCGACACGGCGAATTCCACACTGATCTGGCTTGGATCGTGTTGCGCCAGAGTGTGACTCAGTTCTTCCAAGCGCCTGCGCTGTCCGAGAATCAGCGCATCGATCGCAGCGCCGAACGCTTCAAAGAACGCATTGCGTTCGACACCCAACGCGCTGAGCTGCGAGCGCTCGCCGCGCGCGCTACCCAGTTCGAAGTGCGCGCCAACCTGCTCCGCGAACGGTCCGAGCCAATCGGATTCTTCGGTCGGCAGGATGTTCGGGTGCTGCCCCAGACACCAGGTGAGAATGCTGGTGCCAGAACGCGGCGAACCGACGATGAAAATCGGTGCGGCGACGCGCGTTTTCTTCACATCCATCCCCAGCTCCCCAGCCGACGATACTCAGTCCCGCAGCAGTTCGTTGAGCGAGGTCTTGGCCCGGGTCTTGGCGTCGACGCGCTTGACGATAACGGCAGCGTACAGGCTATGCGTGCCGTCCGTCGCCGGCAAGCTGCCGGCGACGACGACGCTGCCGGCCGGGACGCGGCCATAGTGTACCTGCCCGCTCGCACGATCATAGATGCGCGTCGATTGGCCGAGAAACACACCCATGCCGATCACGCTGCCTTGTTCGACGACGACGCCTTCGACGACTTCCGAGCGCGCGCCGATGAAGCAGTCGTCTTCGATGATCGTCGGTCCGGCCTGCAACGGCTCGAGCACGCCGCCTATACCGGCGCCGCCGGACAAGTGCACGTTTTTGCCGATTTGCGCACATGAGCCGACGGTGGCCCAGGTATCGACCATCGTGCCGGCGCCGACGTAGGCGCCGATGTTGACGAAGCTCGGCATCAGCACGACATCGCGCGCGATGTGCGCACCGCGGCGCACGATCGCACCAGGCACCGCGCGCGCGCCGAGCTCGCGGAAACGCGCCTCATCGAAGCCCTCAAACCGCAGCGGCACCTTGTCAAAATACGGCGCTGGCGCGGCGTCCATCACGCGGTTGCCATTCGCACGGAAGTACAGCAGCACAGCTTTCTTCAGCCACTGATGCAAGCGCCAGCCGCCCGTGCCGTCCGGTTCCGCGACGCGGCGCTCGCCGCTTTCCAGGGAATCGAGTGCTTCATCCAACGCGGGCTTGAGCGCCCCGATTTCCGCGGCACCGAGTTCCGCGCGGCGTTCCCATGCCGAGTCGATCTGATCCTCAAGACGCATGCTTTTCCTTGGCTGTTTCCGGTTCCAGACGTTGCCGCAGCACATCGTGCAATGCGGTACGCGTCGTTTCGTCCAGCGCCTGGTCACGTTCGTCACTGAGCAGGAAGAAGTCTTCGACGCGCTCGCCAAACGTGGCGATGCGCGCATCATGCACGCGCACCCGGCATTCGCGGAAGACCTTGGCGACGTCGGCCAGCAATCCCGGGCGATCCGAACAGACCAGCGCGAGCTGGGTCCGCGTCGCACCGGCGGCGTCGAACGTGACGCGCGGTGCGATCTGGAAATGCCGCAATGAGCGCGGCAACGCACGCGCCTGCCATTCGAAATGATACTGCGTCTGCGCGAGTGCCTCGCTCAACGCGCGGCGCAGACGCTCGACGCGCGCTGCGTCGGTAAGTACGTGACCTTCGGCGTCGAGCACAAGGAACGAATCCCAGCAACGGCCGCCGCGCGTCGTGAAAATGCGCGCCTCGTGCACGGAAAGGCGCAGGCGGTCGAACACCGCAGTGACCATCGCGAACAGTCCGTCACGATCCGGCGCGTAGACGAACACTTCGCTGCCGCCGCGCTGCCCGAGCGGATCGATCAGCACGAGCGGCGCCGACACCTCGTGCACACGCGCGATGCCGGCGGTCTGCCACGCAATCTGCGCCGACGAAAAACGCAGGAATGCCTCGTCGGGAACGTCACCCCAAATGCGCGTGACCTGCGCGTCGTCGATGGCTTGCGCGTGCAGCAGGTCGCGCGCCTGAACCTGGCATTCGCGCACGCGCTCGGCGGCATGTGGCGGCGGCTCAAGGCCCGCCCGCAGCACGTAGCGCGCGCTGACGTACAAATCCGCGAGCAACCGGTCGCGCCACGAATTCCACAGTTTCGCGCTGGTGCCCGCGATGTCGGCGACGGTGAGCAGATACAGGTATGCGAGGCGTTCCCATTCGCCGACGTGCGCGGCGAAGCGGTGCACGACCTCGGCATCGGTGATGTCCTGGCGTTGTGCCGTCACGCTCATCAGCAGGTGCTGTCGCACCAGCCAGCACACCAACTCGACGTCGGCCTCTATCAGCCCGAGCCGGGTGCAGAATTCGCGCGCGTCGGCCTCGCCCAGTTCCGAATGATCGCCACCACGGCCCTTGGCGATGTCATGGAACAATGCAGCGAGCAGCAACAGCTCGGGCTTCGGCAGCCGCGACCACAACTCATGTGCGTGCGCGAACTCGCGGCTGGCCCCCGCATCGGCGAAGCGCGCGATGTTGCGCAGCACGCGAATCGTGTGTTCGTCGACGGTATACATGTGAAAAAGGTCGTACTGCATGCGCCCGACCACGCGCGCGAACCCCGGCAGGTAACGCGCGAGCACGCCGTAGCGGTTCATGCGTGCCAGCGCCTCCACGGCCAGTGCGCCTTTGCGCAGCAGGCGCAGGAACGCTGCGTTGACGTCCGCATCCAGCGCCAGCTCGGCGCCGGTCTGCTCGAGCGCCTCATCCAGGCGCCGCGCACAATCGGCGCGCAGGTCCTTGACCTGCGCATGCTCCGCCCAGACTCGGAACAGGTCGACCAGCGCCGCCGGACGCTCGCGCAGGAGTTCCGGCGGATCGCAGTCCAGGCGTCCGCCGATCGCGACGAAATCCAGACTCAGGCGCTCCGTCCGCGGCGTCTGCGAGTCGAGTGCTTCTTCGCAACGCTGCAGGAAGCGCTCGGTCAGGCGCTCGTTCGCGATCGCTGCACGGTAGTAGCCTTGCATGAACTGTTCGACGGCCAGGTTTTGCTTGTGCTCGTCGGCAAACCCGAACTGCGCGGCCAAGGTGCGCTGGAAATCGAACAGCAGTCGCTCTTCCGCGCGCGCGGCAACCAGATGCAGCGCGAAGCGAATGCGCGACAGCGTCGCCTCGCCTTGCTCCGCAGTCGCCGCTTCGCGAGCGGACAGAATGCCGCGCTCTACCAACGCTGGAAACGTAGGCGCATTGAACAAGCGACGGCCGAGCCAGCGCACGAGCTGCAGCGCGCGCAGGCCGCCGGGGCCGTCCTTGAGATTCGGTTCGAGGTTGTAGGCCGTGTCGTTGAAGCGCGCGTGGCGCGTCTGCCGATCCTCGACTTTTGCCGCGAGATAATTGCAGGCCGGCCAGACGGCTGCATCGGCGAGAATGGCCGCGAAACCGGTATCGAGCGTGGGCACGCCCGCGATGCGGCGCGCATCGAGCAGGTTCGTGTAGACGGTCGCGTCGGCGGCGGCGATCGTGCTGCACTCGGCCAGCGTGCGCAGTGCGTGGCCCGGTTTCAGACCCGCGTCCCACAGGCAGGTGAAAAACGACTCCAGCGCACGCTGAGCCGGCGGCGATGGCGGGCGCTCGCTCAACGCGAGCAGGTCGACGTCTGAATGGGGAAACAGTTCCGCGCGGCCGAAACCACCGGCCGCAAACAGCGCGAGCTCACGCGATTCGCCCACGCACGCGCTCCACGCGTGCGCGACGATGCGCTCGACTGCGTCCGCACGCACACGCACGAGGACTTCGACCGCTACGCCATTGCGGAACGCGTCCGCGAGCTGCCGATCGGTGTCGCCGAGCAACTGGCGCAAGGCCAGGCGCGCTTCCGCGGAAACGCCGCTGCGCGGAATCGCCGCGGGCAGACGCGGCAGACTGACGGCGAACGCGGCGGTTGCAGCGTTCATCGCGAAATCACGCCGCCTTGGGCCAGGGCGTCAGGATCTCGAAACCCTTGTCGGTAACCGCCACCGTGTGCTCCCATTGCGCCGATAGCGAATGATCGCGCGTGACCACAGTCCAGCCGTCCGGCAGCAGGCGCGTTTGCGGCTTGCCTGCATTGATCATCGGCTCGACGGTGAACGTCATGCCTTTTTCCAGCCGCAGGCCGACGCCGCGGTGGCCATAATGCAGCACTTGCGGATCTTCGTGATAAATCGTGCCGATGCCGTGGCCGCAGTATTCGCGCACGACCGAGAAGCGCTGCGCCTCGACATGCTGCTGGATCGCGTGGCCGATGTCGCCGAGCGTAGCGCCCGGACGCACCTGCTCGATGCCTTTGAGCATGGCTTCGTACGCCGTCGTGCACAGGCGCTTGGCCAGCACCGAAGGTTCGCCGACGTAGTACATGCGACTCGTGTCGCCGTGCCAGCCATCCTTGATAACGGTGACGTCGATGTTGACGATGTCGCCGTCCTTGAGCACCTTGCCCGCGCTCGGAATGCCGTGACAGATGACATTGTTGACCGACGTGCACACCGTCTTCGGAAAGCCCTTGTAGCCGACGTTCGCCGGAACCGCCTTCTGCACGTTGACGATATGGTCGTACGCGATCTGATCAAGCTCCTCGGTCGTCACGCCGGGCTTGACGTGGGGCACGAGCAGTTCCAGCACCTCGGCGGCGAGCCGCCCGGCAATGCGCATCTGCTCGATCTGTTCGGGGGTTTTGACGGTGACGGCCATTCCGGGACTGGTAACCAAGGACTGAAGAACAAGTGTAGCTAACTGTGGCCAGAAGGGCCTAGATACAAGATCTCCCACAGCGTCCATTTGCACGCAAACCGCTGATCGGGCTATAATTCCGCGGTTCCCTCGTTGGGGAACAAATCCGCACACAGGTCGATACCGTTGTCGGGGTGCTTCTGGCAGGCGCTACGCCGCTTGCATGAGAGGTCGCCAACGCTGGACTTGTGGAGGTCTCAACCCCGGACTCACCGCTCAAAACGACAGCGGCTGCGTCCCTTATTTGGAGTTTTACACATGCCTTCCGTCACCATGCGCCAGATGCTCGAAGCTGGCGTGCATTTTGGCCACCAAACCCGTTACTGGAATCCACGCATGGCGCCGTACATCTTCGGCGCGCGCGGCAAGATCCACATCATCAACCTCGAAAAGACCCTGCCGCTGTTCACCGACGCGACGAACTTCGTCTCGGGTCTGGCGCAGAAGCGCGGCACGATCCTGTTCGTCGGCACCAAGCGCTCCGCGCGCGACGCGATCAAGGAAGAAGCCGTGCGTTGCGGCATGCCGTACATCTCGATGCGCTGGCTCGGCGGCATGCTCACCAATTTCCGCACGGTCAAGCAGTCGGTGTCGCGTCTGAAGGAAATCGAGACGATGTCGACCGACGGCAGTTTCGACAAGCTGGTCAAGCATGAAGTGATGGGCCTGTTGCGCGAGAAGGAAAAGCTCGACAAATCGCTCGGCGGCATCAAGAACATGCAGGCGCTGCCGGACGCTCTGTTCGTCATCGATATCGGCCACGAAGACATCGCCGTGAAAGAAGCGAAAAAACTCGGCATCCCGGTGATCGCCGTGGTCGATACGAACTACGATCCGACCTTGGTCGATTACGCGATCCCGGGCAACGACGACGCGATCCGTGCCGTGCAGCTGTATACACGCGCCATCGCCGACTCCGTGCTCGAAGGCAAGGCCGCCGCTCCGATGGTTGCCGCCTCGAAGGACGAGTTCGTCGAACTCGACGCCGCCGGCAATCCAGTCGCCAAGGAAGCGCGCGAGCGTGACCGTGACGACCGCCGCAAGCCGGCACCGCGCAAGCCCGCACCGAAGAAGGCCGCTCCGGCTCGCAAGCCGGCCCCGGCCGCGAAGAAAGCCGACGCCGCGGAAGCCGCCGAGTAAGGCGCACCGCGAGCCGTCATGCCGCTGTCGCATGACGGCATGATCATTTGAAAATCACACGACGCGCCCGCATATCGGCGCGTCACAACGCAAGAGGTTCACGATGGAAATCACCGCAAGCATGGTCAAGGAGCTGCGCGAGCGCTCCGGCGCCGGCATGATGGAGTGCAAGAAAGCGCTCACCGAAAATGCCGGCAATATCGACACCGCGATCGAGTGGCTGCGCAAGCAGGGTCTGGCCAAGGCCGACAAGAAAGCCAGCCGCGTCGCCGCGGAAGGCCGCATCGTGCTCGCCCAGGGCACCAACGGATCCGGCGGCAACGCCGTGCTCGTCGAAATCAATTCCGAGACCGATTTCGTCGCCAACGACGACAACTTCAAGTCGTTCGCCGATGCCGTGGCCAAGACCGCGCTCGCCAGCGGCGCGAAGGATGCCGAGTCGCTGAAGACAGCCAAGCTCGTCTCCGGCGCCACCGTCGAGGAAGCCCGCGCCGAGGTCGTCGCCAAGGTCGGCGAAAATGTGCAGGTGCGGCGCATCGTGCGCATCGACGGCAACAACCGCGTCGGCGCGTACGTGCATGGCGGTCGCATCGGCGTGCTCGTCGAAATGAAGGGCGGCAGCGACGACGTCGCGCGTGGCATCGCCATGCACATTGCTGCAATGAATCCGCCGTACATCTCGCCGGACCACGTGCCGGCCGAAATCGTCTCCAAGGAAAAGGAAATCGCGCTCGCGCAGATGACCGACAAGGATCGCGCCAAACCGGCGGACATCCAGGAGAAGATGATCGGCGGCAAGATCCGCAAGACGCTCGCCGAGATGGCGCTGACCGGCCAGCCGTATGTGCTCGACACGAACATCACGGTCGGCGACGCGCTGAAGAAAGACGGTGCCGAGGTGCTCGCGTTCCACCGCATCGCGGTCGGCGAAGGCATCGAGAAGGTCAAGGAAGATTACGCCGCCGAAGTGATGAAGCAGGCGGGTCTCGCCTAAATCTGGTGTTGTTGCACGAATGAAAAAGCCGCGAGTGATCGCGGCTTTTTTGTTTGTGTGTGGAAACTCGCATTGGCTGCGCACCGCAAAGCTTGTACTTTGGAACCGCAACGCAATCGTGCGCATGACGGACTCCTCGGCAATTTAATGAGAAGTCCGCCCTAGAAATGATAATGCAACCCGACGGAAGCCAGTTGCGTTGCCTCGATCTGCAGTCCGTTCACGCGCTGGTACAGGGGAGCCTGCGCGAACGCGAACGCGGAAAAACGCCGTGATACGTTCCATGTTATTCCAGGGCTGAGATAGATCAGGGTTGCGCCGCTGTTTTCCACATCGGCATTGGCGCCGCGCTCGCGCTTCTCCACGCGCGCATTGATCTGCAGCTGCGGCACGAAGGTCGTATTCGCCGCATAACGCAATCCCAGATTCATGTTCACGCCCGTGCCGGGCCGGAAATCCTTGCGCGAGTCCAACGGTTGCTGCAGCAGCACCTGCGCAAAGTAACCCCAGTCCGGCGCGAGTGCGCCAGCCTTGAATGCGCCGATGAGAATATCCGTCGTGCCGGTGCCCAGCTGCAGACCCCGATCGAGCGTCGCGCCACGTTGCGGCCCGCCTTCGAACGCGCTGTTGAATGCTCCCGTCGGTAGCTTCACGCCGAACTCGACGCCGGAGCCGAGCTGCGGATCAAACCCCTGGAAGCGCGCGAGCACGCGCAGATCGCCGATGCCTTGATCGTGCGCGGTGGAAATTCCGCTGTCGCCCTCGGTAATCGTGGCATGCGAACGGTCGAACCAAGGCAACGCCACGTTGAAGCCCCAATTCCGACTCGGGCTGTAGTCGAGCGCGAACGTGTAGTTGCGATTGATCGTGTACTGCTGCACTTCCTCGGCGGCCGGAAAGGCGAAATCGGATCGCGCCACCCGGTCGGTGCCGGAGCGCAACTGGTCCTGCTCGAAGAAATCGTAGCGCAGGTCGAAACGCCAGCCGCGGCTCGCGGCCAATCCCTGGCTGGCCCAGTCGGAATTGATCGTGCAACCGCACGCCGAACATGCCGTGGCGATCGTTGGGGCCATCATGCAGATAACCATTCCCGCTGACACGCCGAGCCTGACAATGCGCATGACTGTCCTGTGAAAAACTCTAGTTTAGCGCCGCTGGCTTGCCGTCAGGGCTTGTGGCCGGCTTTCTTTGCTGCCACGCGCACCGTCAGTGCTGCGGTCATGCTGGGGTGAAAGATACAGTGGTAGTCGATGGCGCCGGCCTGCTGCGGCGTCCACTGGAACGACTGGCCCGGCAGGATCGGGCCCGAGTCGAAGCGACCGTCCAGCGCCGTGACCGAATGCGGCACTTCATCCATGTTCGTCCACGTGATTCGGGCGCCGATCGCGACCCGCGTTTGCGCCGGAACGAAAGACTCCTTTTGCATCTTGATCATGACTTCGTGATCTTCAGCGGCGAACGCCGCGGCGCAGGCCAGAAGGCCTGCGCCGATCATCATCAAGCGCAGCGCGATTCGCATGGCTCAATGCTTCTCGCCGGCATCGAGGGAAGCCAGCGCATGTTCGGCGTGCTCAAGGTGGGCCTTGAACGCAGGCACGACATCGACGAGCGTTTTCTTCAGTTCGGCGTTCTTCGCATTCGGAATCAGCACATCGTTGATCGCACCGAGCACCTGCTTGTGGTACGCCACTTCATTTTCCAGATACGCGCGATCGAATGCCGCGCCCTTGAGCCCGCGCAGTTTCGCCTGCTCGGCATCGGAGGCGCTCTTGAGGCTCTTGTTCGTATCGCTGTCCTCGGGCTTCACGCCCAGACGCGTAACGAGGGCGACCGCATTGTTGTTGACCGCGGTGTGGTCCCTGATCATCAGGTTCGCGAATTCGTCGACACTGGCCGTCTTGGATTGCTCGAGCGCGATCTTGCCGTTGCCGATGTCGATGCTGTTCGCGGTGACGACGATCTGCGCAATCTGTGCGTCGTTGACCGCCGGCGCCGTTGCGGTTTCGGCGAGCGCGTAGCCAGTGCCGAGACAGGTCACGAGAGCAAGGGGAATCAAACGCAGGGAGTTGATCATGGTGATGGCTCCGAAGTGTGGGTTGTGTGATTGGAAGGTGGCGCCTTGGGCATGCGCCGGCAAGCGCGCGTCGCAAGACGCCTTGCCGCAGACGTAACCACGCGACGTCTGCAGCAAAACAGAAGCGGTTGAAGGTGGCGATCCATTCAGTCCTCGCAGTCGCCTTGTTCTGCGAACAGCGGTTCAAGCCGCTGCAACACCGTGTTCGTCATCCGATCGCAACGCGGTCCGAGGAACGGAAAAACATCCGACAGCGTGGCGGAAAGCGTGTCCTGCAGTGCGCTGCGCAACAACCGGCGCGCGCGGTGCAGGCGGGTTTTAACCGTCTCAGCGCGGATGTCCAGGCTCGCCGCGGTTTCCTCGACGCTGCAGCCTTCCATCTCGCGCATGATGAAGACGATTCTGAAGGGTTCCGGCAAATCTTCGATCGCTTGCTCGACGAGCCTGCGCACCTGATCCCGTGCCGCGCCCGCCGCGGGGTCTTCATTGCCGAATTTCGATGGAAACTGCACCACCTGGCCACCGTCGGTCTGGCACGCTTCGATCTGTTCAAGCTCCACCGTCGTGCGCCGCTGCCGGAGCCTGCCGTACGCCTCGTTGAGGGTGATGCGCGTCATCCAGGTGAGCAGCATCGCCTCGCCGCGGAACTTATGCAGTTTCTCGAACGCATGCATGTACGCAGCCTGGACCACGTCTTCCGCCTCGGTATCATCGTTGACCACCCCGCGCGCAATGCGGAACAGACGCTGGTTGCAGCGTTGCATGATCTGGCGGAATGCGCCGCGATGGCCGTGTTGCGCCAGACCAACGAGCGCTGCGTCCTGCATCGAGGCGTAGTCGATAGCGGTAGCTCTTTGCAATGCGGCCATGATGCGTTTTTCCTCCTGTCACTGATCAGATGCAGCACAGCGATCGAGGTTCCCGAGGCGGCAGGACATGGCCGCGAAGACGCCCGCGCTCGGATCGTCCTCGAGGCATTCCCGTTGACGACTCGGCAAGGTGCAGAAAATTCGGGCTGCGCGGGCGCTATGTCTCGGGCGAACACGCGCAGTCCGTGCTTGCGCCCTGCCTGCGCATCATTTGCCCGGCGCGGGCAGCATCGACAACCCTTCCTTCGCCAATGCAGCCGGCAGTGCCGCGCGCATCTGCGCTATCTGTTCGCGCTGCTCGGCGAAATGCTTGACCACGCGCGGATCGTCAGCCACGCCAAGCATGCGCGCGCTGCCCTCGCGCAGCGGCAGTCGGCTGACGGCGCTGTCCTTCGGCAGGTAGTGTGCGACGATCGCGTCGGGCTCGTTGCGCAAATCCACGGCGATGTCTTGCCACTCGTCCTTGCTTTCCCAATCGGTGCCTTCGGTCTGCGCGAAGATCGCGCGCAATTGCTCGCGCCGCGGCGCATCCGCTTCTGCATGGGTGAAAACGCAGCGGCGCCCTGCGGCGAGTTCGCGCAGCCTGACTCGCGGCGACGCTGCCGGCCCAACCCAGTCCTTGAACCCGGCGGGCGTCAAATCGCGCGGCAGAATTTCCGCAGCCACGAGCGCCGCGCGCATTTGCGACGTGCGCTTGAGTTCGTCGGCTGCGAGGCAGCCAAAGACGATGGCATTGCGCCAGTAATCGTGATGTTCCTCGCCGCGCCGCGGAATCAGCGCGATGGCTTTCTCCAGCGTCGCCACGTTGTCGCCGCGCGCGTAGCGCAGCGCGACTTCGCTGCCCGACGCCACCAGGTTTGCGGGTTTGCGCCGCAACGACTCCGCCAGCCACGCATCGGCGGCGCCGGTCTCGCCGAGTTCCTCGAGAATGATCGCGAGGTCCGCCGGACCTTCCGGATCCACCGGATCGTGCGGGTTCTGCTGCAGCTCCCACGTCGTCGCCGGCACGAGGTCGCCGCGCGCATAGGCGATGCGGCCGAGCATCCAGTAGTTTGAGGAATTGTTCGGATTCAGTTGCAGCGCATGCCGCACCGCCTGTTCGGCTTCGTCGAAGCGATTGAGCGAGAGCAGGCGCACTGCGCGCAAGCGCACGACGTTGTCATTGAGCGGATTGAGCGCGAGCACCTGATCCATCTGCTTGAGCGCCGCGCGATCATCGCCCTGGAACGAGTAGATGTCAGCGAGGATATGGTGCGTGCGCGCATCCCCCGGTGCCGCCGCGACGGCGCGTTGTCCCAATTGCGCGGCCAGCACGTACTCGCCGCGCTCCTGTGCAATTTCGCCGCGGAACGCGAGCAATCTTCCGTTGCCGGGATCGATCGCCTCGACGCGATCGAGCATCGGCGTCGCGCGCTCGCGGTATTCCGCCGCTGTGATCTCGCCGGTTTGCGCCATCGAGTACCACGCATTGAGCAGGGCGAGCATCGCATCGACGTAATTCGGATCGCGCGCCAGCGCCTGCTGCAGCTGCGCCTCGGCCTGCCGATACGAGTCGAAGCTGTTGAGCTCGATCTGATATAGACCGCGGGTGTAGGAGTCGTACGCGTCCAGATCCTTGGTGCCGCCCTTGGCGAGTATTTCCTTGGTCTTCGGCAGCAGTTCGCCGACGAGTGCTGTCGTCACCGAGCCGGCGATCTCATCCTGGATCGCGAACAGGTCGGCGGCCTTGCGGTCGTAATGCATCGACCACAGATGGCTGCCGTCGACGGCGCGCACGAGCTGCGCGGTGATCCGCAAGGTGTCGCCTGCCTGCTGTACGCTGCCCTCGACGAGACTGGCCACGCCGAGTTGCGCGCCGATCTTGCGCACATCGGTGTTCGTGCCTTTGAAACTGAAGGATGATGTGCGCGCGGCGACTTTCAGCTGCGGCACTTGCGCGAGGCGATCGAGCAGCGTTTCCGTCATGCCGTCGGAAAAATATTCGTTGCCCTTGTCGCCCGACATGTTCACGAAAGGCAGTACCGCGGTGGACATCTCGCCGAGTGACGCTTGCACAGGCGTATTTGCGCCAGTCGGGCGATTCGTCGGTGCGAGATACCACAGTGCAGTTCCACCGAGCGCCAATAGCATTGCTATGATCGACAGCTCCGTGCCGGTCACGCGCTGCGCGCCTTTCTCGCCGTGATACCACGCCAGCACCAACGCGACGAAAAAGCCGATCGCCAGCGCAATCGTTATGCCGCGACGTATGCTTTCCGGCCAGCCGAACTGTTGGCCGACGATGTCGAGCGCCTGCAGCAGCGCGAACGCCGCGGCGATGTAGGCCAGCGCCCACTGCACGAGCTTGCGTTCTTTCAGGCGCTTGAGGAATTCATCCACGTTGGGTTTGTCCCGACCCTGGCGCCTCGAGTTTACCGTTTGCAGGGTAGGAACCTGCAATATCGCTCGATTTCGGTCGAGCCTGAACAGATCATTCGTTCTATCATGCGTCGGCACCGCCCAACTGGAGATCTGCGATGAAGACCTCGTTAGTCCTTGCATTCGCTCTGACCTTCGCCGCTGGCATGGCGCTCGCGGCCGACGCCTCCGTTAGTGGCTATTACCGCGCCGAAGGCAAGGACAGCAAATTGACTTTCGTGCGCACCGGCAAAGGGCATTCCTACTCGGACCAACCCGCCATCGCCATCGCGTTCACCGAGAAGGACGCAGCGGACGCAAAAGACGTCAGCGCAGACAGTATCGCCTTCTCGCACAAATACGGCAGCGCGATCACGATGAACGTTGCCAAGAACTCGGATGGCGTCTACGAAGTTGAAGACAGTGCATTCCATCACACCGAATCGGACAAGGCCGGTGGCAACGCCTCAGGCATACTGCAACTGAAGGACGTCACCGTCGCGAACGGCGTTATTTCGGGTGAGGTGTATACCAAGCCGGACACCGACATGTTCGGCGCGAAGGTGGAGGTCGATCTGAAGTTCAAGGCGTCGCTGCCGAAGTGAGGCTTCGGATAGGAAGCGTCTTGAGGTGCCGCCGGAAAGTATCCGGATGGACTCGAACGTCGACCGCGTTGCAGCCTTGAAAATGAAACTGCCCACTGTTCTCTTCGCCGTCTTGTGCCTGTCGCTGCCGTTGCGTGCCGTCGCTGGCGCCGACGCGCAAGTCATGGCGGACGCTTGCGCCACCAACGATCCCGGGATATTGGGTTTGTTCGACGCGACGGCCTTCATGCTGAATCTCAATTTTCAGCAAGTCGTCAAGAACCCCGATCAGACCTATGCGATGGTGCCGATGGGCACCTACACCAACTCACCGTTCGGTCCGCTTGATCCGGCCTCTGCCTACTATGGCTTGCCACAAGCGCCCACCGGGCGCACTGCGGTATTGATCTCGAGCGATACCCTTTTGACCGTCGCGCACGGGGTGCCGTTTGGCTACACGTATTACGTCTATATTTTTGGACTGCGCGCGAAGAATATCGGTGGGATTTGCCAATATCCCGATGCCGCGCATATCCCGGCGGAAAACGTGTATTTCGCATCCAAGGGCGTCGATGGCCAGTACAACGGCGTCGTGTTAAACACGCACTCGTCAACTTCGCCCGGCGATTACGTCGTCATCACGTTGGACCGGCCGGTCGTCGGCAGGACGCCATTGGCTGTGCGCAAGAGCGGCTTCGCCTCGCCGCAGGCTCGCTTCGCTGGCGTGTCTTTCAGCCAACGGCTCATTCCGGCCAAGGCTGATTTGGCGATCCAGCACATCAACGAGAACTCGCCCAACGGCGTCCAGATCGCCAATACTGCGTTGCTACCCGGTGCCTCAGGTTCGCCGATCTACAATCTGGACGAAGGCGTCGTCGAAACCCTCGACGCGATGGTCAATTCATGCGTGTACTTCTCCGGCGAAGCGAGCGGGCTGTACCTGTTGGAAGAGAATTGCCCCGGCAGTTTCGCGGCGGTCAACGGACCGGTGACCGTCATATCGACACTCCCCGGTTTTCATGATGCCGACCTGATCTTTCGTGCGGCGTTCGAGTAGGTGCGCACGCCGACGCTGTCATTGACGTTCCCTGCCCCGCCTCACTCGAAGCTGTCGGCGAATATCCGATGCGGGCCGACATGGATGTGATCCATGTTGATGTTCGGGAATGCCATGATTTCGCCCTGGTTTGACCTCGTTGCGGACCGACGCAGCGCCAACTCTTGGCGCTGCCGAACTTTTGGAGAATCCGTCATGAAGTATCGTGGGATATTGCTTGTATTTGCGCTCATGTTCGTGACTGGTTGCGATGGCCCTATGCATACTCCATGGCATGCCGAGACGCTGGCGTCCGGCAACACGATCAAGGTCACTTCATTCAACCTCGTCTGGGGCGCCGAACACGACGAACATGCTCTTGGCAAGGACTGCTTCGCGATCGAATACGTAACCTCATACCCGAATGCAGATGCGAAGCAGCGTGAAGCCGAAGCCCTCGAGGCTTTCGAACTCGTGCGGCCAGCCTCCGAACAGTGGGGGTTTCGCGAAGCCACCGTAGCGGCAATCCCGACGCTTGAACACAGGGGCCTCTACGATCTTTACTGGTTCCAGCGTCAATCCGACGGCCACTGGTCGTTCACGCTTATCGTCCAAAACGGTGAATGGCTTAAAAACGCCTTGTCCGCCCCACCGCAGTAGCCGTGGACTAGCTTTTGTTTCACTCCTTCCAGACGGGTATCCGCCCCGGCGTCCAGGGTGCACCGGCCGCCTCGGCGGCATTTTCCAGCGCCGCAAGGTCGCCGGTGATCACGGCGCGAAGCTGGTCCAGAACCGGTGCGAACTGTTGCGCGGCGATCTCGTAGTTGTGCCGGTGCGTCATCGTCGCATCGGCGGTCGAATGCCAGTGACCGGACACGATCTGCTCGACACGGTCAACGATTGATGCCGGCTTGGGCTCGTTGTACTTGCCGCGCACGACGTCTCCGCTGAGCGCCTCCTGGATGTCCTTCAACTTCGCCTCGATCGCGCGCGCGCGGTCCTGCAGCGCGGGGTCGGCGCGGGGCGTGCTAGCCAGCGCCTTTTTCAGATGATTGATGCGCGTCTGCGCTTCACCAGCGGCACTGACCGCACCGAGCACGGCGCGCTGCAGCTTGCCGGTCTTGACCTGGAACGCGAGCAATGCGGCGCGATCGGCCGGCGGCAACGTATCGCCGCCGAGCGGCGCGGCATCGAAAGTCTGCGGCTCGCCCATCGGCACGAGCTTGCCTTCGATGCGCTCGGCCAGCGCGACGCGATACTTGCCCGGCGCCACGAGCGGGCCGACCGGCCCTAAGTCCCACGGTTCGCGCTCTTTCGGCGCGAGTTCCGTCGGTACCGATGGCGGATAACGCAAATCCCAGGTGACGCGCTGCATACCGGCCTTCACCGGCCCTTCGATCTGGCGCACGATGTTGCCGTCGATGTCGCTCACGGTCAGCACGACCGCGGGTTCTTCTTCGCGCAGCTCGCGCTTGAGTTCGTCCCAGCTCGGATAATGCGAATCGGTATTCTTCTTGACGAGTTCCTTGTCCGCATCCTGGCGCGTCTTCGCGCGCGTCTTCAGTTCGCTCTTCAGGTAATACGTGAACACGGCGCCGAGCGGCGGATTTGGCGCGGAGTAGAACTGGTCGCCGTTGAATCCCGCATCGGTGCCGCCGAACGGCGAGGCCGGCGCGAACGTGAAGGCTTGCTTGACCGGAAACAGCACGGCGTCTTTGGCCAGCGTGGCGTCGCCGATCTCGCGCAGCGGCGCATAATCGTCGAGCACGTAGAAGCCGCGGCCGAACGTCGCGGCGACGAGATCGTTCTCGCGCTTCTGGATCGCAATGTCGCGCACCTGGATCGTCGGCATGCCGCCTTTGAGCCGGATCCAGCGATGCCCGTCGTCGGGCGTGAAGTACAGGCCGAACTCAGTGCCGGCGAACAGCAGGCCCGGCTTGACGTGATCTTCCACTACGGCATACACGCCGCCGCGCTCGGGCAGGTCCGAGGCGATGCTGGTCCAGCTCTTGCCGAGATCGGTGCTCTTGAGCACATATGGCTTGAAGTCGCCCGTCTTGTGATTGTCGAACGACGCATACAGCGTGTTGGTGTCGTGCTGCGAGAACAGCACGCGCGATACGTAGGTGCGTTCCGGCACGCCGGGGAAACGTTCGATCCGCCGCCACGCGCCGCCGCCGTTCTCCGAGATCTGGATCAGGCCGTCGTCGGTGCCGATCGCAAGCAGGCCTTCCTTCTTCGTGCTCTCCGACAACGCGACGATGTTGCCGTAGAACGATGTCGACGCATTCTTCGCCACCGCATCGGGACCCCAGATGCGGCCCATGATCTGCAGCTCGTTGCGGTTGATCTGGCGCGTGAGATCGCCGCTCACCGGCGTCCACGTGTTTCCGCGATCCTCGCTGCGGAACAGGCGCTGCGCGGCGAGATACAGACGCGTGTGCGCATGCGGGCTGATAATCAGCGGCGAATCCCAGTTCCAGCGCAGCGGCGGATCGTTCGCTTCGGCCTGCGGCTGGATGTCGACGGTCTCGCCGGTGCGCTTGTCGAAGCGTGCGATTCCGGCATGCTGGGATTGCGCATAGATGATGTTCGGATCGGTCGGGTCGGCCACCGGCTGAAAGCCGTCGCCTTCGACCATCATGTACCAGTCGGAATTGACGATGCCGTTCGCCGAGCGGTTGCGCGAGGGACCGCCGATCGAGTCGTTGTCCTGCGTGCCGCCGTAGATGTTGTAGAACGGCTGCGCGTTGTCGAGGCCCACCTTGTAGAACTGCGCCAGCGGCAGGTTCTCGCTCCACTTCCAGGTCGCGCCGCGGTCCCAGCTTTCGTAGATGCCGCCGTCGCAACCGGCCAGCAGGTGATCGCTGTCGGCCGGGTCGATCCACAGCGTGTGGTTGTCGACATGTTTGTGCTTCTCGCCGACGCGTCGCATCGTCTTGGCGCCGTCGTCGCTGACGTGCATCCAGGTGTCCAGCGAATATACGCGGTCGGCCACGTTCGGATCGGCCACGATACGGTTGTAAGCCTGCGGACTCGTGCTGACGTAGTCGGAGCGCTTCTCCCAGTTCTCGCCGCCGTCGACGGAACGGTACATGCCGGTTTCCTTGCCGGTCGCTTCGATGATCGCGTACATCGTGTCGGGTTTCGGCGGTGAGATCGCCATGCCGATGCGACCGATGTCGCCCTTGGGCAGGCCGTTGGTGATCTTGCGCCAGGTCTTGCCGCCATCGGTCGACTTGCGCAGGCCGGACTCGGGGCCGCCGTCGATCAGCGTCCACACGGCGCGGCGGCGTTGGTAGGTCGTGGCGAACATAACGTCCGGATTGCGCGGATCCAGGAACACTTCCGTCACGCCGGTGTGCGGCGAAGTCTCGAACGCCTTGCCCCAGGTCTTGCCGCCATCACGCGTGACGTACAGTCCGCGCTCGCCGCCGTCCTTCCAAAGCGGCCCCTGCGCGGCGACCCAGACCACGTTCGAGTCGCGCGGATCGATCGCGATCGTCGAGATGTGCTCGGAATTCTTCAGCCCCATGTTGTTCCACGTCGTACCGCCGTCGAGCGACTTGTAGACGCCGTCGCCGTACTGCACCGCGCGCTGCGAATTGTTCTCGCCGCTGCCGACCCAGATGGTCAACGGATTCTTCGGATCGATCGTCACATTGCCGAGCGAGTAAGAGCCCTGGTCGTCGAAGATCGACTTCCAGGTCGTGCCGGCATTCGTCGTCTTCCATAGTCCGCCGCTAGCGGCAGCGACATAGCGGATGTTCTTGTCCTTCGGATTCACCGCCAGGTCGGCGATGCGGCCCGAGATCATGGCCGGGCCGATGCTGCGCAGCGCGAGACCCGCGAACGTGTCGGCCTTCATCGGGCCCTTGTCGGCCTTCTTCGCATCGGTATCGGACTTTTTCTCCGCGTCTGCGGACTTCTTCGGGTCGGCCTTGTCGGCGGCCTTCTCGCCGGACGTGGATTCTTTCGCGTGCAGCGGCGCGCCGAGTGCCAGCGTCAACAGCAGCGCTGCGAGCGGCAGCGACGAGAGGATGCGCAAGTTGATCGACACGGTGGCATTTCCGGATAAGGGGGTCGCGCGAGCATACGAGAGGTCAGCGCGTTTTACCCATGCCGATTGGCATGGCGGCTATGTCGGAGGGAAACATGACTTGCCTTCGACATTCTGGCTGCAAGCAGCGAGTGAGCTCGGCCGATGCCGCGTACGACGCGGTATGGCGCACGGCCTGAGGGCAACCGCGCGGATCGATTGAAGATACCAAGCGCGCACTTGCGCCAATGCACCAGATTGGTCTGTGCGGTGAGATGTTTTACAGTACTGACTTGCCGCCGCGCACGGTTGCAATCCAAAGTAGCGCTATGTTCGCCAGCGAACTGACCGGTCCAAGAGCATGAGCTAGAGTTGCGAAATTCTCGTGACTCACGCGGCACCGATAGGTGCCCGGGTTCCGTTGTCTTGCCACAGGGGTCGGCACATGCGTATTGCATGTGCGGTTGTCCGCGGAAAGCGCCGGTTCCACAAGACCGCTATTCACCCTTTGACAGGGATTTCCCTCAGCCGCACGGTCCTGCTTTGTGGCACCATGGCCGCGTTGCTTGGGCGTTGAGCAAGGTTGCTCGCGGTAGAGCGGCCCATCCAGCGCGACCTAATCCAACATGACGAGTCCTTTCCGGGAGAATGGAAGATGAACTTGTTCGTCGCTGGTACATCGCATCGCCTGCGAGCGTTGCGTCTGCTGACCCTCATACTCGTCGCGCCGCTGTTTGCGCCGCTCGCGGCGCAGGCCGCGCTGACCGTCACGCCGTTGACCTGGAATATCATCGGTCTTGACAGCAACAGTCCGACGGCCGGTCCCCAGAACTTTCCGATCGGTGCTCGGATTTGCAGCGACATCGCGACGACGAACGTCAATGCAAACTTCGTTTTCGACAGCGCCAACGCGAACATCGATTTCCGGCCGGGCTCGCTTTCGCTGCTGAACTTTCCATCGATCGGCGCCGGGGCGTGCGCCGATGCTTACTTCGAAGTACAGGTGAATCAGGTCGCGGCGGCCTATAACACTACGCGTCGCTATCACATCGCCGCGACGGACGGCACCGGCACATATTCGACACCGACGCCGCGCGAACTGTATGTCGAGCACCTGATATCGCAGTCGCGCAATTCGATCACCGACGTCAAGTACGGCACCTCGATTCCGAGCCTGGTGTCGGTGCCGGCCGGCGGATCGATGAATCTCGTCGTCGGCAACACTTACGTCATCCAGCTGGCCGGAGGAACGGCAACGCAGGGTTATCAGCAGTTCGAGGCGTTCATCAACTTCTCCAACGCCGTATTCCAGATTCTGTCGGTGAATACGACGTACTCCGCCGACAACTCACCATTCGTTCCCAATCCCAACGACAAGCTCTACGCCGATGCCTGCCTGTGGGAAAGCGATCCCAACAGTCCGAATTACCGCGCCTGCGTCGGTGGCACGTTCAACGCTGGCGGCAGCACCGTCGTCACCACTTACACCATCAAGATCATCAGTGGCGGCGGCACTTCGCAAACCCTGAGCACGCTGCTCTACGACTTTTCGGGCAGCAGCTTCCATTACAACGGCGATTTCTCGGTCGGTGCGCGCGTGGCCAACGTCATCGATCCGACCAGCGCGAACATCTCCAAGTCGTTCAGCCCGAATCCCGCGTCGATCAACGGCGTCTCTGTGCTGACGATCACGCTGACGAACCCCAACCCCGGCGCTCTGTCGGGTTATAACTTCGTCGATAACTTGCCCGCCAACCTGATCGTCGCCTCGCCGAACGGCGCCACCACCAGCGGTTGCGGCGCTCCGACGCTCACGGCGAACGCGGGTTCGAGTTCCATCGCCTTCTCCAACGGCACTGTCGCCGCCAACGGCACCTGCGTGATAAGGGTCAACGTGACGCCGACGGCCACCGGCAGCCTCGTCAATACGACGGACGATCTGTTCATCGATAGCGTCGATACCGGTCACAACGCCACGGCTACCCTCACTGTCAACACGGCGCCGCCGCCAGGCACCGGCTTGTGCGGTGTGACACTCGCGAACTGGTCGGTGCCGAACGGCACTACAGCCAATCCTCCGGATCTGGCCGGTGGCGTACCCACGGTCAAGGCGGGCAACGTCGCCACAGCGACGCTCGTGGCCAATGTTCCGGCCAATACGGCGATCCTCACGACGAGCGGCCACATCGATACCACGTCGTGGAGCACGTTCGGCTACAAGAATGCGGGGCAGTTCATCCAGTTCGCTGTCGACACGACCAGCTACACCGGCGTGCAGATGGGTTTCTGGGTCGCCAATCCGAGCCCCGCCAACGGCCCGACGCAGATCACGGTCGCGGTCGACTCGGGCGCCGGTTTCGGCGCGCCGGTGCTCACGATCAATGCTCCGGCCGCGGCATTCACGCAACACACGATCGACCTTACCGGCCTGACCAACACCGGCGGCAATACACTGTTTCGTGTCAGCGCGACCGGCGCGAACAACGATGCCAGCGGCGCGTCGTTGTTGTACGACGATATGGTTTTCAGCGGCTGTACGACGCCCGTGCAGCCGACGATCGCGAAGAATTTCGCGCCGGCGTCGATCGCCGTGAATGCGGTCTCCACGCTCACTTTCACGTTGATCAACACCAACAGCGTGGCGCTGACCAGCGCCGCGTTCACCGATGCGCTGCCGGGCGGCGTCCAAGTGGCGGCGACACCGGCGGCGGCGACCAGCTGCGGCGGTACCTGGGCACCGACAGCGGGAAATACGTCGTTGAGCTTTACCGGTGGCACGATTCCGGCCAACGGTTCGTGCACTGTCAGCGTCAACGTCACCGCGACGACGGCCGGGCCGCACAGTAATGTCAGCGGCTTCCTGTCCACGTCCGAGAGCGGCACCAACACCAACAACGTCGCCGCCGCGACGCTTACCGCTCTGTCGCCACCGCACATCGACAAGGTGTTCTCGCCTTCGCCGATTCTCGCCGGCGGCACGAGCACACTGAGCTTCACGATCACCAACCCGAACCAGAACGACAGTATCGGTGGCATCGCCTTCTCCGACACGTTCCCGACTTCGCCTGGTGCAATGGTGGTTGCGGCGACGCCGAATGCGAGCACCACCGGCTGCGGCGCACCGACTTTTTCGCCAAGCGCGGGCGCGGGTTCCATCGCATTCTCCGGCGGCACGATCGCGGCAGGAGCCAGCTGCAGTGTCAGCGTCGATGTCACGGTGCCGGCAGTCGGGACGTACAACAACACCAGCGGTCCGGTGTCGTTCGTGATCAACGCGCAAACTGTCAACGGCAACACGGCCAATGCCAGCCTGACCGCCGATGCGCCGAATCCCGGCATCGGACTGCTGAAGCAAGTGAGCCTGAGCGCAGCCGGCCCATGGACGCCGTTCGTTGCGGTGAACCTGCCGAACGACGTGTTCTATCAGTTTACGATCGAGAACACGGGCGATGTGCCGTTGTCGCCGATCACGCTCACCGACAACCTGGTGAACGTCTCGAGCTGCACGTTACCGGGGACTCTTCCGGTCGCCGTCGCAGCGAACAACAACCATATCTTCACTTGCATCGTCGGCCCTGTCGCTGCAGTAGCGGGCAGTCACACCAATACGGCCTCTGCAACCGGTAACTTCGGCGGCACCGTGGTCAGCGACGACGGTTCGGCCACCTACGCGAGCACGGGGCTTACGCTCGCCAAGTCGGTTACCGAAACCACTTACACGTTGCCCGGCGACACGCTGCATTACAGTTATCTGGTCACCAACAGTGGATTCGCGCCACTGCAAGGCCCAGTGACCGTCAACGATGACAAAGCCAGCGTAACGTGTCCGGCGGTCACCACGGTCGGCGATCTCGACAATTTCCTCGATCCGGGTGAATCGGTCACCTGCACGGCGACTTACACAATCACCGCCACCGATATCACCAACGCCAGCGTGACCAACATCGCCTCGGCGGGTGCAGACGGAACTACGTCGAACACCGATTCGCGCACTGTACCTCTGTCCACCTCGGCGGACGTTTCGATCGACAAGACGCTCACCACTGCAGGTCCCTACAGCGCCGGCCAAAGCGTCACCTACACGCTCACTGTAGCGAACGCCGGCCCATCGACGGCTACGAATATCCAGGTCACGGACACGGCTACGAACCTGACCATTACCAACGTCAGCGGCAGCGGCTGCGCAGCGCTGCCATGCACGATTGCAAGCCTGGCCTCGGGCGCGAACACGCAGATTTTTGTCACGGCAACGCTCACTGCCAGCGGTGCTTTCGACAACACGGCGACGGCGAACGCAACACAACCCGATCCCAACACCAACAACAACACCGACAACACGAACAACGGTGGTACCACCGGCGCCTCCGCCGACGTCTCGGTGAACAAGACACTGGTCACGGCCGGCCCCTATACGATCGGCCAGTCGCTCACCTACACGCTGTTCGTCGCCAATGCCGGTCCGTCGACAGCGACCAGCATTCAGGTCACCGACACGCCCACGAACCTGACCATAACGAATGTCAGCGGCGGCGGCTGTGCGGCGCTGCCGTGCACGATCTCCAGCCTGGCCTCGGGCGCCAACGC
>Ga0068860_100001141_pt1 | contig 29128 bp, 22 predicted proteins | sample KBSSwiS32_FD_66597 | JGI IMG/M metagenome (GOLD analysis project Ga0068860, IMG submission 66597) | Switchgrass rhizosphere microbial communities from Kellogg Biological Station, Michigan, USA - KBS Switchgrass S3-2 | ecosystem: Host-associated > Plants > Roots > Rhizosphere > Soil ... | reverse complement strand
CTGGCCCCCGGTTCCCGCTCGACCGTGCCGCCGACGCTCGTAACGTCCCCTTCGACCTCCGCTTTCGGTCCGAGGTGCACGGAGCCGCCGACCGAGATCACGTCGCCGCCAACGCGGCCGTTCACCGTGACCCGGCCGCCGATCGCCGTCACCTCGTCCTGCACCGCGCCGTCGACGGTCGCTGGACCGCCGATCACGACGACCTGCTCGGCCTCTTCGTCGGCGTCGACACGGGCGCTGCCGGCAAAGCGGACGAGGGTGCCGATCCGAACCCTTTTCGCGGACTCGGCTTCGCGCTCCGCGTCGTCACTCTTGTCGGGCGATTCGGGAGGCGCCGGAGCCTCCGGCGGCACAGGGACCGCCGGCAGCTCGCCAACCGTCTCGCCGGTCGTTTCAGTTGGATCGGTCGAAGCGCCGCCGGAATCGCCGGCGCTCGATGGCGTCTCCGGGCTCGCTTCGGGGACCGTTCCGCCCGTTGCGCCAAATCCGAACAGCGCGCGTCGCTCGGGCGCGGGTAGAGCCAGCAGCCGAAGCAGCGGTCCCGCATCCGCGCCAAGCCAGGCGCGCAGCACGCCGTCGGTCACCCGCTCGCCGTTGACCGCGATCGAGGCGCCGCTCACTTCGATCGATCGGACGCCCGACCGCTCGGTGCGCGGACGCAGCAGCACGCCGTCGCGCAAGGGCAAGATCTCGTAGCGACTTTCCAATTCTTGCCGCAGGGAGTTGGCCGCCGTCGGGGCGCTCGACCGATTCGAGCCCCCGGCCTGCGCCTCCGCCGGAACGCCGGTGCCGAGGTGCAGGGCCAGCGCCACCATCATCGCCATAGCCCAACGGATCGACCGCCGGGCGGAGCGCTCAGAAAGCCATCGTTCAAAGATCAACATAGGACCAACTCCTCTCACGTCGGATCAGGTTCTGGAGGAGGATCAAAGCGCCGCATGCCACCGTGACCAGGATGGCCAGGCTCGCGAGCACCGTCAGGTGGTCGAACGGCGCGGTGAGCGCCCGGCGCATCGCGCCGAACGCGTCGGCCCAGCCGGCGACCGCCACCAGCCCCTCGCCGAGCCGGGCAAGCAGATCGGCGGTCAGCACGACGCCTCCCGGAGCCGAGGGTTTCGGCGCGAGCCACCAGACCAGGGGAACCAGCCAAAGCGCCGCGAGCCCGGACAGGGCGATGCCGCCGAGCACCGAGATCCGCGCCCAACGCCGGGCGAACGCGCCTTGCGGCCGCGCTTCCGCACGGACGGTGGTCATCACCCGGGCGGCAAAGCCCGGCGACGGCGAACGGTCGGGAAGCTCGGCCGCCAACGCCGCCAGCGCCACCTCGGCGGCCTCGTCATCGAGGTCGTCTTCGGCGGCCAGCCAGCGGGTCAGGAGCTCGGGTGTCGAACGGTTCATCGCATCCTCCAACGAGCCTTACGGGAGCCGCTCGGTCCGAGTTTCGTTCGCTCCCTCGCGCCGTCCTCGCCGTGGGTTGCCCCGGCGTCCGGCGGGAGCGAAATCCACCGCCTTACCTTCGCAGGAGATCCGCCTGGCCCACCCTCCCGAGCCCTTGCCGGCCGCGGTTGGCAGGTTGGGAGAGGAACATCTGATGGCTGAGCGCGGCAAGGCAGCGATGGGTGACCTTGCCGATGCTGGTCGAGCTGTAGCCGAGCTTTTCCGCCACCTCCTGCGGCTCGTAGCCGAGCAGGAACCGCAGCCGGAGGACTTTCCGGCATTTGGGCGGCAGGCGGTCGATCAGGCTCGCCAGATCGGCGCGCATCTGCTCGCGCTCCTGGGGCGGAGCCATCGGCGTCGCCAGCCATTCGAGCAGCGTCTCGTCGACCGCGTCGTACAGGCTGCGCCGCCGTTTGCGCCAGTACATCAGGCATTGGCGCTTGAGCGTTCCGATCAGCCAGGCCTCCGGGTCGTTGACCTCGTGCGCGCTGTGCACGAGCGACATGAAGGTGTCCTGGATCAGATCCTCCGCGTCGTCGATCGGAATGCGATAGTGCCAGAGCAGATTCTTGAGCCGGGGCTGGACCCGTTCCACAAGCTCCCTGGACGCATTCTGAATTGATTCTGGCGCTTGGTCCTGCATTTGTCTTGTCCAAAAGTTTCCGAAGACGGTATCACGAGGCCACTGTCGCGGCGAGCTGATCGCGAGTCAGCTATCTCTCAGCCGGTCCCGCACCTGTTGCATGTCTTCCCAGGTCGGCCGTTTGAGCGCCGGATTGCGCAGCAGGGCGGCCGGATGGTAGGTCACCATGGTCGGCACTCCGAGCACCTTCCACCAGCGGCCGCGCATCCGGCCGATCGGATCTTCGTTGCCGAGCAGGGTCTGCGCCGCGATCCGACCGAGCGCCACGATCACCCGCGGCTGGATCAGCTCGATCTGGCGCTCCAGATAGCCGCGGCAGGCGATCACCTCGTCGGTCTGCGGATCGCGATTGCCCGGCGGCCGGCACTTGACCACGTTCGCGATGTAGACGTCTTCGCGGCGCAGGTCGATTGCCTGGACGATGCGGGTCAGCAGCTCGCCGGCCCGGCCGACGAACGGCAGCCCCTGCCGGTCCTCTTCGGCACCGGGCCCTTCGCCGATGAACATCAGGTCCGCGGCGGGATTTCCGGCGCCGAACACGGTTCGAGTCCGCCCCTCGCTCAGGCGACAGCGGGTGCAGGCGGCGACGCGCTGCTCGATCTCCGCCAACTCGGCGATCCGCGCCGCGAGATCGGCCGGGGCGACGCGGCCGACCGCGGGACCTGGCGCAGCCGCCGGCACCAGCGATCCGGCCGCCGGTTCGGCAGGTGGTTGCCCTGGTTCCGACGGCGCGGAGTTTTGCGCCTGCGGGCTGGCGTAGAGATCTCCGTAGCCGATGTCGGCGAGATAACCGAGAAGGTCGCGGAGCGCGGGATCGAGCTCCGGCCGGTTCATCGGCGGACCGGGGCGGCGGCGGAAGACGCCGCGGAGGTCGCCGCCAACGCAGGCGTGAACAGGTCGAGCAGCGCGGCGGCGACTCCGTCCTTGCCTTGCCGCGGAATCGGCACCGGCTCCCCGTCGCGCGCGAGAACCAGAACCTCGTTCTCGTCGCGCCCGAACGCGATGTCGGCGCGCGAGACGTCGTTGGCGACGATGAAGTGAACGTCTTTCCGGAGCAGCTTGCCGCGGGCGTTTTCCTCCAACCGTTCGGTCTCGGCCGCGAAACCCACGCGGACCGCGGAGGGAGCGATCCGCCAGAGCCCGGCGAGGATGTCCTCGGTCGGTTCGAGGTCGAACGTCGGCACCCCCTGGTCCTTCTTGAGCTTCTGCCCGGCAGCCACCTTGGGTCGAAAATCCGCGACCGCCGCAGCGAGGATCACCAGGTCCGCTCCGGGGGCGGTCGCCGCCACCGCCGCGGCCATCTCGGCCGCCGTTTCGACGTCGATCCGTTCGACCCCGGAGGGTGTCGCGAGCGCCACCGGGCCGGCGACCAGGATCGTGCGAGCGCCCCGGCGCGCCGCCTCGGCGGCGAGCGCGAAACCCATCTTGCCGCTCGATCGATTGCCCAGGAACCGGACCGGATCGACCGGCTCGAACGTCGGCCCGGCGCTGATCAATACCGTGCGTCCGGCGAGCGGCCCCGGCTCTTGGGTCGTGGTTCGGCAAGCCTCCTCGCTGCTTCGGGCGCCTTCGGCAGCAGCCAGTCGCTGCGGGACAAACGAATCCACGACCGCGGCGACGATGCGCTCCGGATCGGCCATTCGGCCCATGCCGATCTCGCCCGAAGCGAGCGGACCTTCGATCGGGCCGATCAGGCGCGCGCCGCGCGCTTCGAGCGTCGCGACATGCTGCTTAACGGCCGGCTTCTCCCACATCTCGAAATGCATCGCCGGGGCGATCACCAGCGGACCGGAGAAAGCGAGCGCCGTGGTGGTCAGAAAATCATCGGCGAGGCCGAGCGCCAGGCGGGCGAGGCAATGCGCGGTCGCCGGGGCGACGCACAGCACGTCGGCCCAGGCCGCGGCCGTGATGTGCAACTCTTCTCCGCTGCCGTTCTCTTCGAGGTATTCCTCGCCGTAGACCGCTTGGCCGGACAGCACTTCAAGCGTCAACGGCGAAACGAACGCGTGAGCGCTCCGGGTGAGCGCCACCCTCACCTCGGCCCCCGCGCTCTTCAATCGCCGGACGATCTCGGCGGCTTTGTAGGCGGCGATGCCCCCGGTGACGCCCAACAAGACGCGCGGACCGCGACTCAAACCCTAGCTCCCGTCTTATTCGCCGGGTTCGCGTTAATTCGACTCGGGCTCGGCGGACTCGTCGGCCGGCGCCTCGATCACCGGAGCCGGACCGATGCCCCAGGCAACCATGTCGGCGTCGATCTCGCCCATCGCGACCCGCGTCGGCTTGTTGCCCTGCGGGTTGTCGGCTTTCGGGCGGGCGCCGCGCATGAGGTACTCGGCGCGGCGCGCCGCGACCAGGACGTAACGGAACTTGCTGTCGATATTCGTGGCCATGTCGATCACTTCCGATCTCAAAGTTCGCGAACAGGGGCAAAACGGCCTTCGCCGGGCGCCGGGATACGGCTGCCCCTGCCGCTAGGGCGCGCCCCGTTCTTGGAAATCTTTCAGGATGCCCTGGAGCCGGTTTTCCATCCGCTCTCGGCGGTGACGCTTCTCCAGGAGGATCGCGGCAAGCGCTTCGCTCGCACGGCGGGCGTCGTCATTGACGATAACATATCGATACCGATCGTAACGCCGGATCTCCCACAGAGAGACCGCCAGGCGCCGGGCGATGGCGTCGGGATCGTCGAGCGCCCGGCCGGCGAGCCGCCGTTCGAGATCCGCGTAGCTCGGGGGCATGATGAAGATACTGTGCGCCTCCGGGTAGCGCGCGAGCACCCGCTCCGCCCCTTGGACGTCGATGTCCATCAGGACGTCGATTCCCTGCTCCAGCCGGGGGAAGACTTCGGCCATCGAGGTGCCGTAGTAGTGGTTGTGGACCTCGGCCCACTCCAGGAACTCCTCGGCGACGATCATCCCCTGGAAAGTCGACACGTCGACGAAGTGATAGTCGGTCCCGTCGGTCTCCCCCTGCCGCGCGCCGCGCGTCGTGTGGCTGACCGAAAACGCGATCTCCGACAGCCCCAACAACCCGCCGTGCAGCAGGCTGTGGATGAGCGTCGTCTTGCCCGCCCCCGAGGGGGCGGACAAGATGAACAGCTCGCCGCGGTGAGGTGGATTCTGGCTCAATCGGGTGCCGGGGTCGGTCGGGCTGGCTACTTGCGCGCGAACTTCTCGCGGGCGCGGGCGATGTCGGCCTCGATCGCCTTGGCCTGTTCGAGGATCTGATCGGCTTTCTGCTTGGCCGCCGCGTAGTCACCGGCGGCAAACGCCGTGTCGGCATCGGCGAGCGCCGTCTGCAGCCCTTCGAGGTCGCCCTTCATCGCTTCCAGATCGGCGCGGCTGTCCTTGCCGATCGGCGCGGTGGCGAGCGAGGTCTTCGCGGTTTCGATCGCCAGGCGCGCCTGGTCGAGCGCGGTCTGCGCCTGCCCCTTGAACTGCTCCTTGCCGGAAACCGCTTGGAGCTTTGCCGCCTCGGCGTCGGTGCGCGCCTGGGCGAGCAGGGCACGCGCCTTGCCGTAGCTGCGCACCAGGGCGAACCGGCCGTCCTGCGCCGCGACCTCGGCTTTCGCCTGATCGAAGGTCTGCTGCGCCTTGGTGAACGCCTCGGGCGCGTAGGCGTCGGCGCCCGAGCTTTTCGCCTCGCCGAGGCTGTTCTGGGCGAGCTGCAGATCGCCGGTCGGCGGTTTCGCACAGCCGACCGCAAGCACCAAGGCTAGGGGAAGGAGGGCCGCACAACGCGACGAGGAACGGAACAGGTTCATCGGGTACCTCCGCTTGAGTTGGATTCCGGCGGTTCTTATCACCGAGTCGACAGCTTATCAGGAGCCGATCGAGCCTGCGCTTCGGGCCGGGACGCCGACGAAGCGAGATGGCGTTTCGCCGGGCGAAATTTGCCGAGTGCTTGCGATAGAATCCGCGCAATCTCGTTGAAGGTCCGGAAGCTCCGTTTTGATGGTTGCTCTGCGAGGTCGAAATGCCTACCACGCAATTCACCCTGAAAGTCACCGCCGACACCGAGCGCGGCTTGGCCGATCTGGCGCTGCTCGACGGCGCAGGCTCGCAGCGGGCGTTTCATCAGGTCGATTTCCATACGATCTCGGTCTCACAACAGCAGGCGCTGTTCGATCTGCGGACCTATCTGCACCTTTACAGGCGCGGCCGGGAGGCGGCGACCGTCGCCGAGGTCGGTGCCCTGATCGCCGAGAAGGTCCTCGGGGAAGAGATCTTCCGCATCCTGTGGCAGCCGCAGAATCAACGCACCCTTTGCATCCAGCTCCCCGGCGCCGCGGAGGAAGAAAATCCGCTCGCCGAGCAGCTTGCCCGCGTGCCGTGGGAGATCGCCAGGCCTACGCCGGAGGAAAAGACGCTCGCCGAGCGCAATCTCCTGGTCCGCGTCGTCCACGATCAGGTGAAGCCGGTCTCCGAGCCGATCGGACCCGACGAGGAAGGGTGTCTGCGCATCCTCTGCGTCTTCGCCGAGGCTCGCGGCTCGACGCCGCTTTCGGCGCGAAGGGAGCGGCGGGAGCTGGAACAACTGTTCGAGCGAGAGATCTACCCGAACCGAAAGATCGAGGTCGATTTCTTGACCCACGGGGTGACGCGCGAGCGCCTCCACGAGCAGATCCAAGGGCGCAACGGCTACCACGTGGTCCACTGGAGCGGCCACGGGCATTTGAACCTCCTAGAGCTGGCGAAACCCGACGGCTCCTCGGACCGCCTCTCGGGCGAGGAATTGCTCGGCCTCTTCACCGACGCGGGGGGATTGATCCCGCGGATGGTCTTCTTGAGCGCCTGCCACTCGGGCGAGATTCTCTCGATCGAAACCTGGCAGGGCTTCTTCGCCGCCGCGCGCGGCGAGGATGCGGATGCGCAAACCGTGGCTGCTGAAGAAGCTCAGGAAGAGAAAAGGATCGAAATCCCTCGGCAACCCGGCTACACCGGCACGGCCCATGCGCTGCTTCAAGGGGGCGTGCCGTCGGTGATCGCGATGCGCTACGCGGTAGGCGACGACTACGCCCGAGCGCTCGCGATCGAGCTCTACCGAGCGCTGTTCGCCCATCCGCAACCGAAGAAGCTTTCGGCGGCGCTTACGCTCGCGCGCAACGAGCTGCTGCGCCAGCAGGCGGCGTCTTCCCGCTTCGCGGCGGCCGATCCCGCGACGCCTATTCTCTACGGCGTGGAAGATCCGGTTCTCCAGTGGCAAAACGGCAGGAGCAAAGCACTCGACACCCGCGACCGGCGCCTCCACCGCATCCCCGAGCTGACGATCGCCGAGCACGCCGGCTTCGTCGGCCGCACCTGGGAGCTGGCAGGTCTCGGCGCTTCGTTCATCGGCTCGGCGCGAAGCACGGCCGTCAAACCGGTGGCTCTCGTCACCGGCCTCGGCGGGATGGGTAAGACGGCCCTCGCTGCCGAGGCTCTCGATCTTTGGGAGCAGCGCTTCGAATGGGTACTGCTCTACCAGGCTAAACCGAACGCGCTCGCTTTCGACACGACGCTCCGCGACGTTCACATGAAGCTTTACGCCGAGCTGGGCCGCTACCACGAGCACGTGAAGATGCATCCGGCGGACGCCATCTATCGGGATGCCGATTCGGAGTTCACGGGTCCGGAGCGAACTGAGCGCCTAACGCGCAACCTCCTCCGCGTGCTCAGTGACGAGCCGATCCTCCTCGTGCTCGACAACTTCGAGTCGAACCTGAAGCCGACTCGCGAGCCCGGAACGACGGACGAGCCGCTCTGGGCCTGCCAAGACCCGGCGTGGGATCGCTGCCTTTCCCTCCTCGCCACCGAGCTTGCCGGCTCGCCTTCGCGCGTACTTATCACCTGCCGGCGAATGCCCGCCGCTCTCGCGGGCGAGGCCGCCGCCGGCTGCCATCGCGTCCCGCTCGGGCCGCTCCCTCCCGGTGAGACAGCGCTTTATCTGCGCGACCACGAGGGTTTAAGCGCAATGGCTTTCAGCTCGGACGAAGACGAACGCCGGCTCGCCCGGAGGCTTTTGCTCGCCAGCCGCTTCCACCCTCTCTTGATGGACCGCCTCGCACGCCTAGCGACGGGAGGTCCGGCACTCCGGCCTCAGCTTCTGGCGGCGCTCGAGGCGATCGAAACGAACCACGACGCGACGAAACTGCCGGGGCTCTTCTCGGCCAAGCCGGGCGACGAGAAAGAGCTGGCCTACCTTGAAGACGCTCTGGCCGCCTCGATCGACGAGTTGATTCGCGGCGCGAGCCCGGACGCCCGGCGGCTGCTCTGGATGATCGATGTCGCGAACGAGCCGGTGGCGCTGGGTTTGCTCCGGGGTGTCTGGGGCGGGGAGAGTCTCAGGCAAGAGCAGCTGCGGCAGATCAAGCAAATGTTGGGTATTTTGCCTCAGCTCCCTCCGGAACTTCAGGCGAAGCTCCAAGCCATGCCGCCCGAGTTCCGCTCTCTGCTCGATGCGCCTCCTCCTGAGCAGGCGCCTCGGGCCGACCTCTCTCCGCTTCTCGCCCACCTCGTCGCCGTCGGTTTGGTCACCGAAGAGAGGACGGGACCGGCCGACCAGAATCCCGACCTCACCTGCCACGAGCTGGTCCGCGAGCGCATCCGCGGCTGGATGGCCGGCCCCGAGCACTCTACCGACCGCGGAGATCTCACGGAAAACGCGATCCGCCTCGGCTACGCCGAGCGGCTCGAAGCGGCGTTCCATGGCCTCCGAAATCAGAACATGACGGCCGCGCTCGAAGCCGGCCGCCGCGCGCTGGTCTATTGCGTCCAGGCGGAGGCATGGGATTCGCTGGGGAACTTTGCGAGCGAAGTCGTCACCAGCTCGAACGACCCTGTTCTCCTCGGCGGCTTGATCCCCCACCTGCAAGCCGCCGCGGAAATGGCCCCGGAGGGCCGGCCAAGGTGGAGTTGCCTGACCTTGCTCGCGGATGCGCTGTTGGAAGTTCGACCGGATGCCAGCCTCCCGTTCTATGAGCAAGCAGCCGCTCAGGCCCGCCCGGTCGCAGAGGCGGGGGGCGAAGACGCGCGACAGGCCTGGTCAGACCTCGCAGTAATATCAGGCAACTGGGCCAACGCCCTTGGCGATGTCGGCGACCTTGACGCCGCACGCCAGCGTCTACTTGATAGCGCCGAATCGAATCGAAAGGCGAGAAGCCCGGAGATCCATATCCTGGGCTCGGAACTGGAAGCTCTACGCATCGACGTGATGAAGGGTCGAGCGGTCGAGGCGCTGCCCCAAATCGAGAAGCATCTAGCGAGGGTAGAAGGCTGGTGGCGGCAACAGCGCGCCGGGCAACCGGTCCCAGAGGCGCCCAATCCCGAGATCCTCGCCCGCGCGTTGATCAGCGCGCTCGACATCGCGAGAGAAGCCCACTTCGCGCAGAAGGACTGGGAGCCAGCCCTTCGTCGCATCGACGCCATGCTGGAAGTCGATCGCACTCTAAAGCGCCCGCAAGAAGACATCGGCTCCACTCGCATGAATCGCGCGAACGTGCTGGCGAAGCTTGGCCGCTTCGGAGAGGCGAAAGTTGAGATGGAGGCTTGCCTAGAGATTTTCCGTAACGATCCCTCCCGGAGCCAAGTAGCTCTCAGCTCACTTGCGAGCCTGTTCGACGATCAGGGCGACCTGGCCTCGGCGATCGAGCTTGAGCGCCGCGCCCTCGCCCTCTGTGAGCAGCTCCCCGACCCACAAGACCGCGCGATCTCGCACAACAACCTCGCCAACTTCTTGGAGACAGGCGATCCGGTCGATCGGGCGGAATCGCCTCGCCACCAGCTTGCGGCGCTCATCTATTTCCTCGCCGCCGGGCTGGGGCAGCATCTTCAAACCTCGATGCACAACTACGCCGTTCGTTTCCGCCGCGCCCAGTCCGAAGGGATCGACCTCGCCGTACCGCGGGTGGCCGATTTGCTGGCCGACCCGGCGTTTCAGCCGCTAACGGCGTGGCTGCGCAGGCGGGGGGTGGAGGTTGCGGTGGTCCAAGAGGCTGTGGATCAATTCCTAGAGGCGGCACGAAATATGGCGCTACGCGCGGAATAGCCGGCGCTACGCCCCGGGTGGTTATGCGCTCTCAAGCCCTTTTCGTCCTCCATCATCCCGAGCGAGAGCGAGGGATCTGGGTGGCCGGGCGGCGCGGATCCCATTGGGGCGATGGGATTTAAGGCCGCCCACGCCCCCGGATTCCTCGCTCTCGAACGAACCGACGGCATCGCGGGAGGCAACCGGAGAGGGATCTCGAAGAGAATCCTCCCCCGGGACCGCCACCTCGCCTGCTCAAAGCCAACGGCCCGGCGTCGCCGCCGGGCCGTTCGCGCTTCCAAGTTGCCAGGTCCTGCAGGTCGAACGAACGAGAAAAGAAGCGGCAGGCGACTTACGTCGCGCCGACCGCCGTCGCCGCGGCGCCCGGACCGTCGAGATCGTCGAACACGATCCCCAGGTTCTCCGCGCCGGCGTCGCGGCACACGTCCATGAAGTCCGCGACCTTGCCGTACTCGAGATCGCCGTCCGCCGCGAAGAAGATCACCTTCGACGACCGGCCGGTCAACGCTTCCTTGAGCTTGCCCGGAAACTCAGGGAGAGGCACCTGCACCTTGTTGATGAAGGTGGTGCCCTGCTGGTCCATCCGGACGATCAGCTGATCGCTGGACGGCGGCGGCTGCGCCGATTCGACTTTCGGCGGCACCTGCACCGGGTAGCCCATCTGGATCAGCGGCGTGATCACCATGAAGATGATCAGCAGCACCAGGACTACGTCGACCAACGGCGTGATGTTGATGTCGCTCCGGGGTCCACTGCCGGAGGAGGTGCTCATAGCCATCGCAAGTACCTCGTCTCTTCAGGTCCGGTTAGGGACCGGTTCTTTAGGTTCCAGCGAGCGCCTTGCGCTCGGTGATCAACCCGACACGGGTGAACCCGGCCTCGTTGATCGTCTGCATCAGCTTGCGCACGTCCTTGTACTTCAGCCGCCGGTCCGCCTTGACCACCACCTCGCGGTCGTTGTTGCGGCCGTAGATGTCCGCGAACATGTTCACCAGCTGGGCTTCGGGAATCCACTTCTCCTGGATGAAGACCGTGCCGTCGAGCTTGAGAGCAACGTTGAGCTGCTTCTCGTTCTCGGGCATCTTCGCGGGAGAGGCGGTCTCCGGCAGCTGAACGTCGACGCCTTTCTGGAGCAGCGGCGTGACCACCATGAAGATGATCAACAGCACCAAGCAGACGTCGACCAGCGGGGTGACGTTGATGTCACCCCGAACACCCACGTCGGCAATCGGGTGCTGTCGGCTAGCGAACTTGTGCATTTCGAGTCCTCTGTCGCTTCATGAAGAAGTCGACCAGCTCCGAGGAGGAGTTCGACATCTCGACTTGCAGGCGCTCGATGCGGCTGGTGAAGTAGTTGAACATCCAGGCGGCCGGAATCGCGACGAACAGGCCGAACGCGGTGGTGACCAGCGCTTCGGAGATACCCGCGGAAACCGCGCCGATACCGCCCGAGCCGGTGGCGGCCATACCCTGGAAGGCGTTGATGATGCCGATGACGGTGCCGAACAGGCCGATGAACGGCGCGGTCGTCGCGATCGTCGCGAGGGTGCCGATGCCGCGCTTGAAGTCCGCCGTGGTGAGCAGCGCGGCGCGATCGACGGCGCGGGCGGCGGCTTCGACGACTTCCGGATCGGAGAGCGGGCTGGTTTCGCTCTCGAACTGGTACGACTGGAGGCCGGCGCTCACAACTCGCGCAAGATGACTCTGCGGGAACTTGGCCGCCGCGTCGATCGCCGCCTGGGCGCGATCATGCTTCATGTGATCGGTCGCGAGCCGCGCGAACGCCAGCGACTGCTTGCGGGCCTTGTTGTAAAGGAGGACGCGCTCGACCGAGATGTACAGCGACCAGATCGACATGATGAGCAGGATGACGGCGACGGCCCGGGCGATGAAGCCCATCGATGCCCAAAGACCAGCGGGGGAAAGATCCATTCTTTGTTCTCCTTTTCTCGGATTCGACTTTAGCTTAATGAACCTTACTGGACCTGGAAGTTGACCGTCAGTACGTAGTAGACCTTGACCGGGCGCCCTTGGAACATCGCCGGCCGGAATTTCCATTTCGTGACCGCATCGACCGCCGAGCGATCGAGCCCCATCGGCAGACCTTTGAGCACGCGCACGTTGGTGACGTTGCCGCGCTCGTCGATGATCGCCTCGACGATCACCGTGCCTTGCAGGCGGGCGCGCCGCGCGATCTCGGTATAGACCGGGTTGACCTTGGTGATGAACTCGGGACGCGAGACGCCGCCACCGACCCGTAGAGGCGCATCGTCGACCACCGGGGCTACCCCGGTGCTGCCGAGAACTCCACCCGGAACGCCACCCTCGACGCCCCCGGCAACGCCCCCGGGAATGCCACCTTCGACACCGCCTTCGACACCGGGTGCGGTCGACGGCTCTTCGGTCGGCGGCGGAATATCCTCGGGGACCTCGACCGGTTGCACCGGCTCGGTTGGCGTAACCACCTGCTCGACTTTCGTCACCACCGGTTTCGGCGCGCTCGGCGGCGGCGGCGGCGGCGGCGGCGGCGGCGGCGGCGGCGGCGCGGACGCCGACATGAACACCACGTTGATCGGCGGCTCGGCGACCGGTTCGATGTTCCAATAGTGGGCGAACAGATACCCCCCCGCCGCGACGAGGTGGAGGCCGATCGCTATCGGTACGAACAGGTAGCGGTACTTACTGAAGATTCTCGTCTTGTCCAAATCGATGAGCGAGGCTTCGAACATCGGCTTACCCTTCCGCCGGACTCTTCGGCTCGTTGGCGGCTGCTTTCTTGCGCAGCTCAATCGCCTTCTGCTTCCATTCCTCCGCCTTGTCCAGCCATGCCTGACGCGCGGCCGGGTCGGTGGTCATCTTGGCCTTCTCGCGGTAGAGAAGGTTGTAGTACGCCATCGCCTCGAAATAGTCGGGCTTGAGCTTGAGCGCCTTGTCCGTCGCGGCGAGGCCCAAATCGACGATGTGCTCGCGTTGCTCCAGGCTGTACTTCGGATCGTTGTACGACTTGTCCCACGCCGACACGCCCAAGGTGTACAGAATCTCCGGCGCATCGGGTCCTTCAAACGCCATCCCCAGCTTCACCGCCTCTTCGTACCGGTCGGCCTGGTTGAGGATGTTGATTTTCGAGCGCATGAAGTCGCCCGATTTGGACGGATTCTTCTGCGACTCCTGATCGACGTAGGCGAGCGCTTTGTCGTACTGCTTGCCGTTCAAATACATCGACAACAGGTAGTCGTGGACCTTTTGGTCCTCGGCGTTTTCCGGATCGGCCAGATACCTCTCGAACGCTTCGGTCGCCACCCGCGCCAGCTCTTGGTTCGCCGGGCTCTCGTCGCCCGGCTTGAACTGGGCGAGCGCCGAAAGACCGACCGAGCGCCAGGCGAACGTGGCGTCCGGATCGCTCTCGAGGCCCTTCTGGAACTCCTGGAGCGCCTGCTTGTACTCTTCGTTCGCGTAGTACTCGTTGCCCTGCTTCATTTGAATCCGGGCCTTGAACTTGTTGCATCCGAGGGCCGGAAGCATCAAGAGAGTCACTGCGATGGCGATCGAACGCTTGTGCATGAGAGCCGCTTCCCCGACGAGTTAGAAGGGTGAGACTGCCGTTTGGTTCCCGAGCTTCGAGGACAGGTGGAAAAGAACAGCCATTCCGGCGAACGCTCCATCAGTCTGGCTTCCCCGCGTTGGCGCTTGCAGGAGAGCGCATTTTCCAGCCGAGCTCAGGGCGGGAAGTCTACTCGGCCCCCCGCCCATGTCAAGCCCGTTGCGGACCGCTCGAACCTGCCGTATGGGCCATAGATTCCAATGCTTTATCGAAGCCGGTAGGGTTTTGTGGGACGGCTCTCGCCCGCCGGGGACAAACGGCGGGTTCGCTGGGGCGAAGGTCGCTCGCGGCAAAACGCCGACCGACCGTCGCGCGGAACGAGGCCCGCGATCGCGGGTTTCAGTGACGTTTCGCCTCAAAGTTGGCTCCGAGTCGGGGGATGGTACGCGAAAGCCCTGACCAGGCCAAGCGAATTGCAAAGTCGACGCCAAATCCGACGGAGGGCGGCCGGCCCGGCGGCCTTCCGCCCTCCGTCTTCGGCAGCAAGAACTACCGGTGTCGTGAACCGACCTTGCCGTCTACGCGCGCTTCGGCGGATCTCGAACACGTCGTCCTGAATTTCGCGGCGGATCGGCGTTTTCGGATCGTGGCCGGCGGCGAGCAGCGCGGCGCGGTCGCTGATCTTTTCCCCGGCGAGGAATTCGGTGGTGAGCACGCCCTTCGTCTTGCCGGTGGGTTCCGAAGTTCGGTAAGGTGGGCAAAATGACACCCGGCCTGGCTGCTGCGACCGCGGCGCATGCGTTTCCGACTCCGCTCGATCGCTATCCGCCGCCCGCCGCCGACGGGTTGCTCGCGACCCTTCTCGACCGGCTGCATGCCGACCCCTGGAACGGCATTGCGACGCTGATCTTCTTTCTCGCGATCCTGCACACGTTCGCGGCCGCCCGCTTCACCTCCTTCGCACACAACCTTCAACATCGCCACGACGAACGCGCGGAGCGCGAAAAGCGCCCCGCCACCCCGAGCGTCGCGGCGGAGATCCTGCACTTCTTCGGCGAGGTCGAGGTGGTCTTCGGGCTTTGGGCGGTCGTCCTGTTCGTCGCCCTCTCGCTCTACGACGGCTGGGACGTCGCCGCCAACTACCTCAACCACTCGGTCAACTACACCGAGCCGCTGTTCGTGGTGGTGATCATGGCGCTCGCCTCGACTCGCCCGATCATCGGGCTCGCCCAAGGTGCGTTGTCGCGCGTCGCCGCCTTGGGCAAGAGCACGCCGCTCGCCTGGTGGTTCGCGATCCTCACGCTCGGGCCGCTGCTCGGCTCGCTGATCACCGAGCCGGCGGCGATGACCATCTGCGCCATCCTGCTCGCCCGGCAGTTTTACGACCTCTCCCCCAGCCCGCGGCTCAAGTACGCGACGCTCGGGCTCCTGTTCGTCAACGTCTCGATCGGCGGCACGCTCACCCATTTCGCCGCGCCGCCCATCTTGATGGTCGCGCGCCCCTGGGGATGGGACACGCCGTTCCTGCTCCAACATCTCGGCTGGCGGGCGGTGCTCGGCGTGTTCGGCGCGACGCTCCTCTACGCCCTGATCTTCCGGAAGGAGCTTCGAGCGCTGGCTTCGCGCGCTTCCGTGGCCGACCCGGAAGTGCCCGAACCGTCGGCGGACTGCGACGAACCGTCGCCCGCCGTGCTCCTGCCGGTTCCGGCCTGGATCACCGCGGTCCATGTCGCCTTCATGGCCTGGACCGTGTTCAATGCCCATTCCCCCGTGCTGTTTCTCGGCGCCTTCCTGTTCTTCCTGGGCTTCGCGCGCGCGACCTCGCACTATCAATCCGAGGTCGAGCTCCGGGGTCCGCTGATGGTCGGCTTCTTCCTCGGCGGGCTGGTGATCCACGGCGGTCTGCAAGGATGGTGGATCGCGCCGGTGCTCGCGAGCCTCAAGGAGACGCCGTTGTTCTTCGGCGCCACGATCCTCACCGGGTTCAACGACAACGCGCTGATCACCTATCTCTCAACGCTCGTCCCCAACCTCCCGCAGGCGCTCAAGATCGCGGTGGTCCAGGGCGCGGTCACCGGCGGTGGACTGACCGTGATCGCCAACGCCCCGAACCCCGCCGGCCAGGCCTTGCTGGGCAAATTCTTCGGCAACGGAATCTCGCCGCTCAAGCTGTTCCTCGCGGCTCTGTTGCCGACTTTGGTGGCGACGCTGGTGTTCCGGCTGGTATGAGTGCCTATTGTAGGAAACCCTGGGCCACCGTGGCGTGCCTGCGCCGTAGGCCGGATGGGCGGGAGCGCTAGGCCGGCTCGGAATCGGGCTATCCTTTTCCGGCGCACTTCACCCCCGGAGACGGCTATGCACCCATTGCTCCTCGAAGCTCGCCTGATGCTGCGCGGACTCACCCGCGAGCCGGGCTTCGCCGCAACGATCATCCTCACGCTGGCGGTGGGCATCGGCGCGAATCTCGCGTTTTTCGGCTACGCGAGCTATTTCCTCGCGCCGACGATCGATGCGCCCGAGCCCGGGCGGGTCGTGCGCGTTCAGACCGGCACCCGAGATGCACCCGATGGCGCTAACTCCTATCTGGATTGGCTCGACTTGCGAGCCGGCGGCGCCCGGACCTTTGCGGAGCTCCCCGCGTTTCAGATTTTCGGCGCGTCGTTGGTCGCCAAAGAGCAGACGGTCCACGCTTGGGGCAGCGGAGTGAGCGGAGATTACTTCTCGCTGTTCGGCCGGCCGGCCCATCTGGGACGGCTGCTCAACGCTGACGACGATCGGCCGGGCGCGGAGCGCGTCCTCGTGCTCAACTATTTCTTCTGGAAGAAGCACTTCGGCGGCGACGCCGCAGTGCTGGGACAAACCGTCGCGCTCGAGGGGAAAAAGCCCTATCGCATCGTCGGAGTCGCGGCGGACGGCTTTCAAGGAGACGGGCTCGCGACGGCCATCTACATTCCGCTCGCGACCGCCGAAGGTTTGTTGCGCGGCCTCGATGAACGGACCAGTCGCCGCCTCATGGTTCTCGGTCGGCTACAGCCGGGGGTGTCGCTCGAAGCCGCCAGGGCGACCCTGGCCGCGCTCGCCCACGGGCTCGACGAAGCCCACGCCGAAAGCGAGCCGCGACAGATCTCGCTCGCGCCGGTCACGGAAGCGAGCGCCGCTCTCCGCGCGGATCCGACCGTCCGGGCCGCCTTGGGTCTGTTGATCGCGGTGGGCCTGTTGCAGCTGCTCGCTTGCGCCAACGTCGCCAACCTCGTGCTGGCGCGTACGGTCGGAAAAAGGCGCGAGATGGCCATCCACGCGGCGCTCGGCGCCGGGCGGTTGCGGCTGGGGCGCCGGCTGCTCCTGGAGGCGCTGTCGCTCTCGATCTTGGGCGGACTGCTCGGGCTCGTGCTGGCGCGCGGCATCAACAAAGTGATCGAGCACTACCTGCTGCAGGGCGTGCCGGTCGGGCTGGGCGACTTCAGCTCCGGCTCAGGGCTGATCGCGGACCCGCGCAGGATGACGATCTTCTTCGCCGCCCTTTGCCTCGGCACCGCGGTTCTGGTGAGCTTGGCACCCCTCGCCCAAGCGCTGCGGCGCAACCTGGTGAGCGCGCTCAAGAGCCACGGCGAAGGCGACCGCGCGAGCCGCCTGGAGCTCCGGAACCTGCTGGTGATCGCGCAAGTCGCCCTTTCGGTCGTGCTGCTGCTCGCCGCCGGTCTCCTGGCGCGAACCCATTTCGAGGTGGGCCGGCAGGATCTCGGTTTCAACCCCGACCGGCTCACGCTGGTGACTCTTCACATCCCGACTTTGCGCGGCTCCGACAACACCCAGGGGCTCGAGCTCTACCAGAGCATCCTCTCCCGAGTGCAGGCGCTGCCCGGCGTGAGCGCGGCGGGGTTCGCGTGGCGGGTTCCTCTTTCGATCACCAGCACGACCGACTCGATGTCTCTGCCCGGCTCGGACGAAAAAGTTGCGGTGGCCATGAACGTCGTGAGCCCCGAGTACTTCGAGGCGTTGGGGCTCCGCCGGGTCGCCGGACGGAACTTCGGGAGCGGCGATCGACCGGACACCGCGGGCGTCGTGGTGCTGAACCAGGCGGCCGTCGACAGGTTCTTTCCCAAGCGCCAACCGCTCGGCCAGCGACTTGCCGTCGCGGCCGACGACGTGCCCGGCGGCCAGGTCGAAGTGGTCGGCGTCGTCGCCAACTCCCGGTTTGGCCGGCTGACCGATCCAATCCAGCCGCTCGCTTACTTCCCCGTCGCCCAGCGCTTTCGCCAACGCATGACGCTCGTGATGCGCGCGAGCGGCCCAATGGCCCGCCCGCTCGCCGAGCTTCTGCGCCGGAGCTTCCCCGATGTGGCGGTGATCGATGCCCAGCCGATGAGCGAGCAGGTCCGGCGCGCCGCCGCGGACCAGAAGATGAATGCGGATCTCGCCGCCGGTTTCGGACTGTTCGGGCTCGGTCTCGCGGCGCTCGGCATCTTCAGCGTCCTCAACTTCACGGTCAGTCGCAGCGGACGCGCGATCGGAATTCGCATGGCACTCGGTGCGACCACGCGGGACATCGGGCTCTGGGTTCTCGGAGGCGCGGGCCGCCTGGTGGCGGCGGGACTCGGGATCGGACTCGCCGTTTCCTGGGCTCTAGCCCGCCTGCTCGACAGTCTGCTGTACGGAGTGCGCGCGAAAGATCCGCTGATCGCTCTCGCGGTCGTGGCTTTGCTCGGCACCGTGGCGCTCGTCGCGGCCCTGGTACCGGCGACGCGAGCCGCGCGCATCGAGCCGGTGCGGGCCTTACGGGAGGAGTAGCGCACGTAAAACCCTTTTCCGGCAGCCACGTATGGGTAGAAGAATCGACCGACACGACAACGGCCGAGGGGAGAAACCATGCGCGCGCAAACTCAGACGACTTCACCGGCTCGAAGCGGGAAGGCTCGGTTGCGGGTCAAGCTCGCGATCTACGCGGCAAGCGCCCTCGGCGCCCTTGGACTCACCGGTTGTGCGAGCGGCGGCGGCTCGGGAACGGCCGCCTCGGCGCCGTTAGCCGGCGCCGCTCGTTTGGAGCTGAAACCGTGCACGATTCAAGGGGTTTCGGTTCCGGTCCGCTGCGGCACCTACGAGGTCTTCGAGCATCGAGAGGCGCGTAGCGGACGCAAGATCGCGCTCAAGGTGGTCGTGCTGCCGGCGATCGGTCCGAATCCGGCTCCCGACCCGATGGTCTACTTCGGGGGCGGACCGGGAGAATCGGCGACCGAGTACGCCACCGGGTTGGCGGGCGATGCGCTGCTCAAACGCCACGACATCGTGCTGATCGACGTTCGCGGCACGGGAGGGTCGAACCCGCTGTACTGCCCCTACCAGCTGGACAGCTCCCGCCAGCTCGGCCTGCTCGAAGAGTTCTTGCCTGTGGAAGGGGTCAAGGCCTGCCGCGCCAAGCTCGAAGCCGACAACGACCTTTCGACCTACACCACGCCCGTGCTGGTGGACGACGTGCATGAAGTGATCGTCGCCCTCGGCTATACGAAGATCAATCTGGTCGGCGGTTCCTATGGCAGCTTTGCGAGCCAGGCTTACATGAGGCAACATCCCGAAGGCGTGCGCACGGCGATCCTCGAAGGGGTCGTGGCATACGACACCCGCCTGCCGCTTCATTTCGCGGCCGACGCGCAGAAGGCGCTCGACGGCCTGTTCGCCGAATGCGCCGCCGAGGCTACCTGCGCGGCGGCCTTTCCCGACCTCGCGGGCGATTTGCGGACCGTGCTGGCGCGCGCTAAGACGGGTCCCGCGCGGGCGACTTTGATGGACCCGAAAACCGGCAAGAACGTCGAACGCGAGCTGACTTGGGCGACCCTGGTCCAGACGTTGCGCTACATGAGCTACTCGTCGGCGAGCGCCCAGGAGATTCCGCTTGGGCTTCATCTGGCGGCCCAGGGCGACTACTCGGTCCTGGCGAGGAACGCCGCGGTCTACGGCGGCGCGCTCGGCGGCATGCCCGACGGCCTCTACCTCTCGGTCACCTGCCCGGAATATGTGGCGCGTATCCACGATGAAGACGTCGGCCCGGCCGTTCAAGGCACCTACCTCGGCGACTATCGAGTGCGCCAGCAGCGCGACGCCTGCGCGCTCTGGCCGAAGGGGCCGCTGCCGTCGAACTATTGGGAGCCGCTGCGCTCGACGATCCCGACGCTCATGGTGACGGGCGAGCGCGATCCGGTCACCCCGGCCAGAGACACCCTCCTGGTGGCGAAGACGCTGCCGAACAGCCGGACGATCATCGTGCCGGACGGCGCCCATGGCTCGAACGGTCTCGAAGGGCTCAACTGCATCGAAGACATCGAACACCGGTTCGTCGACCAAGGGGACTTCCAGGGAATCGACACAGAGGGGTGCGTCGCCTCGATCCGCCGCCCCCCCTTCCCCACCGAGCCGCCGGCGGCGGCCATCGAGCTGAGCTCGGCCCAGCTCGCCCGGTATCCCGGCGCCTACGTCTCGAAGGAACCGGCGATGGAGATCACGATCCGCCTCGCCGACGGGCTGCTGTTCGCCGATACTCCGTTCCAGCCCAACATGCGCATCACCCCGACCTCCGCCACCGAGTTCCGCATCGAAGGGGCGCCGTTCGGCTACGGCTTCCGCTTCGAGCTCGATGGCGAGGACGCGCCGGCCCGCGTGCTGTTCCTGTTGCAACCCGGCGAGGAGCCGACCCGGTTGGAGCGCAAGGCGAAATGACGAAGCTCGAAGACCAACGGCGAAAGGGATGACCATGTGGAGCCAATGGATCGCGGATCTCCGCCACGCGGCGCGCGCCTTGAGGAAGCGGCCCGGTTTCACTCTGATGGCGGTGGGTACGCTCGCCCTCGCCCTCGGCGCCAATGCCGGGATGTTCGGCGTGGTCAAAAAGGTGCTGCTGGACCCTCTCCCCTATCCCCATCCCGGCCGCCTGGTCGCCATCGCCGGCACCGCACCGGGATCAGACTTCCCCGAAGAGTTCGGCGTGGCGCCGGAGTTCTACCTCCAGTACCGCGAACAGTCCCACCGGCTCGAAGACGTGGCGATCTACAACTCGTTCACCTCGACGCTGCGCGTCGGCGACCGCGTCGAGAGGATTCGGATGTCCTCTCCCACGAACTCGCTCTATTCGACTCTCGGCGCCCGTCCCACGCTCGGCCGGCTGCCGGTCGCCGCCGACGAGTCGCGGGTGGTGGTGATCAGCGACGAGCTGTGGCGCACCTGGTTTGGCGCCGACCCGAAGGTCGTCGGGCGTACCTTCTCTATCTCCGGCGAGAGCCGCGAGGTGATCGCGGTGATGGGGCCGGAGTTCCGGTTTCCCAATGACGGCACGCTGCTGTGGATCGCCCGCGAGATCCTGCCAAAGGAAATTACCCCCGGTGATTTCGGCGTCCGGCTGGTGGGGCGCATGGCGGCCGGGGCCACGCCGGAGACCGTGGCCCAGGAGCTGACGACCTTGGCCGCCCGACTGCCGGAGCGTTTCGGCGGCCCGGCGAGCTACGCCCGACTGATCAAGCAGCACCACGCCGTCGTTCGCCCGCTGCTGGACGAGATGCTGGGCTCCGCCTCGAAATCCCTGTGGGTGCTCCTGGGGGCGGTCGCCTTCGTGCTGCTGATCGCCTGCGCGAACATCACCAACCTGTTCATGGTGCGCGCCGAGGGGCGCCGCCGGGATCTCGCCATCCGGCGGGCGGTGGGAGCCTCCCGCAGGCAGCTGATCCGCCTCCAGCTGGCGGAGTCCTTGATCGTGGCGACGCTCGCGGGCGCTCTGGCGATCCTGCTCGCCGCCCTCGTCCTGCCTTTCTTCTTGAGCGTCGCGCCCTCCCGCATTCCGCGCCTCGACGAGGTCCAACTCGACGGCGTCACGATCCTGTTCACCGCCGTCGCGGCGCTCTTGTCGGGCCTCGCCTGCGGTCTGATCCCGGCCTTACGCGCCTCCAGATCGGGCGACCTCACTCCCCTGCGGGATGGCGGTCGCGGCGCCACCCCCGGGCGGCACTGGCTGCGCGACGGTCTGGTGGTGGGCCAGACGGCCCTAGCGCTCCTCCTGCTCATCGGCTCGGGTCTCCTCGTCCGGAGCTTCCAGGCTCTCCGCCAGGTGGATCCCGGCTACGACACCCAAAACGTCTTCACCTTCCAGTTCGCGCCGGAGCAGGAGCAGCTGAAAGACGGGCCGTCGTGGGCGCGCTTTCACCTCGCCTTCCTGGAGCGTCTGGCGGCGGTGCCGGGGGTGACCTCCGTGGGGCTGGTGGAGAACGTTCCGCTCAACGAGGGCACCCAAGAAGACCGATTCCGCAACGAGGCGATGGCGTCCGACCCGGACGCCGGCATTCTGCTCAACTACACCTGGACGGCCGGCGACTACTTCCGGACGATGGGCATCGACCTGCTCGCCGGCCGGCCGTTCTACACGGCGGACCAGATCTCGACGCCGGGCAACGTGGTCGTCAGCCGCACCGCCGCCAAACTGATGTGGCCCGGAAAGAGCGCCATCGGCCGCCGTCTCCAGGCCCGGGACGAAACGACTTGGTACACCGTCGTGGGCGTCGTCGAAGACGTGATGCAGGACGGTTTCCGCGACACCCCGCAGGCTCTCGTCTACCTCCCGCTGGTGGGACCGACGCCCACCAGCTGGGACATCACCTCGCCGGCCTACGTCCTCAAGACCGCCCGGGCCGAGGTCATCGCGCCGGAGATCCGCGAGCTGGTCCGCGCCGTGGCACCCGAGGCGCCGATGTACCGGATCTTCACCATGGAAGGGCTGGCGAAAGACTCGATGGCCCAGCTGTCCTTCACCATGCTGACCCTCGGCGTCCTTTCCACCCTGGCCCTGATCCTGGGCGCCATCGGCTTGTATGGCGTGCTTTCTTATGCGGTCGCCGAGCGGACCCGAGAGATCGGTGTACGGCTGGCCTTGGGTGCCACCGTCGCCAACATCCGGCGAATGGTCGTGGCGCAGGGAGCGCGTGTGGTGGGCCTGGGGCTCGTGCTGGGGATCGTGGCCGCCATCGCCTCTTCGCGGATCGTCGCCAGCCTGCTCTTCGGCGTCGCCGCCATGGACCCCGCGACCTTCGGCGGAATGACCGCCTTGATGGCGGGAGTCGGCGTGTTCGCCAGTTACCTACCCGCACAGCGGGCGTCGAGCGTGGATCCGATCGAGTCGCTGCGCAACGGTTAGAGCGACCCGTTTTGTCGGCCAAATTACGGATGGTCCGGCCACTTTGGCGCACCGTGGCTTCGCAGGGGCGCGCCACCCAGACATCCTCGGAGGCGATCCCGCCGGCATCTCTTATGCACTTTCACATGCTGAGAGGAGATGGGCACGCTCGCTGTTGTTCGAGCCGGGCGGTCCGCAAAGAAGGGAGAAAGCATGCATAAGATCTCGATCTTCGCTGGAATTCTCGTCCTCTTCCTGGCCCTTACGGGATCCGCCTTGCCACTCCAAGCGGAGTCGACCATCACTTGCCCGCCGGGCACCTTGGACTCCCTGGACTGGCTGACTCTCGATTCCGACCTACGTGCGACCCAGCACATGGCCGGCCCCAACGGTTTCGGCATCTGGACCGTGGTTTGGCCGGACAAGTTTTGGTGGATGAAGACTCCAAGCGGCGACACTTGGGACGTCTTCCTCTACGACTCGCAAACGGTCTACCTCTGGCTCACCGAGGAGAGCTGGAACCACCCCTACAACTACAAGCGGAACAGCCAGAACACGAACTTCCCTGCCGTGCCGAGGTGCGTGCAACCTGGGTACCCCGGCTCCGCCATCCCGATCGCCAATACCGGATACCGAATCGCCATCAACTGCGCCGAGGGGTCCGAGATGTTCTTAGGCAAGGCCGTGATGGAGTGGTGGGGGCCCTATACCGCGGGGAATCCGGGACAGGAGCCCGGGTTGCGGCCGCCGGTGGGCGGCCAGATTCCGAACAACACGCCGGTCTACACGCTGAGCTACCGGTGGGGCTGCAACAACTCCTACTCGAACTGTGCGGCCAAAGAGGAATACATCCTGGCGCAACGCTACGGGCTCGTGCAGTACAACTTCTGGAACTTGGTCAACGGCCAGTACGTCCTGGCGACCACGGGGAACAACAACACCGTCGCCAATGGCGTGACGCAGCCTTTCTTCCCGTGCTTCTAAAACTTCCGTCCGACGCGAGGAAGTGACCGAGTCCAGACCTTGCGTGTTGTCGGCGCTGCGCACTCTCTAGCGAGCGAGCCCCCGCAGCCGTTCCGAGGCCGAGCGGCTGGCCACGACGGTAGATCCGTCGGCCATTCGCAGCTCCAGCCGCCGGTCGTCGACGGTCGACATCTCGACGACGTGATCGAGGTTGACGACGTGGGAGCGGTGGACGACCTCGAAGCGGCGCGGATCGAGGCGGGCGATCAGCTCGCGCAGCGGAATGCGCATCAGGTACTTGCCACGCTCGGAGTGGATGCAGACGTACTCGGCCTGTGCTTCGAGGCGGATCACCTGGGCGACGGGAAGCGGAACGATGACGCCCCCCTTGCGCACGAAGAGCCGCTCGACCGGCGCGGCGAGCCCCTCGCGCAGCCGCTCCGCGACGTCCGGAGTGTCCGGCCGTTCGGGCGAGCGGTCGAGCAGGCGTTGGACGGCGCGCTCGAAGCGCTCGCGGCCGAAGGGCTTGACGAGATAGTCGACGGCGCCCAGCTCGAAGGCGGCGAGCGCGTGCGCTTCGTGCGCCGTCGTGAAGATCACCTCCGGCCGATGCCGCGCGAGACGCAGCGCTTCCAGGCCGTCGCGCTCTGGCAGTCGGATGTCCAAGAAGACGAGATCCGGCCGGTCGCGATCGAAGCGCGCCGTGGCTTCGACGCCGTCCGTCGCGGTCCCCACGAGATCGAGCTCGGGGCAGGAGGCGACCAGTGCGACGAGGCTCGCGCGAGCCTCGACCTCGTCCTCGACGATCAGGCAGCGGAGCGGCTCTCTCATTCGTCGTCCTCGATGTCCTCCGGGTGCTCCGAGTGCGCGATCGCGACCGCGGCGCGAAATCCCGCCGGCTCGAGGGCTCGCGTCGAGAATCGAGCCCGATCACCGAACAGCCAGTGCAAACGCTCCGCGAGCAAGTGGTGGCCGAGGCCGCCTTCTCCGAGCGGCGAGCCGGTTGGCGCGCCGTCGTCTTCGACCGAGAAGCGGACGCCGGTAAGGTCGCGCTCGATCGCGATCCGCAAGCGCCCGCCGCCGGCGCGCGGCGCGACGGCGTGGCGGATCGCGTTCTCGACCAGGGGCTGAAGGGAGAACGGCGGCACACGTGCGGAGAGGGCGGCATCCTCCACCTGCCACTCGACGCGCAGGCGGTCGCCGAGGCGCATGCGCTCGATGTCGAGGTACTGCTTCGTCATCTCCAGCTCTTCGCCCAGGGTCACGAGGTCGCGGCCCTCCGCATGCAGCGCGAGGCCGTAGCGCAGGATCGCGCCCAGCCGCTCCAGGCAGTCCGCCGCGCGCTCGGGCTCGCGGGTGGTCAGGCCGATCAGCGAGTGCAGAACGTTGAGCACGAAATGGGGACTCAAGTGGGAGCGAAGCGCGGAGAGCTCGGCGGAAGCGCGCAGGCGTTCGGCTCGTTCCGCCCGCAGCGCTGCCGCCTGCGCCTGGCTCGCTCGCAGCCGCGCCGCGGCCAAAGCGGCCAGGACGGCGAAGACCAGGAGGGCCATCGCGCCGCGCCACATGAGGACCGCCACACCCATCCCCCGAGGCACTTCGAGCAGCGGACGGCCGGCGGTCACCAACGCCGCGAAGCGGCTCGCGACGACGCACCACGCGACGAACAGGAACGCGACCCCCGTGATCGCCGGCCCGATGGGGCCCGGGCGCCTGAGCCTCCGGTCGAGCCAGCGAAGCGTGAGAGGGCCCGCGGCCAGCTCGGGGAACGCGTTGAGCGCTCCGTAGAACGTCGCTTTCCAGACAGAGGGCTCCCCGCCGACCAGGAGAGCGCCGATCGAGATCGACGCGTAGGCGAGGAAGCCGAGAAGCCAAAGCCACGCCGAAACCGGCCGCGGCTCGGGCGTCGGCGCGGTTGGGGTCTCTCGATCGAATTCCACGAGCCCATTGTGCGGGCGGGTCCGCTGCGGCGCAAGGCGGTTTGGAGGGCGTTCGCGGCCATTCGTGGGTCCCGATCGGCAGCTCGTCGATGTCCTCCTTCGCCGCGTTCGAGCTCGGTCGCATGCTCCTTGGTGACGCGAGTGATTTCGCACAGCTGCCCAGGAGGAAGAACATGAAAGATCGAGTCAGGAGTCGGACAGGAAACGGTAGCCGCGGATCGTGGACCGCAGGCGCGTTGTTCGCGGCGTGCGCGAGCCTCTGTTTCGTCGCCGCGCCGGGGCTTGCCGCAGGAGCGAATGCGAAGAGCGCGCCGGCCTCCGAGGTCGCGGCGCTCGGGGCGCGCGCCCTCGCCGCGGACTATTCGGCGGACATCCCCGAGTTGCACGAGATCGCGCACGCGCTAGAGCCCTTCGTCGCCGACGCCCAAGTCGGAGCCTGGGCACGATACTGGCGGGGCTTTTCGTACTGGCGCAGCGCGATCAACCTGTTCAACGTCGACGCCACGAATCCGCGGGCGCTTTCCGACCTTACGAGCGCCGAAGAAGAATTCGCCGCCGCCATGGCCGATCCGGCGGTCGCGGCGGACGCCAAGTCCGCCCGCGCCTCGTGCATTCTCAACTTCGCCTATCTGGCGGGCGCCAAAGCGGACCGCGGCGCGGCCCTCAAGGAATATCTGCGGCTGATCGCCGAGGCCAAGGCCGCCCAGCCCGACAATCCGCGCGTCCATTGGGTCTACGACTGGGGCCTCTACTACGCTCCGCCGCCCGTGGGGGGAGCCGACGCCTCCGTCGCCGCCCTGACCGCGGCGCTCGAAGCGAGCAAGCGCGACGCGGCGGCTCCGCACCCGCTCGCCGCGCCGACCTGGGGCGAGCCCGAGCTGCTCATGGCGCTCGCCTGGATCCAAGAGAACCGTCCCGATCCGAATCTCCCCGAGGCCGACCGGCGCGCCCACGAGGCGCTCGCCCAGGTCCCCGAGTGGCACTATGTGAAGGCGATCCTGCTGCCGCAGATCCACGCCAAGATGACCGGTGGTGCAACGCCCGTCGCCTGCCCGTTCGCGACCGGCGGCAAGGAGGCGAGCACCGAGCCGCACTGATAAGGCCCTACGGCGGGAAGGGCCCGTGGAACCTCAAGTCCCGGACCTCGCGGGTCCAGAGCTCAGCGCCGGTCGAAAGGTCGAGAGCGCGCAGGCGGAGCGGCTCGCTCCGGGCCTCGCCCTTCTCCATTCTCATCGACGGCCGCGCGAGGTAGACCACCGCGGAGCCGGCGACCGTGATCGGCGCGAGCGAAGCCGGGACGTCGAGGACTCCGGCCACCTTGCCGGTAGCGCGCTCGGTGAGCGTCCAGGAAAAGTCGTTCAGGGCACCCTCGATCCTCTCGGCGGCGAGCGTGTAGCGGCCGTCGAGCGAGAAGCGACCGGCGTCGACTTCGCCGGCCGCGCCGGCGGCTTCGCCCGGCGCCGCCGCAACGATCTTGCCGGTTCCGAGATCGAGCCGCGCCACCCCGCGCAGCACGCCGGAAGGCGCGGCGCCGCCCTCGACCCCGAGGGACGGCCGCACCCGCCGGCCGCGGGTGGGGCCGGGCACACGCGTGGCGGTCCAGGCCAGGAACAGCGCGGTATTCGCAGGGTTCGCAGGGTCCACGGCGTTCGCGGCCATGGCGCGAACGCGGAACGACCCTTGGAGGCCGTCGGCCACCGTGGCCCGGATGCCCGCCGGCAGGGCGAGCGCGGAGCGTCTCACCAGGGCTCCCGTCCGCGGATTCAGCGTCGCGAGCACGAGGTCGCCCTTTTCGCCCGGCTCCGCCTGAGCGAGCAGAACGCCGCCGGTAATGCTAAGGGGTTTTGCGGCGTCGGCGCTCGTCCACAGCGACGCGCCGGTCGTCAGGTCGATCGCCTCGATCCCGCCCTTGGGTCGGGCGACGAAGACGACTCCGCTTGCCGAATCGACGACGGTGCCCTCGCCGAGCAGGCCGGCGGCTCGTGCGGGCAGCGCCCCCAGGGCAAGGAGCACCACCAGGGCGAGCGATGGCGCGAACGCGAGCCGCGGCGCCTGCCTGTGGGTTGCTTGAAGAAGGGTCGTTTGCACCTTTTGAGTCTCCATGGGAATCATTTCGTCGGCTCCCGGTTCAGTGCGCAAGCAGGACCGCGACCTTCACCTGATCGAGGGTCCAGGCGCCGCGCCCGAGGGTGCCGGCGATCAGCCGGTCGGAGGTTCGGTCGTAGTCGAGGTCGAACACGGGGACGGTCGGCAGGCCGAGTCCCAGCGGGAACCAGGTCGAAAAGCCGGTCGAGCGGGAGGCGAGGAACGCGCCGGTCTGGCCGCCGACGACGATCGCGTCGCCGAGCGAGGTGGTGACGAAGGTGATCGTGCGCAGCCGGCCCGGTAAGAACGCCTGTAGATTGCCGGTGATCTCGCTCCAGGTTACACCGGCGTCGGTCGTCCGGTAGACGTGGGACGAATCGGTGACGTAGGCGCTGCTGCCGGAGGCGGGATCGAGCGCGATGTCCGCGACCAGCCGCCCGGTCGGTTTGCCGGGATAGGTGAGCGACTGGACCAGCGGCGCCGGAAAGGCCGCCGTGCGCACGAAGATCCGCGGCCCCGAGCCGAGCCAGAGCGCGTCGGGATTGGCCGCGGTCCCGTAGGCGAGCGGTGCCTGGGTCGTGTTGTTCACCACCAGGTCCGGCGCGATCAGGCGCACGTTGTCGCCCCGGTCGAGCGACTCGTAGAGCCCGTTCGGGTCGCCGATCACCAGCCGGTTCTGGTCGGCTTGGTTCAGCTCCACCGGGCTGACGAACGTGCCGGCCGGCGGCGGATCTCCGCCCAGCACGTTGAGCGCCGGGAAATCGAACCCGAGGAAGTTGTTGGCGGCATCCCAGTAGGTCCGGTTGAAGTTGCCGAGGAACTGGTTGGCCGAGTAGCGGATCGAGACGCCCGGGGTGGTCGTGTCGTCGACCGCGACGTCGCCGCCGTCGCCGCCCAGCAGCTCCGCCCAATCTTCCGCATGGTTGCTCGCCTGCTGGTACTGGACGCCGTTGTCCTGCGAGCCCGAGATCAGCGTCTTGCTGTTCCCGTCCCAGGCGACGTCGTGGTACTCGCCGGTCTGTAGGTTGCCGATCACCGAGAACCAGTCGCCACCATTGCTGCGCGGGCGGGTCCGTTTGTAGATGCCGCCGTCGTCGGTCTCGATCAGATTGCCGGCGGCGTCGAACGTCATTTCCCGCGAGTCGGCGTGCGGGGAGCTGTTGCTCGCCGTGCCTCCCCCCGGCGCGCCGAGCGCGTTCGAGTGGGTGAGATGTACCCACTGGCTGCCGGCGGGCTTGCTCGCGTCACCCCGAAACAGGCGGCCCGAGAAGTCGTTCGCGCCGATCGAGTTGGGAAAATCGACCGGGCCGCCGAGCGCCTCATCTTTATAAGGCTGGCGATCGCCGCCGACG
>Ga0068860_100001140_pt1 | contig 29150 bp, 23 predicted proteins | sample KBSSwiS32_FD_66597 | JGI IMG/M metagenome (GOLD analysis project Ga0068860, IMG submission 66597) | Switchgrass rhizosphere microbial communities from Kellogg Biological Station, Michigan, USA - KBS Switchgrass S3-2 | ecosystem: Host-associated > Plants > Roots > Rhizosphere > Soil ... | reverse complement strand
ACCTTTTGATAAAAATATTGCAAAATATATTCTGAATATTGATAGCAATGATATAGTAATAGCATTTGGTGCTGTTAAAGTAAGCAGCCCTTATAAGGGTTGGCCGTATTTACAAAAAGCTCTGGAGATATTAAAAGAGGATAAATCTTTTTCAAATATATCTGTACTGATCTTTGGGAGTGGCTATAATAAGCAAATTGCAGATACTATTCCCTTCAAAACCAAGTTTATGGGGTATTTAAGGGATGATTATTCTATTAGTCTCGCATATAATGCAACGGATGTTTTTGTTGCACCCTCCCTGGCCGATAACCAGCCTACCACGGTTGTTGAAAGTATGTGCTGTGGCACCGCTGTAGTTGGCTTTGATGTTGGCGGAATCCCCGATATGATTACTCATAAAGAAAATGGATACCTGGCAGAATACAAAAATGCTGATGACATTGCTAATGGTATCAAATTTTGCATTGCGAACAAAATTAAAGGAAAAATGTTGCCGGTATTTGAAAAAAGCGAAGTCGTCAAAAAACATATTGAACTAATGAATAGTTTATATACACAAGTGAATAATAAAAAACAATCTCTACAATAACAATGAACAGGGTTTTAATTTATGGAGGACTGGGAAACCAAATGTTTCAATACGCTCTAAACACCGCTTTAAACCAAAAAGGCCGTAAGTCAAAAATTCTGTTTTCGAATTTCTTCTATGATGATTATCATAACGGATTTAATTTAAAGCAGGCCTTTAAATTAAAATTACCATTTCCCTCCGTTCTGTATAGCTTTATATTAATGCATGGCGGATTACTGTACAAAAATAAAATTGCTGCTTATTTTTTTCGGAAACTAATTACGAAATATCGAAAAAAAAAATATACTATTTACACTGAAAAAGTAGAATTCCTTTATGATGAAACTGTATTTCATAAAACCTCAAGTTTGTTGATTGGAGTATGGCAGGTGGAAGCATATTTTAAAGATATCAGCGAAATAATAAGACGGGAGTTTTTATTTAAGAAACCAAAAGACGCCAGAAATCGAAAATTAATTCAGGAAATCAATACTTGTAATTCTGTGAGCATTCATATCCGGAGGGGTGACTATTTAACCTCAAAAAGGACGGAATTATTTACGGTGTTCAAAAACGAAACTTATTATATCAATGCAATCGACTATATCAATAAAAGAATAGAAAATCCACATTATTATATTTTTTCAGATGATATTCAATGGGTAAAAGAAAATCTAAAAATAGCCAATTGCACTTTTGTAGACCATAACAAAGGTAAAAACAGCTACATTGATATGTATTTAATGAGTTTATGCAAGCATAATATAATAGCGAATAGCACGTTTAGTTGGTGGGGAGGGTGGCTTAATAATAACAAGAACAAAATGGTTATCATTCCTGAATGTTGGTTAAATACCAAAGACTGTCCCGGAATATATCCTTCTGAATGGATTAAAATGGGAGTTTAACACCTACATTTAATTCAAACTCCATCGAAACTTAACCTTAAATATTTTTACTATAAATCATATTAAAACAGAATGATAAATTATGATACATCTTTAACTGTCAACAAGAAACAATTAAAAAGTCTTAATAATTTTTGGTTAGGGTTTATTGTTTATACCTTTAGCGGCCTCCCCTCAAATACAACTTATGTTAGTATTGTCATTTGCCAGGGTGTTCAGATTATCGGTGTGATCCTGATGGCGATATCAATAATTTATCTTATACAATTTAAATTTGATAACCAGTATTTAAAATTTATTTACATCCTCTATTGTGCCTGGCTTTTTACATTGCTTCTAAAGGGTTTTCAGTTTCTAACTAATTATTCGTATTTAAAGGATTTTTTATTTAATCCTTACGAAGGGATGCTTTATTTTGCGCCCCTGGTATTGTTGTTTCCAAGAAATCTTGTTTTTTACAAAAAGGTATTTGATGTTATTGCAGTTTGTGGAATTTTTTATATTATTTATAACACATTGTTTATCAAACAGGTTCTTAGTGCAGATCGTTCAAGCGTTACAGGCACTGGAATAGTGGAAACACTTTCTGATTTAAGTTTTTCAAGTGGTTTTGTTGTACTCACGTATGCTTATCACCATAGAAAAAGACAGTGGCTGGCACTGGGAGTAGTTTCCCTTGCATTTTTTTTTGCGGTAATCAGGGCGCGGAGAGGCTTAACATTAATGTATACAGAAATTGTATTGGTTTCATATATATTATATGTATTTCATTCAAAAATGAAATTTTTAATTATTTACCTAACAGCATTTATTGCTTTATTGGGAGTGTTTTATGTTAGCGGGGTTTACAGGCCACATGAAAACCGCCTGTTTGGTTCCCTTCTTGAACGAGGAAATGAAAACACGAGGGAGCGGGTGGAGCTATATTTTCAGGATGATATGAAAACGAAGGACTGGATAATGGGAAGGGGGATCAGGGGAGAATATTTTTGCCCGGACGTGGAAGAGAATCAATTAACCAACTATAGGCAAACCATAGAAACAGGGTATAAGCAAACTATCTTAAAAGGAGGATTGATCAGCCTTGGATTATTCCTTTTGATAGCCGTGCCTGCTATCCTTAAAGGCCTTTTCTTTTCAAAAAATATTCTGTCAAAGATCGCAGCTATCTGGATCGTTATGTGTTTGATTAATTCATACCCTGGTACCGTTAACGCATTTACATTACAATACTTATTAGTCTGGATGTCTATAGGTATTTGCTATTCAAAAAATATTAGAAATTTACGTGACGATGATCTTAAAAAACTTTTTCAAGCTGTTACTTAAAGCCGCATTTTGAACTTATGTTCCCAAAATTATTTTTTAATAAATGTCACTACCGAAAGTATTAATTTTTGGGCAGCCCTTTAACCGGAATTCCGGAGGGGGCATCACTTTATCCAATCTTTTTGAGGGATGGGATAAAGATAAGATTGCTGTAGCAAATACGGGTTATTTATTAAACAATTTAAATACAGATATCTGTGATTCTTATTACCTGTTAGGCAACAAAGAACATACATGGACTTTCCCATTTAATAAATTTCAGCGAATATTCACATCCGGTGCTCTAAAAATTAATGATGACCCCGGGGAAACTAAATTTTCTCAAAAACCCGGTGTAAGAAAAAAATTTATTGACCATATATTTTATCCCCTGTTAAGATATTCCGGCCTGTTTCATAGTATTTCATCACTTAAGCTTTCGCAGGAATTTTGCCAATGGCTAAATGATTTTAATCCTGACGTTCTTTATGTACAGGTTTCAGGAAGAGAGGCAATTTTATTCGCTCAAAAGCTTCATTCTTTTTTAAAAATACCCTTGATCATTCACAATATGGACGATTGGCCTTCTACCATCAGTACAAAGGGGCCCTTCAAAAGATATTGGCATAGAAAAATTGATAGAGAATTCAAAGAGTTGTTAAATAAGGCATCTTTACTAATGAGTATCAGCGATGATATGGCAAGTGAATATAAAAACAGGTATGGCAAAGATTTTATCACATTTCATAATCCAATTGATATTGAGTTCTGGAAACAATATCAACGAAACGATTATGATTTAAATAAGCCACCTGCAATTTTATATGCCGGTAGAATTGGAATAGGCATAGAGAGTTCCCTGGAATTAGCCGCGAAAGCTATACAGCAGGTTAATGAAGAACTTGGGATGTCAATAAAATTCATTTTACAAACCAAGAAAAAACTACCATGGTTTAATAAATATAATTGTATAGTTCACAGGCCTTTTGTACCATATAGTGATTTACCCAAAAAATTTTCTGAAGCTGATATTCTCATTTTACCTTATGATTTTTCACAAAAATCAATAAAATTCATAAGATACTCGATGCCAACAAAACTACCGGAATATATGATAAGCGGAACCCCCATATTAATTTTTGCACCCGAAATAACGGCAATTGTAAAGTATGCTCAAAAATTCAAATGGGCAAAGGTGGTTACTGAAAAAAAATCTTCTGAGTTGTCAAATGCCATTAAATTTTTAATCCAAAATAAAAATGCCAGGGAAACAATTGCTTCCAATGCAAAAAAAATTGCAGAAATAAATCATAGTTCAACTCTTGTAACCAGTCGTTTCAGAAAAATAATTTGCTCATTAAATAATACTTTTTTGACAACCACAATAATTCCTTAAAAATATGTTAGACAACAAAACTCTTCTGATTACAGGTGGTACCGGTTCGTTTGGTAATGCGGTTTTGAAACGTTTTTTAAATACCGGCATTAAAGAAATCCGGATTTTCAGCCGGGACGAGAAGAAGCAGGACGATATGCGGCAGTTGTATCGCAATGACAAGATTAAATATTACATTGGCGATACACGGGACAAGAGAAGTATTGATTCAGCGATGTATGGTGTGGATTATGTATTTCAGGCCGCTGCTCTTAAACAGGTTCCTTCCTGCGAATTTTTTCCTATGGAAGCGGTACGCACTAATATTATTGGATGTGAAAATGTATTGGATAGCGCATTGGAGTACGGAGTAAAAAATGTGATTGTTTTAAGTACAGACAAAGCAGTTTATCCTATTAATGCAATGGGTATGTCGAAAGCTTTGAGCGAAAAGGTGATGGTAGCAAAAAGCCGTAATCTCAGTGGAACCGATACCACATTTTGCGGCACACGCTATGGCAATGTAATGGCATCGAGGGGCTCGGTTATACCCTTATTTATTGATCAAATTAAAAAAGGTAATCCAATTACCATCACTGATCCAAATATGACCCGTTTTATGATGACCCTTGAAGATGCAGTGGATCTCGTGTTATATGCATTCAAAAATGGAAACCAGGGCGATCTCTTTATTCAAAAAGCTCCGGCTGCTACCATCAGCACATTGGCACAGGCCATTAAGGAACTATACAATGCAGCTAACCCGATAAAAATTATCGGAACCCGGCATGGTGAAAAAGTATATGAAGTACTTGTTAACAGGGAAGATATGATAAAAGCCGAAGATATGGGCAGCTTCTACAGAATCCCAGCCGACACCAGGGATTTAAACTATGAAAGTTTCTTCTCAGAAGGCAAGGATGTATCACAAATTGAAGAATATCATTCTCATAATACGGAGCGCCTTGACTTAGAAGGAACAAAAAAAATGTTGCTTAAACTGGATATTATCCGCAATGATTTAAAGTTATAACTAATGAAAGCAACTTTGCATCAGGGCGGTTCCTTTACTGATAACAGAGGTACTTTACGATTTGTAAATGAAAAAGTTCCGGGTAATTATCGCAGGTTTTATCTTATTACACAAACTGATACAACAACAATAAGGGCCTGGCAGGGTCATCTGCAGGAGGAAAAAGCTTTTTATGCAATAAGAGGGAATTTTACTATAGCAGTGGTAAATCCTTCCCGCTTTGAAGAACCTGGTGATGATGAAATACCTGACTTCTTTAAACTTACTGAAGAGAATAATCATTTTTTGCGTGTACCCGGTGGCTGTTATACTGGTATAAAAGCATTTACCTCTGATGCATTACTGCTGGTGCTTTCAGGGTTTGATTTAGCTGATTCAAAAGCAGATGAATATCGTCAACCTGCCCACAGATGGGTAGATTGGGACACTATAAAATAGCTACGCTATCTGTTTTTAATAAAGTTCACTTATAATATTTATGCAAATGCTACGAATTGGAATTACCGGTCAGGCCGGTTTTGTAGGAACACATCTCTTTAATTACCTGGGTTTACGGGAAGAGGTTGAACGCATCAGCTTTGAAGATATTTTTTTTCAAAATGACATGCGACTTCGGACCTTTGTAAAACAATGCGATGTAATCATTCATCTGGCAGCAATGAACCGGCATAATGATCCGGAAATACTCTATCAAACAAATATACGCCTGGTTGAGCAACTCATCGAAGCCATGGAAGCTGAAGAAGTGACACCTCATGTTATTTTCTCCTCCTCAACCCAGGAAGAAAGAGATAATATTTATGGGCGTTCTAAAAAAAAAGGCAGAGAAATGTTCATTCATTGGGCACAGCGACAAAATGGAACGTTCACAGGCTTGGTAATTCCTAATGTGTTTGGCCCATTTGGAAACCCTTATTATAATTCTGTAATTGCTACCTTTTCTCATCAGCTCACTCATAACGAAACACCCAAAATAGAAACGGATGGAACACTCAAACTTATTTATGTCGGCGAATTAATAGATGAAATATGGAAAATCATCAGTGAAAAACGAGCCGAACCCACCTGCCATTTGATACCAACTGCCGAAGCGAAGGTGTCAGAAATTCTGGCTTTACTGGAAAACTACCGGACCCAATATTTTGAAAATAATATTTTGCCTGCAATACATAATCGTTTTGAATTAAATTTATTCAATACTTTCCGTTCCTACTTTGATCATTCCAGTCATTACCCGGTTTTATTGAAAAAGAATACTGACCAAAGGGGTTGTTTTGTCGAGACTGTAAAGACATCAATCGGTGGACAATTTTCTTTTTCCACCACCCACCCGGGCATTACCCGTGGAGATCATTTCCATACCCGGAAAATAGAGCGGTTTACTGTGATAAGTGGCAAAGCAGCCATCGAATTACGCAGGATTGGAACGACCGAGATTTTACATTTTGAACTCGATGGTGAACAGCCGGCCTTTGTCGATATGCCGGTGTGGTATAGTCACAATATTACCAATGTAGGTTCCGATGAACTTTTGACTTTATTCTGGATCAATGAATTTTTTGATCCAACTGATCCTGATACCTTTTTCGAAAAGGTATAACCTTGCACCTAATTAACCCGAAGACTCACATAATTATGACTTATAAAAAATTAAAAATTGTAACCATCGTAGGAACCCGGCCAGAAATCATAAGATTATCGCGTACAATGGCTTGTCTTGATAAGTATGTGGACCAGGTAATTGTTCACACGGGTCAGAATTACGATTATGAATTAAATGAGGTTTTCTGGAAAGAATTGGAGTTACGCAAACCAGATCATTTTTTAGAGGTGGACACCTCCTCTCTTGGAGCAACAATTGGTGATATTTTACGTAAAACCGGAGAAGTGCTTCAAAAAGAAAAGCCCGATGGTTTACTTGTATTAGGCGATACAAATTCATGCCTTTCAGCTTATATCGCCAAACGAATGCATATCCCGGTTTTTCATATGGAAGCTGGTAACCGCAGTTTTGACTTCAATGTTCCCGAAGAAACGAACAGAAGAATCATAGACCATATTGCAGATTTTAACCTGGTCTATACTGAACATGCCCGCAGACATCTTCTAAGCGAAGGCCTGCACCACAGGCGTATTTACCTTACCGGCTCCCCTATGCGCGAGGTATTGAATTTTTACCTGCCTAAAATAAATCAATCAGAAATTCTTTCGGTATTGGGGTTGGAGCGGCAAAAATATTTTGTAGTTTCCACTCATCGTGAAGAAAACGTTGATAATCCTTCCAGTCTTAAAAAAATACTTGGAGTATTAGAAGAATTGGCCAATAATTATAATTTGCCTGTAATTGTTAGTACTCATCCACGAACCCGTAAGCGAATTGAAGAACTGGCAGAAACTTCACTTAATAACCAGATACAATTTTTAAAACCATTTGGGTTTCCTGATTATGTAAATTTACAACAGCACGCATTGTGTACACTTTCAGACAGTGGAACTATAAGTGAGGAATCTTCGATTTTAGGTTTTCCTGCCATTTCGTTGAGGCAATCAATGGAAAGGCCCGAAGCGCAGGATACGGGTTCCATCATACTTACCGGCTTTGATCCGGATGTAATTTTTAGTTCAATTGCTCTTGTGATCCAGGAAAGGACCGACCGTGAAATATACAGCGTTCCTGAAGATTATCTCATACGGGATACCTCGTGGAGAGTGGTTAAATTAATTTTAGGAAATTGTAAACTCAGTAATTTATGGAACGGGATAATCGAAAAATAAATAAAAAAAATGTTACGAATGTCAGTCAATATAGTACCTGTGATAAGATTTTAATTACAGGGTTCTATATAGAAATCAGCCAAAAACCTGAGGGTGTTAATAAATCAAGTTCCCGGGAGCGTTTATGTGTCTAAACTGGTCCGAATTATTAACCGGATAATAAATTGCTGGATTGATTCTTGTAGCCTGAGTACATCTTAAATTAAAAATCCATTTGCGTAAAAATATTATGGGATAAATAACGTTACTGATAGTAGATCTACTAAACAGCGTTGTGTGTAAATATTAACTTAAGTTATAATATAACACATTTACAAGTCAAAGATTAATTCATTATGAATTTTAAAGCAGAAAGATTTGAAAATAATTATTGTAAACTATCGATATTTTATCTCTGGCGGTCCCGAAAGATATTTATTCAATGTTAAAGATTTATTAGAGAAGAATGGTCATGAGGTTATTCCTTTTAGTGTTAAAAATAAGCGCAACCAACCATCACAATATGAAAGTTATTTCATAGATCCAATTGGAGAAGGTGACGAAGTATATTTCACAGAATATAAAAAAACAAGCGTAAAAACGATTATAAAATCTTTCTCAAGAATGTTTTATTCTTTTGAAGCTAAAAAGAAATTGAATTGTTTAATTAAAGCTGTTAATCCCGACCTGATTTATGTTTTACATTATCAAAACAAAATTTCTGCAAGTATTTTTGACGCGGCCGCAAAAAACAGGATTCCTGTAATTCATCGGATTTCTGATTTTGGGCAGATATGTGCCAATGCACTTTTCTATAGGCCAGCTAAAAAAGATATTTGTGAACGATGTTTAACAGGATCTAAATTCAACGCAATATCCAATAAATGCGTTTATGATTCTTATATTTATTCTTCTATCAAAGTTGCCTCGTTAAAATTCCAGGAAATCATTGGTATAACAAAAAAAGTGCAGGCGTTTGTTGTTCCTTCAAAATTTACACTTGAAAAGCTTCGGGACTACGGCTTTCCAAAGCAAAGCCTGGTGCATATCCCCTCATTTTTTAATTTCCAGTCTATTTCCAAAGAATTGCAAGTTGCTTATGAGCCATTTGCATTATATATCGGACGCATAGAACCCGAAAAGGGATTATTAACACTGATTAAATCTTTCGAGAACACTGAATTTAATTTGAAAGTTATCGGTTTTTCTATGTCCGGTTTTGATGAAGAATTAAAGGACTACCTTGAAGGCAAAAAACATCATATAGAATTTCTAGGAAAGAAGGGATTTGATGAGATTCAAATTTATTTAAGCAAATGCTCATTCACTGTTGTTCCATCAGAATGGTATGACAATTTTCCCAATACCCTGTTGGAAAGCTTTGCATTTAAAAAATGTGCAATAGCTACAAATACAGGCAGTTTAAAGGAACTTGTAATTGATAATGAAACAGGTTTGTTATTTAAGCTTAAAGACGTTCAGGATTTAAGAAGTAAAATAACCTACCTGTTTGGTAATGGAGCTATATGTCAGAATTTGGGGGAAAATGCATTTAATAAGCTGAATAAGGAATATTCGGCACAGGAACACTATAAAAAACTTAATCATCTGTTTGAAAAAGTTCTCGAAGATTACGGAATTGAAAAAAAATCTTTTAGTCCGGTTTGATAGTTTTCAGCATTTGTAATATAATTTACTATGCTTCGTTTTAAAAATATGTGAGAATTCACTTAAAAAATTGTTTAATGCGTATTCTGGTAACGGGGGTAGCTGGCTTTATTGGTTCACATTTGGGAGAAAAACTGCTTTCAATGGGACATACTGTGATTGGAATTGACAATTTTGATCCATTTTACCCAAAAAAGTTTAAGGTAGAAAACCTTAAACTATTAAATAATTCCAGTCAATTTTCTTTTTTTGAAGAAGACATAAGAAACAGATCATCAATTACCACCATTTTTGAAAGTAATAAAATAGATGTGGTTATTCACCTGGCAGCTAAAGCTGGTGTAAGGCCATCAATTGACAACGTAGGCGAATATTACGAAGTTAACATTAACGGCACCGTAAATTTGTTGGAGTGCATGCGTCAAAACGGCGTTTCAAAATTCATTTTTGCATCCTCTTCTTCAGTTTATGGGAATAATAAAAAAGTGCCGTTTTCAGAAATAGATTCTGTTGACCATCCTATTTCTCCCTATGCTTCCACAAAAAAAAGCGGGGAATTGTTGTGTCATGTATACAGCCATTTATATAGGTTTGATATAAGCTGTTTGCGGTTTTTTACTGTTTTTGGCCCCAGACAAAGGCCCGATCTGGCGATTCACAAATTCACCCGGCTGATTGATCTTGATAAACCCTTACCGTTTTTTGGGGACGGTTCTACGGCACGCGATTATACTTATATTGACGATATCATTGAAGGAATAGTTTGTTCCTTAAATAAACTGGAAGGGTTTCATATTTATAATTTGGGGGAATCCAGGGTTATTACGCTGAATGAATTAATTAAAACGATCGAAAATATACTGAACAAGGAGGCTATTTTAGACAAGCAACCTTTGCAACCAGGGGATGTACAACAAACTTTTGCAGATATAACAAAAGCCAGGAAGGAACTTGGTTATAACCCAAAATACAATCTGGAGAGCGGTATACAGGAATTTGTGAACTGGTATATGGAAAATAAAGCGGGTTTATACATGTGAGGTTCATATCAATTTTAATTAAATAGCATTAAAAATATAATCAAAAGAGAAGTTATGAAAATATATATGGCGGGAGCTGGTGGTATGCTTGGTGAAGCGTTTTATACGCAGTTTAAAAGCGATTATGAATTAAAGTGTACCGATAAGGATGTTAATGAAGAGTGGTTAAGTTACCTGGATTTTCGGGATTTTGAGGCTTACAAAAAAGAGGTGACGGATTTCAGACCAGATTATCTCTTTCATCTTGGAGCTTATACAGATTTGGAATTCTGCGAAGAAAATGCAGACGAGACTTATAGAACCAATACGATGTCTGTTGAAAACGCATGTTATATAGCCAATGATCTTAACATACCTTTACTTTACATAAGTACCGCGGGAATTTTTGACGGGAATAAAGAATTATACGATGATTGGGATATGCCTAATCCATTGGGACATTATGCACGCTCTAAATATGCAGGGGAGTTATTTGTAAAGGACAATGTACAAAAACACCTTATTTGCAGGGCAGGATGGATGATGGGCGGGGGGCCCAAAAAGGATAAAAAATTTATTCAAAAAATAATGCGTCAGATTAAAGATGGAAAAAAAGAACTTTATATTGTTGACGATAAAGACGGAACACCTACATTTACTCATGACTTTGCAAAAAATGTAAAGGCATTAATAAAGAATGAGTACTGGGGCCTTTATAACATGGTTTGTGGAGGGCAAACCAGCAGGCTTGAAGTAGCTGAAGAACTGCTGATGGTTTTAAGTCTGCAAGGTAAAATAAATATTATACCTGTAAAATCAGATTACTTTAAAGATGTTTATTTTGCTGAGCGGCCAGCCTCTGAAAGGTTAGTCAACCGAAAGCTGTCAATACGTAATCTTAACCTGATGCAGGATTGGAGAATTGCGCTTCAGGAATATATAAACATGCATTACGTAGGATACCTCGATTAAATTATGGATAAATTACGAATAGCAGCCTTTGGAGGGTTTCGTTGGATCCCTCCCAAAGCCGGAGCTGCTGGTTCCGACAAATTTGCATTTGAGTTATACCCAAGAATTGTAAAACGGGGTCATAAATTGGTTGCTTATTGTAGAATTTATCCTGGTGATAATGATATTCAGTCATCGGAACATGAAGGTATTCAATTGAAATATTTTAAGACAGTGAATAAGGCAGGCTTTGATACATTGATTCATTCTGCCAAAGCTACTTTTGATATAATATTCCATAATACTGCCAGCGTTGTCCATTTACACAGTGGTGCAAATAGTATTTGGGCAGCATTATTACGAATTGCGGGCAAAAGGGTTGTGGTTAGTCAATTTGCCATGGATTGGAAAAGAGATAAATGGCCATGGTACGGAAAATTGTTTTATATATTCTCTAATTATATTACGGCATATTTGCCCAATAAAGTAGCATTTGATAACGTTTACACGAAAGAATATTTTGAAAAGAAATTTAAGCGTCCTTACAATTTTATTCCTTATGGTTCTGAAGTGAAAGTTCCTGTCGGCAATGATGACATTCTTAATAAAATCGGGCTTCGGCCTAATGAATATTTTCTTTTTGTTGGTAGATTTATTCCCGATAAAGGATTGCATTTACTAATCGAAGCCTTTGAAAAACTAAAAACAGACAAAAAATTAGTGCTAATTGGCGGATCTCCAAATCCCGGGGAATATGAAATGAAAATAAAAAGCACTTTAGATAAAAGAATTATTTTCCCCGGATATGTTTATGGTGACGAAACTAATATTTTGATTCGAAATGCTTTTTTATATGTTCAGCCTTCAATTATAGAAGGCTTATCACCTGTAATTCTGACAGTAATGGGGCTTGGTACACCATTGGTTTGTTCAAATATTATAGAAAATATATATATTACGAAAGACAATGCGATAGCTTTTGTTTCAGGAGATGCTGATTCATTACTTGAAAAGCTTCAGTATGCATTAAATAATGAAGACAAAATGTTGCTTAAGGCCAAACATGGTCAAACAGACATTTTAGAAAGATTTAATTGGGAAAATATAACAGATCAATATCTTGATCTTTTAAAAAATTAATAAACGTTATGCTGAAAGCCGGAGTAATAGGATTAGGTAAAATGGGTATATCACATGCCGCCATCGTAGGGGCACATCCTTCCGTTGATTTTGTTGCTGTTTGCGACGTCTCCTCTGTGGTTTTGGATGTTTTTAAAAAGTACACCAGGGTAAATACTTACAGTGATTATGTAAAAATGATTGATAAAGAAGAACTCGATTTTGTAGTGATTGCAACCCCTACGAAATTTCATTACCCGGTTGTAAAATATGCCTTAGAAAAAAACATCCATGTTTTTTGTGAAAAGCCATTTAGCTTAACATCGGTTGAGGGGACCGAACTGGCAAAAATAGCTAAACGCAAATCTCTTATCAACCAGGTAGGATATCATAATAATTTTGTAGGCACATTTAGAGAGTTAAAACGCCTGCTCGGCGAAAACGTTATTGGAGAAATAGTACACTTTACCGGTGAGGCTTATGGACCGGTTGTTACAAAGGAGAAAGGGGGTACCTGGCGATCAAACCCGGCCGAGGGCGGAGGCTGTACATCCGACTATGCCTCTCACGTCGTGAATTTGATCCAGGAAGTGATTGGCCGGCCGGTAAAAATAAACGGAACGCTTTTGAAAAGTATTTACTCCAAAGGTGTTGATGATGCAGTATATTCCTTATTAACTCTTGATAATGATATTAGTGGAGTTTTGCTTGTAAACTGGAGTGATGACACCTATCGAAAAATGTCTACTTCGCTTACTATACAAGGCAAAATGGGAAAGATCTTTTGCGATGCAACAGAAATCAGAATATTTATGAAAGAAGACAACCAGAAGGAAAAACTGGAAAAAGGCTGGACCACAAAGTACATCACTGAATTTGCCCTTCCTGTAAATTTTTATCTGCGGGGCGAAGAGTACAGCGCCCAGATTGATTACTTTGTAGATAATGTTTTGAATAAAAAGCAGGGTTCTTATAATACATTTGAACAAGGACTCCATACAAATAAGGTAATAGAAATGATTCTTGATAATGCAAAACAAAATTAAGATGGATAAAATACTTTTCGGGGATAACCAGTTTTTTGCAGTGAATCATATTTCTGATGAAAAATCCATGGCCCAGTCAATCAAATTTAAAGATGATGATGCTATTATTAAAACGCTGGATATAGCCAGGCAAGCGGGTATTAACACGTTTATGTGTACCACCCATGATCGCATTGCTAATATTTGTGATATTATACGGGCTGATCCGGAAAAATATAAAGATTTCAAAATGTTCCCTTGCATGCCTTATGCGCATAAATATGCAAATGCTGTAACCGAATCAGGAATCACAGGAACATTGAAACAGTATGTACCTGGAAATTTTTTAGGCTCTCTGTTTAAAGGTGGCGTTGCGTATTTGTCAAAAGATTATCTCTCGATAATGGAACTGTTAATTGATGCAGAAATGAAAATGTTTAAAGGTATCGATACACCCGTTATTTTTTTACAGAACGTACTTACAGATTTATTATTAGGCCTCGGGATGATAGAAGTATTAGGAGCATTTCACAGTTATGTTGAAAAAAAATATAATGCCGAAGCAGGGTTTATAACTATGAATATGCCAAAGCTTTTGCGGGAGCTTGAAAAAGTGGGAATTGAAAATCCAATTATTTGTTCTTCGATCAACCAGGCAGGGTTTAGAATGTCGGGGGGTAAAGAATTATATGAATCTGTGTTAAAGACCAGGAAATTAAGAGCTATTGCAATGCAGGTTTTAGGAGGCGGAGCTATTAATCCCAAGCAGGCAATTGAGTATGTGTGTAGCCTGCCAAATATTGAGTCTATTTTATTTGGAGCTTCTTCGAAAGCTAACATCACACAAACTGTCGGCTATATAAATAATTTTAATAAATTATATGTTTAGCATAACTATATTTTATCATAACAAACAATAAAAATGCCCCAAATGCATCAGTCTTCAATTATTAAAATATGTTGGTAACTCATTGTTATTAACTATTTAATGAGGTGGGCATCCGGAAATTATTTTTATCGTTAAAGATTCGTCAGTCTTATTGAAACCATTTTGAAAAAAAATTACATGCCTTTTAAAAACTTCCTGATATGAACAGGCAGTTTGAACGTTATTTACAAATGACTCTAATTATTTTAGATCTGTTTGTATTAAATACATCACATTTCTTATGTGAGCTTTTATTCAAGGAAGGTATCCTGTCAAATATTTTTTATGCCTATCTGAAATACCTGATACTTTCAAATGCCGTCTGGATTTTACTTTCCTATGTCTTAAGGACCTATGCTGATAAAGTAATATTGAATTTCGAGTATTTTACAAAAAGAACTATCCAGGTTTATTTATTGTGGATTATTTTAATCCTGTTTTATTTATTCTTTTCACGTGAATTTAGAATTTCACGGGTATTTATTATTTCTACCCTTATCAGTTTTGGTTTCGGGTTGCTTCTGAACAGGTTTTTATATCTTGGAATAAAAAACTATTTTAAAAACAGCCACAATCTTATTAAAAAAGTAATCATATTGGGATATAATGAGACTGCAAAAAAATTAGCAAACTATTTCGAAGAAGATGGTATTAATACTCAGTTGATAGGATTTCTGGAGGATAATAAAAATATACATGAATTATCACATTATCCCGTATTGGATAATATCAGCAATACTTTACAGGTAGCAAAGGACATGGACGTACAGGAAATATTTTCAACAATAACACCAGAGCAAAATACAGATATATATAATTTAATGTACCAGGCCGAAAAAGAATGTATCCGGTTCAAAATTGTTCCCAACCTTTCTATATTTATTACAAGGGAAGTACATATAGAATATTTTGGCGATTTGCCCATACTTTCTTTACGTAGTGAACCCCTTGATGATGTTGGAAACAGGCTCAAGAAGCGGGTACTTGATATAACTATAAGTTCTTTAGTGATAGTTCTTATACTTTCCTGGTTAATTCCTTTATTAGGCTTATTGATTTTGCTGGAATCCAAAGGGCCTGTTTTCTTTAAACAACTTCGTACGGGAAAAAATAAAAAGTCATTCTATTGTTTAAAATTCAGAAGCATGAGATTTAATAAAGATGCTGATTCAAAACAGGCTACTCAAAATGACACCAGGATAACTACAATAGGAAAATTTATCAGAAAAACAAGCCTTGATGAGTTTCCACAATTTATAAATGTATTTAAAGGGGAGATGAGTTTAGTGGGGCCAAGGCCACATATGCTCCAGCATACTTTTGATTATGCAAAAGTTGCTGATGATTATATGATTCGCCAGTTCATAAAACCAGGCATAACAGGATGGGCTCAGATAAATGGCTACAGGGGTGAAATTACTAACCCGGAGCAGATTCAAATGAGGGTCAATAAAGATTTGTGGTACCTTGAAAACTGGACCTTGTGGCTTGATATTCAAATTCTTTTCCTGACTGTATATTTTGTTTTTAAGGGAGACAAAAATGCATTTTAAAATTAAAAACTAAAGATTAATACAATCAAGTATTTTATTGAAAGAAGTTTGAAGGTCAAAATAAATAAATTATGAAAGTCTTAATTACCGGCGTAGCCGGATTTATCGGTTCCAATCTTGCTAAGCGTTTATTAGAAAGGGGTCACACTGTAATTGGCATAGACAATCTAAATTACGGCTTCATACGCAATATTGAATTTGCCAAGGATCAGCCAAATTTCCATTTAATCATGGGAGATATTGCTAATCCTCTTATATTGAAGGATGTGAAAGCCGACATTATTGTGCATCTTGCGTCTCAAAAAATTCCACGCTATACCAATGCACTTAGAACCCTGGAAGAAAATTATTTGATGCTTAGAAATGTGGTCCATAAATGCCTAATGGATAAATCCAAGATTCTTTTTGCATCGACATCTGATGTGTATGGGAAAAATCCTAACATTCCGTTTACAGAAAGCTCGGACCTTGTTATGGGACCAACGACCGTTAAGCGCTGGGCTTATGCCCTTTCCAAAATGTACGGGGAACAATACATAATTGCCAATCATGATGAATATGGACTTCCATATACAATTACGCGTTTTTTTGGTTCATACGGGCCCAACCAGAACTTAACCTGGTGGGGAGGTCCGCAGTCTGTTTTCATTGAAAAGGCATTTAAAAAAGAGTCTATAGATATTCATGGTGATGGATCACAAACGAGAACTTTTACCTATGTTGAGGATACAGTAAGTGCCCTGGTATTGTGCATAGAAAATAATAAATCCGACAACGAGATTTTTAATACCGGTCCAAAATCAGATACAGAGATTTCAATAAAAGAACTTGCAATACTAATATGGAAATTGGTCAATGGCCCAAATTCCGAGCCTGAGCTTAATTTCATCCCTTACTCTACGTTTGGCAATTACGAAGACGTTATGAGAAGAGTTCCGGACATTTCAAAACTGTGTTCATATTTTGATTTTCAGCCAGAATGGGACCTGGAAAAGGGCCTCAGTGTAACAATTGAATGGCAAAAAAAATTCATGGTTTGATACTATCCGGATTAATAAAAAATATCAATGAAATCAAAAAAGTGGGGAATCGTTGGAGGTGGAATTATGGGGATGACGCTGGCGCACCGGTTGGCTCAACAGGGTCATACTGTAACGGTGTATGAGTCGGCCCCTGAACTTGGAGGATTGGTAAGTTCATGGAAAATGGGCGAAGTAGAGTGGGATAAATTTTACCACGTTATCCTTTTATCTGATTTCAGAACAAGAAATATTTTAAAAGAAATCGGGTTGGAAGATACAATTGAATGGGTGGAAACCAAAACTGGTTTTTACATGAAGGGCAAGCTGTATTCCATGTCGGATACTATAGAGTTTTTGAAATTTCCTACTTTAAACCTGTTTGATAAATTTCGGCTTGGGCTTACGATCATTGTTGCTTCCAGGATTAAAAACTGGAAACGCCTTGAAAAGATACCTGTTACAACATGGTTGAAACGCTGGTCGGGATCAAACACTTATAATAAAATATGGCTGCCATTATTGCGTGCCAAGCTCGGGGAAAGTTACCAGAAAACTTCCGCGGTTTTTATTTGGGCAACTATTCAAAGACTATATGGTGCAAGACGTAGTGGCCTTAAAAAAGAAATGTTCGGGTTTGTTCCAGGTGGCTACAAAAATGTTATTCAGGCATTTAAGCAGACATTGATCTCAGAAGGAGTTACTATAAAGACCATTCACACAGCTAAAGAAATAAAAACATCAGTAAACGGCAAGCCACAAATTTCATTTACCAATGACTTAACGGAAGAGTTTGATGAAGTTATTGTTACACTCCCTTCATCTGTTTCAGCAAAACTATGTAGCGGGCTTTCAAAACCGGAGGTAGACAAACTGAATGACATTGAATACCTTGGTGTTATTTGCGTGGCGGTATTGCTTGACAAATCTATCAGCCCCTTTTATGTTACCAATATCACTGATTCCTGGGTACCTTTCACCGGCGTAATAGAAATGTCGGCCCTTGTAGACAAAAAATACCTGGGTGGTAATGCATTGGTATACCTACCCAAGTATGTGGTTGCCGATGATCCACTCTTTAATCAATCAGATGATGAAATCAAAACTTATTTTATAGAAAATTTTAAAAAAATGTATCCGTGGCTAACAAATGATAATATAAAATTTGTAGGCGCGGCCCGCGCCAGGCATGTTATCACTGTTGCCAGGCTGGGTTACTCTGATGCTTTACCAAATGTAAAAACTTCCCTGCCGGGGGTATATATAATTAATACTTCGCACATTAAAGACGGAACACTGAATGTAAACGAAACCGTACGGGTTGCTGAAACTAAACTTGAAGAAATATTAATATAACCGCTATTAAAAAATGAAAAAGAAAAAACTGCTTGCGAGTATTTCGCTTGACCTGGATGATCAATGGTCTTATATGAAAGTACATGGAGATGATGGCTGGGAAACATTTCCTTCATACCTTGATGTTGTTATTCCAATCGTTCTCGATAAATTGGATGAACTGGGTATAAAAATTACTTTTTTTGTTGTGGGGCAGGATGCCGCCATCGAAAAAAATCATAAAGTGTTGCAGAGTATTATAGCACGCGGCCATGAAATAGGTAATCATTCTTTTCACCATGAATCATGGCTTAAAACATATTCCAAGGAAAAGATAGAAGAAGAAATAATTATTGCTGAGGAAGCCATTTTTAAAGCAACAGGTCAAAGAACAAATAGTTTCAGAGGACCGGGATTTAGCTGGAGCAATGATCTTTTGGAAGTATTACAAAAACGTAACTATATTTTTGATGCTTCCATCCTTCCAACTTATATCTCCCCGCTTATGAGGCGTTATTATTTTTGGAAGTCAAAACTTTCAAAAGAAGAAAAAGAGAGCAGGAAAGAATTATTTGGATCATTCAAAGAAGGTTTTTATTCACTCAAGCCCTTTATGTGGAATTTCGAAAATAAAAAAACATTATTAGAGATACCTGTTACAACAATGCCGGTCTTCAAAATACCTTTTCACCAAAGCTACCTCTTATACATAAGTGGCGTTTCGGTGGGATTGATGAAAATGTACCTGCGGTTTGCAATTTTTATGTGCAAAATAACCAGGACTCAACCAAGCTATTTATTACATCCCCTTGATCTCATCGGAAAAGATCATGTCCCCTCCCTCGCCTTTTTTCCAGGAATGAATATTAAAAGTGAACAGAAATTGAAAATTTTTGAGATCGCCATTCAGATATTAAAACAAAATTTTGAATTGCTCCCCATGTCTGAATTTTCCAGGAGACTCCCGGCTAATTTAAAATCCCTCTCACTTAAACAAAATAACCATTCAGAACAAAAATTAACCCTGGCCAATTCTAATGTAATATGAGGATCTTTTCAATTGTGGGTGCAAGGCCCCAGTTTATAAAGCTGGCTCCCCTGTCAGCAGGGCTTGTTGGTTTGCATGAAGAATATATTGTTCATACCGGGCAGCATTATGATTATTCAATGTCTGAAAAAATCTTCATGGACCTTGGAATCAGGAAGCCGGACATTCACCTTGGTACAGGTTCAGGGAGCCACGCATCACAAACTGCTGAAATGATGATAAAGCTGGAATGCGTTATGCTTGAAAAAAAACCAGACATTATCATTGTTTTCGGGGATACAAATTCAACCCTCGCAGGGGCATTGGCAGCATCAAAGTTAAACATCCCCATCATACATATTGAAGCAGGCCTGCGAAGTTATAACAGAAGCATGCCTGAAGAAATAAACAGAATTGTTGCAGATCATGTTTCCCAATACCTTTTCGTACCAACTCAAACTGCCGTAGATATTCTTAAAAAGGAAGGGCTTGAAGTGAATGCTTTTTTTACCGGAGATATTATGGTTGACACCATGAAAAATAATATTGAAATCGCCCTCCAAAAATGCCGGGTAATTAAAGATCTGAAGCTTGAAAACAAGGAATACAACTTACTCACACTACACAGGAATTATAATGTTGATCGTATTGAGATCCTCGAACATATACTGGATCAATTGGGACAATTAACAGAGAAAATCATATTTCCCGTTCACCCAAGAACCCGCAAAATGCTGGCGGCAAATTATTCTGTGCCTGAAAATATAGAGATAATTGAACCGCAGGGATATTTGGATTTTATAACTCTTGAATATTTTTCAAAGAGGATTATTACAGATTCAGGAGGAATTCAAAAAGAGGCCTACCTTCTTCGCAAACCCTGTATTACATTACGTACAGAAACTGAATGGGTAGAAACCGTTCGGGAAAAATGGAATTTGTTGATAAACCCTGACGATAAAATGATCGCTTCAAAAATTTCCGGTTTCATCCCCCCGGAACAACAGGAAGATATTTTTGGCAAGGATGTTACGAAGAAAATGCTGGATATTATTAATACTATACATTAGATTGTGACAAAAAAATAAAATGTTTTAAAAAAAATGTTTTGGTTTTGCCGGTCTATAAAATGCAAATGATAAAAATTTTTAAGAATATTTTTAAGAACAAAATTTCAATACTTAATAACGCATTCCACAATGAATCAGCTTGACAAAACTTTTATAAGCATCGTTGTACCCTGTTACAATGAGCAGGCAATTCTTCCACTCAATCTTACTACAATTATAAATTACCTGGACAGCAAAAGCCATAAATACAGTTGGGAGATTATTATTATCAATGACGGCAGCAAAGATAAAACCGGGGAGATAGCCGATGATTTTGCCAATCAAAGGCATGAAATCAGAGTAATTCATCATCCGGTAAACCTTAACCTGGGCCACGCTTTACAAACGGGTTTCCGTCATTCAAAAGGAGATGTAATTGTCGTGCTGGATGTAGATTTGAGTTATTCGGTCGAATATATTGAGGTAATGGTCGATAAACTCCGCGAGGCGGTTGCGGACATAGTGATAGCCTCCCCTTACATGAAAGGAGGTAAAGTTACAGCGGTACCATTCTCACGAAGAGTACTAAGCCTATGGGTAAATAAGTTTATGCGGATGGCTGCGCAGGATAAGTATTATACTTTCACGGGCATGGTGAGAGCCTATCGTAGAGACTTTATCCGAACGTTAAATCTTAAGACAAAGGATTATGAGATAAACCCGGAAATTATGTATAAAGGGATGATACTTCGTGCAAGGATTGTGGAAATTCCCGCTCACCTGGACTGGACGGAACAAAATAAATTTTCGGGTCAAAGAAAGTCAAGCCTCCGGGTCCTGAGAAGCTTTTTTTCTGGTATAATGTCGGGATTCATATTTCGCCCTTACATTTTTTTTGTAGGGATAGGCACCTTCCTGATGCTGCTTTCATTATATGAATTAGTATACCTGCTGTATGATACATTATCTTATATAGCTCAGGCAAATTCTCAATCTTCGGGGCTAATTTCTTTCCCGCAAAGTCTTGCCGTACAATTTCGAAAAAATCCACAAACTTTTCTTGTTGGAGGTATCACATTTGTTATAGCCATTCAATTTTTAAGTGTCGGTTTTTTATCTCTTCAAAGTAAACGTTATTTTGAGGAACTTTTCCACATGGGCACATCTTTGAAAAAACAAAATGAAAACAAGGTAAATTCATAACAATTAAAATATAACGCATCAAATTGAAATAAATAAAATATAATTCAATAAATTTATTACAGGACAGATTTTAGTATCCAAATTTTAATTGAATTTTATTAACCCTTTTGGAACTTATAAAGCAATCCGGTTTTTATTATTTAGTCAACCGAAAATTTCTTTTTTTGTATTAACACCCACTGAACTATTAAAGAAAGGCTTATGAGAATTACCAAAATAACCAAAAATCCGTTTTTACTTTTCTCGCCGTTTTTAGTGCTTTATATATTACTCGTTTTTATTCTTCCTACTCACGGTACGACAGGAGATGAAAACAGGTATATAATGTATGCGCAAAATCTTAATAATGGTTTTTATTCTTTACCGGGAAATGATATAGGTGATGGTCCCGGCTATTCAATATTATTAATGCCTTTTATGGCATTAGGTTTACCGTTAATTTGCATAGCCCTGGTGAACGCATTATTATATTATTTGTCCGTTATTTTACTATTCAAATCATTACAACATGTTGTATCATTCCAACTGGCCTTATTAGGTAGCCTGTTTTGGGGATGCTATTATAATTCATACGAAAATATCCCTTTAGTACTCCCCGAAATATTTAGTGCATTTTTGATATCGTTGTTAATTTTCAATTTACTGATGGCTTTCAGGCCAGTAAATTCTAAAAAAACAAAAAAATATATTTATTTCTCGGGGTTTATAATTGGATATATAGCACTAACTAAAGTGATATTTGGTTATGTGCTGGCGTTTATGCTAATCGGAAGTGGATTGCTTTGGATCATAAACAGGAAAAATGCCGATTACCGAACGGTGGTAATTATTTTCTTAATAGCACTCACAACTACCATACCCTATTTGATATTTACCTATCGTGTTACAGGTAAAACACTTTACTGGGGTACGTCAGGCGGTGAAAATTTGTATTGGATGAGTACACCGTATGAAGGTGAATATGGAAATTGGTTTCATCCCCCTGTAAATGGCATCATTCCCGACGCCGAATACATCATAACATTAAATCATCGGGCGGATTTTGAAGAGATTCTTAAATACAAAGGTGCAGAAAGAGATGATGTTTTTAAAAAGCTTGCAATTGAAAATATAAGATCACATCCCGTCAAATTTGTAAAAAATTGCGTCACTAACATTGGAAGACTCCTTTTTAATTATCCTTATTCTTATAAATTTCAAAAGCCTGCGACTTTGTTAAGAATTTTACCTAATGGAATATTAGTAGTGTTCATGATATTTTGCCTGGTTCCAACATTAATAAATTGGCGAAAAATTATTTTCCCGGGTCGATTTTTGTTATTTTTTGCTTTGCTGTATTTAGGAGGAACTACATTAGCAAGCGCAGAAACCCGAATGTTTACCGTTATTGTACCGGTACTTCTTTTTTGGGTGGCCCTCATTATCCAAAAATCAATAAAGCTAAGTATGACGTGGGAAAATGTGGATTTGAAATAACCTGGTTACCTGCAGTAAAAGGAATATCTAATCATACGGGTGATAAAGGAACTTCCTCCCGAAAATAAAAATATTTTTATTGATAGATTTCGTCTGGTTAAATTTAAATAACATTGTATATTTGATTTTTACAATTCGTTTAGATATTATTTTAAAGAAATTACCGACCCCCGTAATTTCTGCTAAAAACAAAGAATTAATCCAATCCTAAATAAAATCGAATGTTAATATTGCTGTTTAGTAATGTTGACTGATTGAAATCCTCCTGAATTGTTTGCTACGCTAAGTGATTTAGTAGAGCAAATTGGTTTTGTTAATCCCCACTGATCATCCAGGTATTAATTATAATTTTTTGAAATCCATGTTCCACCCCGCGGTACTGTCTGGTATTGAATAAATTCTAAAAAACTTGCACCCATGAAATGCTTATTTAAATTTCTAAAAAACAAACCTGCCTTAATTTATATGTTTAATAAAAGCCTGACGTCATTTTTAATACTAATTTTTATTTTTTACTGGAACGCTGCAAAATCACAGTCCCGTTTATACCTGGCAAATGATAACCACACAGATTATATGTGGACTGCTAATGAAGCCACTTATGAAAATGCTTTTGTAAATATGATAGATGCATGGATGGCAAATAATAATGCCAGCAATGCAAATCCTCCGGATTATCAAACCAAGTTTAATTGCGATGGAAGCTATTGGGCATGGGCTTATGAAAAAAATAAAACCCCTGCACAGTTTCAGGCCTTTATAGACCAGGTAAAAAGTGAGAGAATCGTGGTGCCCATGAATCCTCTGGTAATAACCTATGGCTGCGTGCCTGCCGAGGCCACTATTAGAAGTATGTATTACGCAGGTGAGTTACAAAGAAAGTATAACCTTCCTTTTGATATGGCCATGAGTATGGAAAACCAGGTAATGCCACTTGGCTTACCCTCTCTATGGAAAGGATGCGGTGCTAAATATGCCTGGCATGGCGTCTGCCTTTGTGGTAATAACGCGGTTCCTGGTTTAGATGAGCAAAGAGACAAAGAAATTTATTGGTATAAAGGATTAGATGATCAGAGCGTTCTGATGAAATGGTATAGTTATAATACTATCAACCATGACCTCGGTAATTATGCCGAAACTGCGGTACCCAGCTTTTCAATTCCTGATTTGACCGATAAAGTAAACACTCCCAGTTACAATTACAATGTTGCAGGTGCTTTTGGTGTTGGAGGGGATGATTTAGAGACCACGACCGATCGGCTGTCAGGGCCCGCACAATCTGCCACCGACCAATCAAGGAGGGTGATCGTCTCTAATGAATTGGATTTTTTCAGGGATTTTGAAACAAATTATGGTGCTACGCTTCCCTCATTAACACAGAGTTACGGCAACAATTGGGAAGAAGCCTGCGCATCACTGTCTGAAGTAAGCGCTAATGTAAAAAGATCTTTGGAAAAGTTAAGATCTGCTGAAGCGATGGCAACTATTGTTGCAAGAACAGATCCTTCTTTTGCCAGTACACTGAATAGTTTGCGTAAACAAGCCTGGATGTCATTAGGGCTATATTGGGAGCATGGTTTTGGCGGTAGTGGGCCCGGAGTTACTAATGATGAAAGAGCAGCGTGGCAAAAAAGAATGGAGCAGGATTTTACGGAATATGTAAATCAATTATACACTTTATCCCTGGCCAACCTTGCTAACCAGATAAACAAAGTATCTACTAATCGGCGCTTTTTTGTTTTTAATCCTTTGAGCTGGCTACGAACAGATTACGCAGATATCTCTTACAGCGGGGCATTACCGGTGCATGTAGTGGATGTAAGCTCCGGCACAGAGATAAGATCGCAGGTAATTAATAAAAACAACGCGCAATACTTACGGGTTTTGGCTCCTGATGTTCCTTCAACAGGCTACAAAGTCTTTGAAATAAGAAGTGGAGCAGGTTCCACTATATTTGGAGATGCAGGCTCCGTGAATATCAATACCAGAACTATAGATAATGACTATTTTACTATTGTTTTTACAACCAGCGGAGTAATTACCAGTTTGATTGATAAGACAAATGGTAATAAGGAGTTGGTAAATACCGGCAGCAACACTGATTATTTAAATAACATCGGCCGTATCGATGCTTTTGCAGGTAACGACAATACAAATGGTTCTTTCTCCGTGGAAAATACCGGAGCCGTTAGTTTAACTATTAAGATCACTTCAGCAGCAATTGTTAATCATGAAACATCAATAACAATTTTTAAAGACATTCCCCGGGTAGAAATAGATAATAAAATAACCCAGAATTTTGGCAACGATTTTTTGTACACTACATTTTCGTTCAACACTACCAGTATCAATTCTCCCACAATATGGCACGAAGAAAATGGCGCTGTAATCAATGCAAAAAAAGTAAGCAACGGAGGGCATTACGCTGACAGGCAGGCACGTTACAACTGGTTAACATTGAATCATTTTGCAGCGATTAGCAATGGCGGCAATTATGGTGTTACCCTTTCTAACCAGGACTGCTATTTTATGCAGACAGGAAATAGTACCATTCCAACACTGGATGAAAACACTGCTAAAATAAAAGTATTGGTTGCCGGGAGGGTTGACGGTCTTGGAATGAGAAACCAGGATAATGATGTGGTTTTTAATCAGCACTATGCAATTAATGCATACAATACTTACTCAGCAGTAAACTCAATGAAAAGCGCCCTTGAACACCAAAATAGTTTTGCGTCCGCTGAAATTACCAATACCAGCGGTATTTTGCCGGAGAATAATTTTTCTTTTATGAACATCTCAGATCCCAATACACTTCTGTGGGCTTTAAAACCCGCTGAAGAAGGTATGGACAGTAATGGTGCTATTGTAAGAGTTTGGAATCTGGCTAATACTCCCACTAGCACCAATTTTATTTTTAATGATGACATTACGGATGCTAAAAATACAACCCATATTGAGACTGATGTATCAGACGCATCATTTTCCAATAAAACCGTTAGTACAACAATAGGTAAAAATCAACTGAAAACTTATAGAGTAAAAATCACTCCCAGCGGTGCCCCTCTGGCCATAAACCTCACAGAATTTACGGGCATAAAGCAAAATGGTATTAATAAATTAAGCTGGAAGGCACAAGAAGGAGCAAATTTTTCGAACTATATTATTGAACGCAGTGAAGGTGGAAATACTTTTGATTCAATTGGAAAAATTAATGGCAATGGCAATCCTCTGTACAATTACGATGATACTAAAATTGATGAATTAAAACCATATTATTACCGGTTGAAACTGGTACAAAAAAATGGAGATTTTATATATTCGAAGGTAATATTGATCACTGTTGACCCTCATACAAAAGATATGTTATTGCATCAAAACCCTGTGCATGATCAATTGAAATTCCAGCTCGTGCTGAATAAGAAGGCCCGGTACAACGTGTGGATTAATGACATAAGTGGCAAAACAATAATGAAATTGCCACCTCCGCTGTTTGAACCAGGAAATAATTATTTTACAATTAATACCAGTAACCTGCCGGTTGGTACATATATTTTAATTGTGCGTAATTCCGAAAATAAATACATTCGTAAGATTATTAAACAGTGATAGCGGTTCAATATATTACACTCCTGTTGTCCTTTCTTTTATCGAATTATATAGTAAAGAATAAAGAATATACTCATCCTTTGTATGTTGCAGTAGCGGAAATTAATTATAACAGTAGTGATAAGTTTGGAACCTTATTGTGCAAAACATTTTCTGACGACCTTGAATTAGCGTTGCAGAAGCAGTATACTAAAAAAGAAAGTTTTGATAATCCTGAAAATATAAAAAAACTTTCCTCTGAAATTGATAGTTATATAAAAAAACATTTGCAGTTAAAAATAAATGGTACCGCAACAAATTTTGTTTTTATAAACTATAAAAAAGAAGACAATACGGTTTCGGTTTATTTCAGGATAAATAACATCAACGATATACGAACATTTGAAGTAACGAATACTATCTTTTATGAGCTCTACGATAAACAAATTCAAATGGTATACATCACTATTAATGGCAACAGGAAAAGCAACCGCATTATGAACCCCCAAACTAAGGTAACTTTTGATTTTTAACCTGTACAGTGACATAAAACGAAGAAAATGAAAGGACTTTGTTTAGTCAAAATAATCATAATTACCCTGGCTAAATAAAAAGGCCGGACCTTTTATCTTTCGAAAACCAGTGATAGCAATTGAGCTAAGCCATAATGGAAAATAGAAACTGCATTTCCCGGAAACTGTAACTAAAATCATTTTATTCTAAAATAAAAAGAAGCTGCCCCTTTGGTAAGAGACAGCTTCCTGAAATATGATTGATTATTACTCAATTTTCAACATCCACCTGGTTGTAACGTTATTGCCTATAATTACGGTATATAAATAGTTACCGGATGGAATATTTCCTGCATTCCATTGAATTTGATAAGAACCCGGCTCCTTTATTTCATTAACCAAAACAGCAACCTGGATACCGGTGCCATCGGATACTATTATTTTAACTGAAGCCTTGTGAGCTACATAATACGGTATGGTTGTGATATCGGCAAATGGATTGGGATAATTTTGGTAAACAACATTTTTATTCGTTTGTATTTCTGCATTAGGCGTCATTAAGGTAACGAGTGTTGTGCCTGGGGCTACAGTTACCTTTATTGAGTCTTTCCCTATGGCGCCTTTGTTGTCAGTAACTGTCAATTGGAATATATAGATTCCTTGTAAAAGCCTGGTTACTGAAGTATACTGTGAATTGGGTGAAACAATTCTTGCTGAAGGCCCTGATATTTTTGTCCATTTGTACCTTTTAATTATTCCGTCAGGATCTGTACCATTTCCGCTTAATAAAAGCATGCCCGGCAATGTTATTGATTGGTCGGCGCCTGCATTTGCCGTTGGTGGGATGTTGGCGGCATTTACAATAATCTGAACGGTGTCTAAACCTGTAGCACCGTTGTTATCGGTAACTTTCAATTCAAACAAGTAGACTCCCTGAAGCAAACCAGAAACATCTGTAACAGGAGATAATGGATTCACAATATTGTATGATGAAGGTCCTGAAAGTTTTGTCCAGTTATAATTCACAACTGTTCCATCCTGATCCGTGCCGCTACCAGCCAAAGATGCGATATTAACAGGTAAAGTAATTGTTTGGGCTGCTCCCGCATTCGCAATTGGCGGAATATTTCCAGCAACATTCACAGTAATTTGAACTGTGTCTGCAACTGTAGCTCCGCTGTTGTCGGTAACTTGTAATTCAAACTGGTAAACACCCTGTGTCAAACCATATACATCGGTAACCGGTGATGATGCACTTACTATACTATATGACGAAGGTCCTGATACTCTTGTCCAGCTATAGGATGATATGGTTCCATCAACATCTGAACCGCCACCTGAAAGGGTAACAGTGCTCACTGGTAATGTTATTGACTGGTCTGCTCCTGCATCTGCAGTTGGCAATACGTTGGCCGCAGCATTCACTGTAATTTGAACAGTGTCGGCAACTGTAGCTCCAGTGTTATCAGTAACTTTTAATTCAAACTGGTACACACCCTCTGTCAAACCGTATACATAGGTAACTGGCGATGATGCATTTACGGTACTGTATGCTGAAGGTCCTGATACTCTTGTCCAGCTATAGGATGATATCGTTCCATCAACATCTGAACCGCCGCCTGAAAGGGTAACAGTGCTCACTGGTAATGTTATTGATTGGTCTGCTCCTGCATCTGCAGTCGGCAATACGTTGGCCGCAGCATTCACTGTAATTTGAACAGTGTCT
>Ga0068860_100001134_pt1 | contig 29278 bp, 31 predicted proteins | sample KBSSwiS32_FD_66597 | JGI IMG/M metagenome (GOLD analysis project Ga0068860, IMG submission 66597) | Switchgrass rhizosphere microbial communities from Kellogg Biological Station, Michigan, USA - KBS Switchgrass S3-2 | ecosystem: Host-associated > Plants > Roots > Rhizosphere > Soil ... | reverse complement strand
CTGGAAGCCGATGTCGGAGGCTTGCGACTGGTAGAAGCGGCCGGCGCGGATGCCGGGGGAGGAGACGTAGAGGAGGACGTTGTAGGTGCAGCGGTCGATGGCCTCGAAGATGCGGTCGCCGACGGATTTTGCCTCGTCCACGATGATGAGGAGCGGGGCCTCGGGGTCGGGCCTGCCGCTTTCGAGGAAGCCGTGGTGCCAGCCCTCGGCGCGGCCTTCCTCGTCGGTGGTGAATAGGACGGCGAAGCCGCCGGTGGGGGTCTCGATGCGGCGCTGGAGGAATTTCCAGCCATGGAGGCGGCCTTCGTGGCGGCGGATGGCGGGCTTGATCTGGTTGTCGAGCTGGCGGGAGTCCTTCGTGGTGATGACGACGCGGCCGCGCTTGTGGGCGGCGAGCCACCAGAGGACGAGGCCGGCGACGATGACGGCGCTTTTGCCGGAGCCATTCGGCGCGACGAGGGAGAGCTTGGCGCGGCGGGTGGTGTCCTCGCACCAGGAGCAGAACTTCGCCTGCCAGTCGTACAGCGGCTGATCGAGGATGCCCATGAGGAAGCCCACGGGGAGGGAAAAAGCGGTGCGGGGGTCAGTAATGTCCAGTTTTTGGGAAAACCTCGGGGATTGGACGTTCCGTGCTGATTTTACAGAGAGGAGGGCTGAAACCGGCGCGCCGGGGGTGTCAGAAATGTCAAGATCCGGCGGATTTTCGGGGGGTTTTGCGGGTGAAATGTCGGGGGTAACTGCGGTGGGAGGATGCGCGGCGGTTGCGGCGGCGTGTACAGCGGTGGAAGCTTGTACAGCAGCAGAGCGGCGCTGTTTTTCAGGGCGAGGATTGGGTTGGTGTGACATAGGTGTATGTCACAGGGGTCGTTGGTGCTCTGAGGAGGGATGTCAATCGGATTTTTGGGAATTTGCTGGTCGGTCCTGATGCAGTTTGTGTCATACTAAGGATCGACCCGTTTACAGCTCCCTTTTACAGCTGTAAAACACTGTACATCCAGCAAACGATGCTTTTTGGTCTTGATGGGAGTGCGCCTGTCCCTTACTAATGGGCAAAGTGACATCACGTGCCAAGCCCCTCGAACCCTTGACTTTTCTGGTTCTATCAGATATCCATTTTGGAAAATTTGCGGTTGCGGAGGAATTTCAACCCACTCCAAACGCTGGCGGGAAGTTTAGTCCAAAAACGCATAGCACTGGGCTAATTGAAAAAGTTCTTGAGTTAAGCGAAAAACCAAATGTTCTATTGGTGCCAGGAGATTTAACGTCAATCGCTTCCCCCTCAGAATTCAGCGGTTGTGTTGAAACCATTCTTGACATTGCTAGCAGGCTTAATATTTCGCAAGACCATGTGTATTGCACATTCGGAAATCATGATGTCGACTGGCGGATATGTAGCCTTGCTTCAGAGTCACCACCATATGGTAGTGATGCCCGATATAATGATATCGCAGCACAGATTGGCTCTCTCTTCTGTCCAATTCAATCCTATACGGAATCGGGCCCATTGCCCGGCTGCGGAGTCTTTCAGACCGATAATTTTACGTTATATGTTGCAAACAGCGGGTATTACTCAATAAAAACTCAGGAAATAAGAAATGGACGCTTAGGAGAAAAACAATTGAACTGGCTCAGAGATGCCTTAAAGCGATATGAGTCCACTTCTAGATGGCAGGTACTAATGCTTCACCATCACCCATTTAACTACACATACCCTACACCGATAGGGGATGTCTCTTGCGTTGAGGAAGGAGCAGAATTAGTAGAACTTGCAGGAGGGTTTGGAATAGATTTTATTTGTCATGGCCATCGTCACCATCCTCGTCTCTTCACTGAATTTCGCACTGGATGGAAACGCCCAGTAACTTTTTTTTGTGCCGGTAGTTTTGGCGTCAATGCAGAGCATCGTGATTCTGGGCGCATACCTAACCTTTTTCATGTAGTATCATTAGGGAAGCGCCTTTCCACAGGTAGTGCCTATGGAAATATTACCTCATTCGAACTTGCCTCAGACGGATGGCGGCCCATCACGGATTGCCCCGAAACGCCGCTGGACCATATTCATTGGTTCGGAGCCCTGACGACTATTGCAGACCGCCAAACGGCCGTGCGCAAATTTATTGTATCAGAGACCAAAGGCACTGAGAGCCAACATATATTTCTACCTAAACACAATGTGTTGCCGCCAGAAATAAAATGTTGCGGTCTGCACGAACTCAACTCACTTCTGATCGGGGAGGCACCGCAACAGGGCTTTCGCGTTGTAGGAAAGTACCCAGATGACGTTGCGCTCATTCGCGAATAAAAATGGAATCGTTAAGCAATCGTATACATGGGACAACCGGTTCAAATCCGTTCCGGGAAGTTCAAGCCAAGACATTTGGGGATGATAAGCTGGTCACAGAATTTTATCCGACCACTTCTTATCTTTCCCTTTTTAACGAACAACACGAAATTCTTTTAGGTTCGCGTGGCAGTGGAAAGACTGCTATATTACGAATGCTTTCTTACTCGTGTTTAAAACGAATAACTGACTCCAGGGTTCGTAAATTTGCCGACCAGCATAGGTACTTCGGCTTCTACATACCATTGCATCTTGAGTTTATGGCATCGTTACCGCAAGACTCATTTGACGGTACGGGTAATACGGAATTTTTTCAGTTTGCCTTCAATTGTGCCGCAGCGAAGGCATTTTTGACTGAAATTCAAACATTAACACAAGATACATTCAAGAATTCCCATGAGCGCCTAAAGAGAGAAGCCGTTCTTATCGAACGTATATCAGCAATGTGGCTTTTAGGCAAAGCGTCTAAATTTGCAACATTCGAGGACATTGCTGACGAAGTGGACCGAATGTATTACCAGCAACAACCATGGAAAGATGGAACCACCATTCCCATCCCGCTATTCGCAAAACATCTCTTCGCTCCCATAATGGCCGTTCTCCCTCAAGTTTGCAGAGAATTGAATATCGATATCAATAAAACCCATTGGTTGGCCTGTGTTGACGAAGCCGAGTTTATCAAACCTGCATACTTGCGCTGTTTTAATTCATTTATGAGGTCAGAAAAGCGGCCGATAGTTCTTAAACTGGCCACCCAACCTTATAAATATACAATTTTGGACACCCTAATTCCAGGTATAGTCGCCGAATCAAATGGCAATGACTTCAATTTTAGGTCAATTGATCTCGCATGGAATTCAGAGGATTTTCGTAGCTTGGCCGATCATATACTCGACCGACGGCTTAATCGAACCGGGTTTTTTGACGAACCCGTGAGACTTGAGGAATTCGTCGGCAAGATTGGTGACGATGATCCGAAAGATTACTTTCGAGCAGATATAGGCGATGACATTGCAAGCGATCAATGGATACTTGATGGCATTCTCAAAGAACTGTCAGCTGAGCGTAGGGCCCGATTTGAAAATATTCGCGATAATCCGGATCGTGTTTCCTCCGATTATTTTAAGAAATTTAGCCCCGTTTTTTACATGCGCTATCTGAAACGTGAAACCGCGCCTGGTAATCGAAAAGCTGGATTATTTGCTGGACCTGAACTTATTAGGCGAATAGCTGACGGCAATCCAAGACGTTTTATTCTGATAATGCACGATATGTTCGAACAGGCGAGAGCGTCTAAACTTGGCCCAAAGAATCAACACGAGATAATCGAACTATTTGCTGAACGAGAATTTGAGCGAGCGGCCGGTTTGCCAGAATATGGAATTCTGCTTGATGGCATCCTGAAAGCAGTTGGAACTTTGCTCGAAAGCCGAGTACATGGTAAGCGTGAAATGATTGAGGCCGGAATAAACTTCGAAATCCAACCGGCTCTTCTTTCCAACCCGGTTGTGCGCGGCGCGTTGGAACTCGGGATTGGCTATTCGTTTTTGTTCGTCGATCAACGAAGTCTGCTAGGCAGGCTGACACAAGATACAGAATTTCGGCTTGCTCACGTGGTTGCTGCAAAATATTGGCTTCCGATGCGCAGAGGCACTTCACTTGTCCTACAATCTAGACATGCGAAAGAGCTAATAAGCCAGAAGCTTCTAAATCGTGCTCCTAGCACATCGAAGGAATGCAGCACTGCGCTTGGCGTTTTACAGCTCGATCTATTTGAACAACCAGAAAAGGAAACTAGAACATGAGATTTGAGCGTTTAAGAGCAGAGACTCTGGAGAATTGGATCGATTCTACTTCAGTGGCTATGAGACACAAACGACGTCTTGTTATAGCAGTAAGCGGTTACGAGGAACGTTCCTCATATTGGTCCAAACGCGTTATGCGTGATTTAAAGCCATCAGATACAACTCAATGGCTTGTTGCGGGCTTTACAGACCGAAAAGAAGATGGATCACGGCCCGAAAATGATCGCTTTTATTTGGATGCAGGGTTAAATATTCTTGAATTTCCGAGCGATGAAGAAAGCGGCATTTGTGAAACAGTAAGCGTTACGCTTGCGGGAATGCTACGTCGTGCGCCGCGTTCAGATATCGAGGTTCATATTGACTATTCCTCAATGCCAAGAAGTTGGTATTGTTCATTGTTTAGGAAATGTCATACGCTTTTGCGCCAGAGGGACACTCTTTTTATGTGGTATGTTGGCGGAATTTATGATGGTGCAGAGTTTCCAACTGCAGGCGTCAGCGATATCAGCTTGTTTTGTGGTCAACCGACTATCAACCCTCGCGTCCGCACCCACATTTTCGGCCTTGGCTTTGATCGAATTCGTGCTTCTGCTATCTTTCGAGTTCTCGACCCTCAGAAACTAGTGTGTTTCTATGGCGATCCTGGAGTCAGACACGACTATGTAGATCGTGTTCGTTCTGACAATCGTGACCTGCTCGCAGCAGCACAGTTCGATTTTGCTGCTTCGATTGGGAATTTTCCGGAGGCGTTCAGTAAAATTGCCGACGTAGTGCGTGATTTCTCGAGACTAGGTGACGTAATTTTAGTTCCGGATGGCCCAAAGCCTCTGGTTCTCGCAAGCTCACTTGCACCAGAATTCTTTGGGCGACGTGGAATTGTTTCACTTCATGTAAAACGTCGCAAAGATCATCTGTCGCATGGGCAGAATATACAAGCATCGGGATCGATCTACGGCTTTTCTATAGCAGGTGTAGAATCAAATCAAGACGCAGAAATTCAGTTGGTTGCTTCGTCACATCCTAGCCGGTCGTCATTTGAGCAATCAGCGACGGAAGATCGCCATACAGTTTGAAATTTAAGTGGCCCTACGCTACGTGATCGGAAAACGTCTAATGACTTCCCTCAAGCTGACACCTCATGCAGCATTAGAGTAGGCCCCGCCGTTTTGCTTGCCGTTGAACTTTCCGTGCTCATCCGGAGCTTCATTTCCCCAGACCGTCCAGTTCTTCCGTTTCTCGCGAGCAAACAATTCTAAAAATGGCCCGGGTGAGCAGGCTTCTATGATAGGATATAATTCGTCCGGTTTGCGCGAGTGCTCGCGCTTGCGAGTCGGCAGAAGGTTCACCTGTGTGCGACCAGATTGCAAAGTGCGATTATTTTTCCCTCGAATTCCGAAAAGGACAAGTTCAGTAACGTTGCGAAAGTAAAAGCCTACACCTCGGCCGTCAGGCCCGCCATCTTTTCGTATTTTGTACCAAACAATATTGCTTTTGTATTCAAAACCCCATGCAGCCATCGTTTCCAACCCCAAACCCAAGAGTGCGTTCGGAACCCAAAGATAGAGATGGCACTTGTCGGCAGCATACATAGAGACCGGAAGCTCTTTGATTTCGTGAATGGAAAGCGTACCGTATCGGCTAAGCCGTTTGTGTTCAGGAGCCATTTTTCCGGTACGATTCGCGAACCGCCATGGTGGATCGGCAAGAATGGTTCCGAATCGTCCGCGAACTGAGGAAACGAGGTCATCCGCTGCATTCATAGGCGTTATTGTTGCTGATCCTCGTCGCTAGCGTCAAGCACTTGGAGGCCTTTCTTTTTCCGTGCGGCTTTTGCTGCCTTTTTTTCCGCCTTTTCGTTCGCCACTTTTTCAAGTAAAATACGTGCTTCGTCGTCGCTTATATCTGGCTTGTAAAGGCGGGGACTAATTCCAAAAACCAAGACAGGACAGCCACCGCCAGCGCCACCTTCCAATCTCGGAAGAAGTTTTCCGATATGCGTCGTACTTTCACCATATGCCGAACCGGGTTTTAATCCATTTCGTGTTAAATCATCAAAGATGCTGTCTAATTCGTCGCATCGGGTGACGATTACCCCCACCGCTAAAGCACGTAACTCAAACAACAGCCGAAAGTTATTCAAATCCCGATCGAAGAACGGATCCTTGTTATTCCATTCAATTTCCAGTCCAACCTTGTTCTTGAAGCAGTCGACTTTATGCGTCGGGCTTTTGAACTCATCCGCATCGATTTTGATGGCGATCTCAAATTTCCTCTCGTCCCATCCCTTCTTCGGACTGCTCAATTCTTTGCCAATCCAATTAGCCATCGGAGTAATGTTGCCACCACCAACCACGACATCCGACTTTAGAAGCTGAAAGCGAGAAAGGACGTCTTTAATGTCTTTCCATTCATTCTGAAAATCCGTCATGAGAACCGCTGCTGCATGCCGCCATTCGTAAACATCGAAACCCGGGAGCGCAGAACGAATTTTCTTCAAGCTCTCGCTTTGATCTTTTGGAACTTCACCTAAAGCCATGGCGTGGATCTACTTGTACAAGGACGGAAGATCCATATAAAAAGAACCCCCGTTTTCTTTACAGATGCGGGCAACCTCTAAAGACAAGCGATTTTCTTTTACATAGGCCTTTGTATCTCTCACTTTGACCTTTTGAAATCGACTTCGCTAAAAGCGTCCTTTTTTACCCATGTTCCCATTCTCTCCGCAATCACGCTGACGCTCAACGACATGCCGCAGAAAGAGTCGGGCGGGTGGATCGATATGGTGTTTGACTGGTGTGGCGCATAGGAATGCGAATGACGAAGCTCGAGGATTTACGAGATCACGCTGGTTCAGGGTTCAGGGTTCAGGGTTACGTTTTCCAGCGGCCCTCCGGGGCGCGTGGCTTTTTTATAACCGAAACCGGTGGCTCGCGCCACCGGCTAGTGTCCTGCAACCCTCCGGGTTGCCCCGGAAAGCTTCGCTGCAAGGCATCTTATTTTAATACTATCAAGGACTACTTTTTTCCGACTTAGGGAATGCGATCAAGGTCAACCTACCGGTAGCGCAGGATTTGTTTCTTTGCGTCGTCGGAGAGGGTTGACTGGTTGATCCATTGCTGGGCTGCGGTGGGGTCGTTGCGCATCCAGTTGTTGACGACGTTGACGATGCGCCGCTCGCGATTCTTTTCGTCGCCGAGGGTGCTGACGAGCCGGATTGCGCCCAGCGGGTCGCTCTCGACGATCTGGTAACTCATATTCTCCATGGCGCGGTCGCGGCCGGCGCCGGCGGGGAGGGTGTTGACCCATTGCAGGGCTCCCTGCGGGTCGTTGTTTGCCCAGTTCGAGGCGACGGTGCTGATTGCGTTGTTGCGTTCGTTCTCCACGGTCAATTGCATGGTCCATTGCGCGGCGGCCTGGGGGTTGGAGCCGGACCACTGGCTGACGAGGTTGGAAATGGCGTTGGTGCGTATGCTGCCCTCCTTCAGCGAAAGGGCGAGGCTGGCGGCCGCGGAGGGATCGTTCTGGGCGATGCCGGAGATAATCCCGGACCAGACGGTGTCCTGCATTTTCGGATCGGTGATCTGCGCAGCCCAGGCGCGCGCGGCGGCGGGGTCATTGCCAGCCATGCTGCTGGCGATGTTGCGCACAAAGTTGTCCTGGCTGTTGCCGGGGCTCATGAGGTTGGCGAAGCCGACGGCTGACTGCGGGTCGTCGTTGGCGAGCTGGTAGCTCATCTGGTTGATGATGCGGGTGCGCTCGCTGCCCTCCGGCAGCGTGCCCAGCCAGTTGTACGCGGCGGCGGAATCCTGGTTCACCCATGTGTTCAAGATGTTCCCCATGACCTGGGTGCGCTGCTGATTGAGTGGCATGCCCTGCATCCACGCCATGGCGGCGCCGACGTCTTTCTGCGCCCACTGCTGGGCCACAATGGAGATGGCCTGGTTGCGGAGATTGCCAGCGGGCAAAGCGGTGACGCGCTGGGCGGCGGCGGCGGGATCCTTATCCGTCCACTGGCCGAAAATCGCGTAGGGAACGAAATTATTCCGTCCCTGCGGGGAGGCCTGCATCATGGCGAGGGCACGGTCGGGGTCGCTCTCCGCGACGGCGTTGATGATCTGCATCTGTGCGTCGCGTTTGATTGAGCCGGTCTGCGCGTCGGCCCATTGCTGTGCGGCGGCGAGGTCCCGCCTGGCCCAGCCGCCGAGCGCGCCAAGGAGCGCCTGGGTACGTTCCCGGCCCTTGGGCAGGCTGCCGGCGTAGTCCATCGCGGCCTTCGGATCTTCTTTCGCCCAGGCGGAGAGCACGAGGTTTACCATCCACGTTTTTTCCTGCGCGCTGCCGAGCTTGCGGATTGCGTCAATCGCCTCGCGCGCATTCGCGGCCGTGATCCCATCGGTGAGAGCGAAAAGTTTTCCCATCCGCCGTTGGGAATCGTGCTCCTGCATGATCCTCGCAACCCTGTCGTTGATGCTTCCGGCCTGTGGCGCCTGGTCGGTGGCGGAAGCCGTGGAGGCGTCGGTCCCGGCGAAGCCTGTGCCGCCGTGGGAGGAAATTTCCACCCCGGCGGGATGCGCGGCCTGTGGTTGCGATGTGCCGGAACGGATGAGAAGCGAAGCTCCCGCTCCCGCCGCAAAGGAACCGACCGCGACCAAGACTGTGAAAGCACGGGTTTTCATGAGGTTTGGTTCCCGGCTAAATCCCCGCGACCGGGACCGGGATTTGTGCGGGGAAAATGCGACGGTCGGTCTTCATTCAAATAAAGGAGGGAAGGCCGGGAGTCTTACTTGCGGGCGTTGCTTTTGCAAGAGGTAACGGGGTGGCGGGGATTGTAGCTACGATGTGATATGTTGAAGCCAATCGTTTGCGATACTGAATGGAACACGAGCGGTCACTGTTTTCCAGTCTTTGAGTTTGATGCCGATTATGCGCTTGCCGTCATTCGATAAATCGCGCGTTTAGGCCGATTCAATCGGGAATGCTGTCAAGTCGTTCAACGACTTTCTCTGCATACCGCAGCGCTTTTTCCATACGGGGTAGATACACGTTCTTCACCCAGTCTTTGTGAGGTGGCAATTCCTTTCCATCCTTGAATTTTCCGGCAAACAAGGGCCGAAATCCCTTCCAATGTGCATGCTTGCCACTCTCCAGATACTCCCTCGCTATGGCAATGGATTGATCGATAGACTCGATGCGATCAAGAACAGCCTTTTTCTTCGTATTCATTGGTTGCCCGGCATGGCGATTCTCCCGCTCACCCTTCAATTCTCTCAATAAGATTGGCGGCAGTCCAAGCGGAATTTTCACCCCCTGCTTCCATGGCAGGAGTGCAACGTATCGGTGCAAATCATATACTCCCTCCATCCACCCATGCGGCGGGGATCAGGATTTGCCGGGGCACACGCGGGATTCCTCGTTCGTTTTGCAGTAATTGGTGCGCGACCAGGTCCACTGCGGCGGCGGCCACTTCGGTGCGCTGGTGGTGGATGCCTGCGAGGCCTGACATGGATTCTGTCCAGTCGTGGACCACCAGGGCGATGTCGCGGGGGATTTTCAATTTCAGGCGGGTCGAGAGCCACTGCGGGACGTGGGTGTCGAAGGAGATGATTGCATCCGGGCGATGCGCCCTGGCCCAGCGGCAGAAGAAGTCCCCGCCCCGCTCGATGTTGTTGTCCTTGAGCAGGAGCAGCGGAATCCTGTGTTTGCGCGGGACTGTCTGCTGGTAATGCAGCATTGCGCCGGAGTAGGCGTGGTCGGCGCGCTCGTCGATCCATTGCGTGATCGCCAGGCCGATGCGCTGGTAGCCGCGCGCCGCCAGTTTCGCGGTGGCCATGAGGATGCCCTGCATCATGTTCGTACTGGCGCGGTGCAGGTCCGGCACGCGGAGGCCGTAGCCGAAGGTCGCCGCCGCAAAGGAGCCGTAGTCGAGCTGGATGCGGCAATCGGCAGACGCGTGGGGCGAAACAATGATTCCCTCGATGGAGCGCGCGCGGAGGATCGACTCAAGGCGGCGACGGGTCATCCCGCCCACCCCCAGCTTGAACTCCTCGACCGCGTAGCCGTGCAGCATCCCCCGCCGCCGGATATCCTCGATCGAGACGTATTGGTGTGCGGGATCGCGCCGGATGTCCGGCGAAGCATCGCCGCGAATGACCGCTATGGTGGCGCGAATCTGGCGGGGCTTGCGACTGCGCACCAGCGCCATGAGGCGGGAAAGCTGCGGGTCGGGCTCGTAGCCGAGGGCATCGAGCACCTTGCGCACTTTCGCTTGCGTGGCGGGAAGAACCCGCGGGGAGTTATGCAACACGCGCGAAACCGTCATGGCGGAGACGCCGGCGCGTCGCGCCACCTGCTGCATCGTCGGTTTTGTGCGGGGGTTCATGTTATAATAACACGATAAAAGCACTTGATTCGTCAACGATATCATTGAAAGAAGGAGGTCGCGATTATCCCCTCCCCTTATGAAATTCCTGAAATCCCTCCGCCTTGTTGTCCTGCTCTTCGTCCTCCTTTCCCACGCCCGTGCGGAGGATGTGCTCTTCATCGGCAACAGCTTCACCTATACCTTCCGGGTTCCGCTCCTCTTTGAGGCGGTCGCGAAATCCAAGGGCAAGGACGCGCATACCGACATGCTTACGAAGGGCGGGATCGGCTGGGCCTACCACGTCAACAAGATCACCGAGAAAACGGACGCCATCCTCAAATCGAAACCCTGGAACTTCGTCGCGATGCAGGACTACAGCACGAATGCCACGCATGTGGGTTTCGGCACCGGCGGCTTCTTCAAATATGGCGAACTCCTCTACGACAAGATCGGCCAGCTCTCACCCACGGCCACAGTCATCCTTTACGAGACATGGTCCTTCCCGCGCGCCATCGAGGGCTACGTGCCCAAGCCCAAGCCTGCCGGCAAAACCGATGAGGATGAGGACGCCAAGAAAGGCAAGGATGGCAAGGATGGCAAGGAACCCGCGGCGAAGGCATTCAAGACCGATGCGGAGATGTATGGTGAAATCCACGGCAACTACCTGAAGCTCTACGAGCAACTCAAGGCGAAGGATCCCAAGCGCAAGGTTCTCTACGCCCCGGTGGGAACCGCTTTCGACGCCTGCCGCAAGGCCCATCCCGAAATCCCCCTCTTTGGCCCGGATGACAAGCACCCGAGTTTTGCCGGCAGCTACCTCTCGGCCTGCGTCTTTTATGCCGCGATCTACAATGAGTCCCCCGTCGGCGCCGCCGCCCCTACCCAGAAGAATGTTCCTCCGCTGAACCCCGCCTGGCTCAAACCCCTCCAGGAAATTGCCGCCTCCGTCGTCCTTAAAAAGTAAACGAAGAAAGCGGAATTTATGAATGCAACCGACCTCCACATCAGGCTCGAGCCGCAGCTATTTGTTGATAACACCGTCATCGAAGTCATCCAGGGAGTCAGCAGGCGATGGCACAAGCCGGAGCGCCACGGCGACGGGCCATTGATCAAGGTTGACCGGCCATGGGAGCGGATTCTTTATTTTCAATACAGCAACTACGTGGTGCTGCACGATCCCGCCGACGGCCTGGTGAAATGCTGGTATGAGGACCTGGGCGAGGTGGACGTCAACAACAAGAGCGGGCAGCGCCACCCATGGAAATCACGCGTCCTCTACGCGGAGAGCAAGGACGGTATCCATTTCACGAAGCCCGAGCTGGACGTGGTGACGCTCGACGGCCGCCGCACGAACATCGTGATGGGCTACGAGGACAATGCCACCGAACCGACCAAGGCGAATCCCTGGGCGCACGTCGGCGTGCATTCCAACGGCATCGTCATCGACCCGCACCCTCCCACGCCGCAGGAGCGGTTCCGCACGATCTTTACCCGGCAGACGGTGGATGAGAAGGGGAAGTTGCAGCACCGCCTGGAGTGCGCGCACTCCGCGGATGGCATTCACTGGACGCCCTATCCCGAGCGCCCGCGCGCGGGCGGCAGCGGCGCGCTGGATGATGTCTGCTGCCTCTCGTACGACGAGGACGCGCGGTTGTTCGTCATGAACACGCGCCACGGGCAGATGTATGCAAACGCGGAGCCCGCGGGCACGCCATTCGGCGGCTACTGGTTTCCGCCCTATTACCCGCACCGCCCCGACCTCATGAACAAGCGCCGCGTCTTCCAGACCGTGAGCGCCGATTTCATCAACTGGCGCAACCCGCTGCCGATCTCGGTGCCGGACGACGAGATGGACAACCTCGACGAGGCGCACTACGGCATGCCGCAATTCCGCGTCGGGGGCTCGTTCTTCGGCACGCTCGGGATTTTCCAATACACCGCGAGCGAGATGGAGGTGCGCCTCATGCACAGCCGCGACGGGTTTCATTTCAAGCCGACTGACAAGGGGAACGCATTCCTCGCGCCCACGGGCGGCGGGAAGTGGGACGCGCACATGGTCTCGATCACCAACGGGCCCGTGGTGAAGGGCGATGAGTGGTATTTCTATCATGGCGGCACATCCGCGCATCACGACTGGTGGATGGATGGCTCGCTCGCCGGCGTCCCCGAGTCGGACAATGCAAACACGTATGCGAAATTCGGCCTGGGCCTCGCGAAATTGAGGAAGGAAGGCGTGGCATCGCTGTGGGCAAACGCCGAGCGCGGCGGCTACGTGATGACGCGCCCCGTGAAGGCAACGGCGAACCGGTTGCTGATCAATGCGCGGTGCAAGCCGGGCGGCTCCATCAAGGCGGTGGTGCTGGACCTCGAGGGGAAGGTCGTCGGCAATTGCTCGAAGGAAAATTCCGACGCCTTCACCGGCGACAGCACCGCGCACGCCGTGACATGGGCGGGGAACGCGGAGGTTCCGGCGGCAAAGGGAGGCTGGCGGAAGATCCAGTTCTGGCTGCGCGACGCCGAGATTTTTTCATTCCGCTTCGACGCCGCGGAACAGGAGCAGAAATCTGCCGCCGCGGAGTTCCTGCACGGGACGAAGAATTAACCGTTTTCTCGTGTTACTCATGTTCCCAGTCAATCTGTCATCTAAGTGGGAGGAGTGAATCAATGCCAAAAATAAAATACGCCAAAGTCCCCGGGTTGCCCGGCTGGAGCGTGAGTCCCGTGCTCCCCCCCGGACGCGACGAGTGGGAACCCGTGGAAAGCGACGATCCGGCATTCATGATTTTCTACGGCATGGGGGACAACCCCGGGGGCGACCGGTTATACCGCATCCCGGCCAATACTCCTGTTTCGGAGGTGGTTAAAGTCTTCAAAGTGGGTCTGCATGGCGCGGAAAGTTATGGCTACGACCCCGTCGAAACAGTGCACCTGGTGGCTGAAAACGTGGATAAAGTAGCCGCCTTGGTTCCTTGCAGGGTTCTTTTTGCCACTACATCCAGTCTCGGGCTCAAATTTTCCAGGCCAGTTAAGAATGCCGAATTCAAGGCGCTCGAAGCCTTGTTTCCAATGGATATGGCAATGCAACTTGGCCTCGACGGTTACATATCCGACTGGTCCGGAAAAGGCAGCCTCCTTGCCCCCGTGAAAAAAAATAATCTCCTGCATCTTTGGTGGGACTGAGTTGATTATTTACACTTTTAGCGACGGACAATGACTGCGGAAAGCCACCAGAGATTATTTCTGCCGAGTATTGTATTGGGAGAAGCTTATCCCGCCAGCTTCCGGGCCGCGGGAGCGATGGAGGATTGCATGGAGAAGCTTGCTGCGGGGGGATTTTTCAAGCGGATGGAGCTGCCCTTTTTGGAGGATAAGTCCTTTCCCGGACGAATCCGGTCGATTTGCGGACGGAACGGACTTTCCCTGACCTTGTGGACATCGGAGATCCTGGCAGGAGAGAATCTGAATCTTAGCAGTTGCTCGGAAGATTTGCGGCAACACTCCGTTTCAAGAATATGCAGGTTACTGGAGTGCGCGGCTGAGTATGGCGCCGACTGCGTGGGGTGTTTGAGCGGCCCGGATCCCGGGGAGGAACAGCGACCCTTGGCTAAACAGCAACTGGTTCGCAGTCTGGTCGAACTAGGGCAGTATGCCGCGCGTTTTGGAGAGTTGAACGTCGCCATGGAACCCCTCGACCGGGAAGCCCACAAAAAGGGACTTATCGGGCCCACTATCGAGGCAATTGAGGTTATAAAGAAAGCCAGGGAAAATACAGACAGGGTGTTCCTTGCCTGGGACAGTGGGCATGTGGTTCTTAACAACGAAGATCCAGTGGAGTCTTTCAGACTGTGTTCGTCTTTGGCCTACCAGATGCATCTCTCCAATCCGGTGACCGATCGTCTCAGTCCCCTTTTCGGGGATCATCACTATCCGGTAGGGGAGTTGGGGGTGGGTACTGAAGCCCAGTTCCGCGGCATTCTTAAAGCCGCTTCGCTGTGTCCTCTCCGAAAAGAGTCCATAAGCGTTGCCGTGGAAGTGAAAACGCAGAATGGAGCCACACCCGGACAAACCATCGACCACTGCCGGAAAGTTCTGGAGAGGCTCCTGGCTGATTTTTCCTCATAACTCATAGCTCTGAATATGAATGTCAAAAAATCAATATTAGGACACCTGCCGATGGTATATGCGGTGACGGCTCTCCGGAGCCCCGGGAAGATAAGTTTTCTTGCCGCGACAGAACTTTATGGGGAATGGCATCATTATGAGTCCCCCGGCTATCAACCACGGATCGCTTCGCATCGACCGGGGGGCGTGATGAGTCTCGTGCAATTTTCGGAAGAGCCGGTTTCCGTGCTGGCGATCGAGCAATCCTATCCTATCTATCACTTTGACAAGTCACGCATCACGCTGGCCGCGGCGACCAGTGATTCCGATGCACCCTGGAACAAACGGGTTTTGGTGGAGCTGCCGTTCCTGCACAGGATTTCACTCTTTCATTCAGAGATGGGTTCTTATCTCATAGCGGCCACCCTGGCGGGGAGCAAGGATTTCCAGGAGGATTGGTCCCGGCCCGGCGCCGTTTATGCAGGCCATGTTCCGGATAACTCCGGGGATGATTGGAGCCTTGACCTCGTGTTTGAAGGGATCAGCAGGAACCACGGAATGACTGTCGCTCCATGGCAAGGGAGGCAGACGCTCTTTGTTTCGGGGCAGGAAGGGATGTTCGCCCTCCGCCCCGGACAACGATTCTCACAGTGGGAGATAAATCATCTGCTGCGACACGATGTAAGCGACATGTCGGTTTTTGATTTGGACGGGGATGGCCGCGAGGAGATTGTCACCATCGAGCCATTCCACGGAAACAAGGCGGTCATCTACAGAAACCCGGGCTCTGTTTTGACGAAGGAACTCGAGTTTGAAATGAGTTTCGGCCACGTCGTCTGGACTGGAATCATCCGCGGGCGGCGGGCATTGATTCTGGGAAACCGTTCCGGCCCCAAGGACCTCAGGATACTCTTTTTCCGGGGAGACGGCACCTTGAACCATGAGACCATGACCCTGGACGAGGGCGGAGGCCCCGCAAACATATCGGTGGTGCAAGGAGCCGACAAGGACTTGATCCTGGCCGCAAATCACGTAAAAGGCGAGGTAGCCTTGTACGAAATTACCGACTAGGCGCGGGATTGTAAACTGCGTGCAAAGTGGAGCGGGCTTGCTTGTTTGTGTCTTCATGGGATCCTCCGGTTTTGATCCCCAGGGCGCTGCCATGAGCTGGGGTTGGGATGCCACGTTGGGGCGGAGGGATGGGATTCAATGTTCAGGGTTCAAAAACTTGGCCTTGAAGTGGATGGATATCTGGGTGAAATTCTATTTCTGGAAAGGTGATGTCATGAACGAAAGTCTCAATACCTTGGAGATGATCGAGGCGTGCGCGGAGAGTGTCTCGACGCAGATCGTGGAGGAGTTGCCTTCGCTATTGCTTGCCTCGACGCTGGAAAAAGATTACCGGCTGCTGATGGCGGCGATCATCGAGCATGGCGGGACGTTGCGGATTTCCCCGGAATCGGTCTATGAATCGATGAGGAGCGCGCGCCATGTGGCGGCGACGGCCGGGGTTGACGGCTCGGTGAATCTGACGCTCGCGACGAAGGAGGAAATCCTGCGGGCGGAAAGCGATCTGGTGCTGCTGTAGGAAATCCCGGGCGCATGATGGATCTATGTCCCTACTGCAAGGAGCCAATCGATGTGGCCGCGGAACTGGTGGGGCACGAGGTGGAGTGCCCGCATTGCGGGGAGATATTCGTGCTCCCGAAGAAACAGGCTGAGAAAAAGCGGTCTGCCACCGCCGCGCTGCCGAGGTTCCGGTACTCGACGATCATCCTTCGTTTCAACGAGAAAAGTTTTGCGTTTCGCAAGGAGGATCTGCTGCAGGGGCTGGCGGAGGAGAGCGCGGCGCAGATTACGCGGCTGGGAAATGAAGGGTGGGAGCTGGTGTCGGTGCTGCCGCTCGGCCCGGGCAAGGCGGGATTCCTGTCCGCGGGCGGCAAGACGCAGGATTCCGCGATCGCGTTTTTCAAGCTTCCGGTGCGGGCGGGTGCGGGGGGAATTTAGCATTTAGGATTTATCATTTAGGAAGTTTTTGCCGCGGGTGGCAGGGGCGCCGGATGCCTGAAGAAAATACGCTGGTTAAACAATGAGCCAGACTTCAATGTAACCGGGAACGTTTGCAAAAAAGCCCCGGTGTCGCCAATTCCCATGAAACGCATTTCCCTGCTGTTCGCAGCCGTCGTCTGTGTTACAAACGTTATCAGCGCCCAGTCTGTCGCGTACAAGAGCAAGGATGGCTTCACGTTTCTTTCGAAGACGGAAGGGCAGTATTTCACGATTGATATTCACGGGGTGAACATCACGCCGATTGACCCGAAGAGTTCGCCGCATCCTTATTTCAATGTAGACGGGCGTTTCCTCCAGGTGCTGGTGGTGCGGATGGATGAGTTCAAGGGCGAGGCGTCGAAGGGGGCCGAGGCCAACCTGAAAACCTACTTCAACTACGAGAAGAATTACTGGAAGGAAAAATGGGGGGAGAATGAGTCGGGCGTCCAGAAGCTGGCGTCCGGGCGCGCGGCAATGGTCTGGAGCTTTGCGCCGTCGAAGGAGCTGCGGGAGATGGCGATCAAACAGGGCAACAAGACGCCGGCGAGCTCAAATGAAATGGTGAGCCTGGTCTCCCACAACTATGTGCTCACGCTCGGCTCGGATGTGTCGGGGAAGGACACCCGGAAGGCGGTGCGGGAGTTCCTGTTGAAGATCGCGGATTCGTTTTTCGATTCCGATTCACCGATGGAGCTGAAGTTTTTTCCGGACGGGCAGTATGAACGCCATGCGGAGGCGGGCACGAAGTAGACTTCAAAGCCAGGGTTCAAGCGTTTGCCCGATATGTGAATCCTCCGCCCCTGCCGGGGCGGGACGTTTTTTTGTGGGGGCGTATTGGTGGCTTGCGCCGCCGGCTAAGTTCCTGCAGCCCTCCGGGCTGGTTACGCGCGCGTGACGGTCTCCAGGCGGATGGATGGGACTCATATGACATATGGGACGAATGGGACATATGGCTGGCGCGGGATTCACGTTTTTTTGGGCATTCCCCACAGGCTCGGGGCCTTGCGGGGGGCTGATGCTGATGCCTCCACGGTCCGCCGGGGACTGCGGACTCCATATTGCGCGCAGGGACGATTATCGCGCCGGGGTTTGCAGTTGCGCGTGATCGTTGTGACACAAGTGATTGCGTGGCATTTTTCCTGCTACTTTTTGGTCCAAGGCGCTTTTCAAAAATGAGGGGCGTCCCATAAAATAGATAACAAAATGAAAATGCAATAAATCGAACAATAACATGCTAAAACCAATACAAAACCACGAGGGCTTTGCCCTGGTGGAAATCCTGACCGATATCCAGAACTCACTGATCAAGGAGGCCACGCGCCAAGCAATGCGCGCGGGCTCTTTTTTCGCGGGTTCACATGAGCCGTTCGCGGCTGATGTGGTTCCGGACGGTGCGCTGGAGGTGATCCCGGATGCGACGTATGTGGCGTCCCGGCTGCCTTTCCAGGGCACTGCTGACGGCCCGGCCCGGGCTCTGTAGCCCGGACGGCCTATCATAGTATTAGTCGATCAAGTTATTGACTAGGCAGCGAAGGTTTCCCGGAGACGGGGGCCTTCGCTGCTCTGTTTTTGGGGGAGGAGACGATGAGGGCGGAGGGCGGAGGGCGGAGGGCGGAGGGCGAAGGGCGAAGGGCGGAGGTCTCCGACGGGCATTTATTGCGCATGAAAATGCCGGCTTTATCCACGCCGTTTGCGATTGAAGTTTCAGCTTATTCACGTAGGATCGGTGCCGTGAAAACGCGAGCTTCTTTTCGCTTAATCCCGTGAAAATTTCCGATAGCGACAGGGTATTTGCGGGTTCAATTCCGCAGTTCTACGAGCGCTATCTCGTGCCGCTTATCTTCGAACCCTATGCGGCTGACCTTGCGGCCCGGGTTTTGCTCCACCAGCCTTCCCGCGTGCTGGAGATCGCGGCGGGCACGGGGGTGGTGACCCGCCAACTTGCAAAAGTCCTGGCACCGGGCGTCCTGATTGTCGCGACCGATTTAAACCAGCCGATGCTCGATGTGGCGGCTGCCGCAGGCACGATTCATCCGGTCGAGTGGCGCCAGGCCGATGCGATGCAACTGCCATTTTCTGACGGGGCTTTTGATGTGGTTGTCTGCCAGTTTGCAGCCATGTTTTTCCCCGACAAGCAAAAGGCATTCGCCGAGGCGAGACGCGTGCTGCGCCGGGGCGGCGTCTTTATTTTCAATGTATGGGATCGTATCGAAGAGAACGAGTTCGCCCATATCATCACCGAAGCACTTGAGGTTCTGCTTCCCGGCAATCCACCCCGTTTCCTGGCCCGCGTTCCCCACGGCTACCACGAACTTCCCACAATCGCGGAGGACCTCAAAGGCGGTGGTTTCGAGCGTTTGCCCGAGTTCACCACGCTGGCTGCACGAAGCCGCGCAGACTCGCCACACATTCCCGCCATGGCTTACTGCCATGGCACGCTGCTTCGCAATGAACTCGATGCGCATGGTTCCACCTGCGTGAACGAGGCCACCGGGGTTGCGACCTCGGCAATCGAAAGGCGATTCGGTGCGGGTGCGGTGGACGGCAAGATTCAAGCTCACGTCGTAACCATCGAAGGGTAAATATGCCACCCTCACGATCAACCTGATACCAATATGACACCAGAAGACAACAAGGCGCTTGTGCGCCGGTTTTACGAAGAGATAGACAAGGGCAACCTGGAAGCGATGGATGAGCTTGTGGCGGAGGATTACCTTGACCACAATCCTCCCCCATTTCCGGGGCTGGCTTCCGGACGAGAAGGCTTGAAGCAGGCATTCAAGATTTTTTTGAAAGCGACGCCCGGCTATCACCACATCGAGGAGCAAATCGCCGAAGGAGACAAGGTCGTAACACGCCTCACCTCCTATGGAAAACACGAAGGCGACCTTCCGGGCGCGCCGCGAACCGGCAACGATCTAAAGATGACTTCCATCACCATCCACCGGATTGCGAATGGAAAGCTCGTCGAGAAGTGGGCTGAGAAGGATGTTTTGGGCTTCCTGATCCAGATTGGTGTCATGCAACCGCCCGGAAAACATTGAAATATCTGTTGATCCTCATAAGCGACGCCCCTTGATTTTGCGATCAACGAGGGTCCCCTTTTCTCCCTTATTCCGCTGGATATATGCGATTGACTATGAGTGGCCTGGAATGCAGACTCAGCTACCCCCCCCTATGAAAAAACTAATCATCGTTATCACTATTATCGGCATGTTTACGGCACTGCCGTTTTCAAGTTTTGCAGGCAAATCGAGTGCAAAGGCAAAAGCAACGCCTACTCCTCCACCAAATGCCGGCAATGTGGTCGCCAACAAAATAAGTTCGACAGGCGTAACATACATTTCCGTCTCGACGGTGGATGGAAGGTCGAAAACGTATACAGTCACTCATGACACGAAGGTTACCCTGGATGGTCGCCCCGCAACCATGGGTGATCTGGGAACCTCGATGACTGCTGATATCACAGTTGACAAGGATGGGCGTATTGCAACGAATATTGCCGCCAAATCCATCACGAAGAAACCCGCGGCCAAGGCGGGCAAAAAGAAAAAGTAAGCCCACGTGCTCTTTCGTCCCGATGGGACTGGTCGCGTTGGTTTGACGTGGGAACAGGCGATGAATCGCCTGCCTATCGTCTGTCGTCCCGATGGGACTTAGGTGATGGAGGTTGGGAGCGAGGAGGCTGACGCGCGGTTGCTTATGTCGGGTTGTCGGGCATTGAGTGGAAGGGGCGGACTTCGACGGCGGCGCGGCAGGCGGTGGCGGCTTTGCGGCCCCAGACGAGGGCTTCGTCCATGTCGGCGGCTTCGAGGACCCATAGGCCGCATACGTGTTCCTTGGTTTTCAGATACGGGCCGTCGGTGACCAGCACTTCACCGTTGGGCTGCGCTTTCAGCGATTTCGCGCTGGTTGCGGGGTGCAGGCCGCCTACGAAAACGCGGATGCCAGCGGCGATCATTTCTTCGTTGAGGATGTCGATGTCGCGGTGCATCGCTTCGTCCTCCAGAGAGCCGTCGTAGTTGTCGGGGTGGTGGATGGTGACCAGATATTGCGTCATGTTTTTTCCTTTCTACTGTAACAGGTTTCTGGCGGGCCCGTTGGCCTGCCTTCATTCTATAGACGAATGGCCGGGCCGTAATTGGACAAATCGTCCGGGAAATTTTGCCGACCCTTTTCGAACTTTACTGCGCGCCCATTACAAAAATCTCACCCTCGATAATCACTCGTCCGGAGGGAATGTCCACTGAGCGAAGCCGGAAGCCCTGCGCAGATTCTCCATCGCGTAATTTGAACTCCTCGCCGGGGTGGGCACGAGCCAACTTGCCGTTATCGAGACGGATTGTGACCAGGCGGGAGCACGTTATCGAAATCAGGGTTATGCCATATCCATTATCGTGCCGGCTTTTGGGAGACAATTCGAAGGGCTCGAAATATGGTTTGCACACGAACTGGCGGTGGGTTGCGCAACCAGAAAGAAGCATTACTGAGGCAGCCCAGAGAGTTAAAAACCGGTTATCCATAGGATTGCGCGATTTTATCCCAGAACCGTCTGTCAGCAAGTCATCTTGGGGCGACTGATCCGGCCTTTCAGCGATTCCGGTCCATTCAAATCCATTTGCCATGCGGCTGCGGTGCGCTGATTGAACGGCGTCGTTAACGTATCTTGTCGAATCCGATCCAAGAGTCGGGGTCGCCAAAAAGTCCACCAAATATGGCAAAGGTTGGCCCGCCGTAACTATCGATGATAAAAAATCGAGTTGGTTCGGCTTTCCACTTTCCGGTTTTCGTTGTCTGATCCCATTCTTCAACCAGAGCATCGCTCAATTCGAGATACCCGCCGTTGATCTTCCATGTTCCCTTCTGGTGGATGATGTTCGGATCTCCGGAAACGGTGATGGTCTGCAAAAATGATCCGTCCGGGTTCAGGTCGAGCTTCAGGACGTAGTCAACCGGCTTGTTTACCTGCATGGAACGGGAGGCACCCCTAGTCCATGTTCCCACGATGTCTTTCGGAGAGACCGGCTTTGTCGTCGGCACGGGCAATCCTCCCCACTGACCGCAGCCGGAAAGCAATGCCACACAAAAGAGGATTGGAATGTAATTCTTCATGTTCCGCTGTCGCTGAGGTCGTTATATCGTTTCGGAAATTGTGCGTGATTGCAAGCCGGGGTAGGCGAGTTAATTTGGTGTCATTATTAAGGACCGCCCCCTTCCCTGTACTTTGTAAAATCGTCGCGCCGACGGCGACCAATGCCAGTTCAACCATAACATAGGCCGCCGCCATACTTTAGCAACGATTACATCTCCAGAGATTCCCTGCACAGCGCAATGAAACGCTCGAACGTCATTGTCTGGCCTTCAAACGGTTTGAGTTTGTCTGCCCGTTGTTTAGAAACACTGGTCTTAACAATGCGGCCATTTTCGTCGGTGACGATCGTGGACAGCACATTCTGTTGATCCGAGTGCATAACACTCATGATTTTGATTTTCATGTTCGCTTTCTCCTTTCTAGCGATTAAAAATTGCATCTGCCAATTTGAGCATTACCGTAACCGCCCCCTAGTCGCTCAATGTACAGCACGCGCCTTTAAAACCGCGAAATTTGAAAAGACTCAACCCGTATGCAGAAAAACGGAAAAAAATTCATTTTTTGTAAAATCATTGCTGAGAAATAGGATCAAAAGGCCTGACGGTGTCAGGCCGATCTCTTTTGCTGAGCAAATCACTTTCCAACACCTCCAAGGCGATGAGAAAGGAGGCGCTGGGGCCGAGTTTTGCCACTACTAAGGACTGATTGAAATTTGGTTATATTTTTGATAAAAAACTAACAATGCTCACGCAAGATGACAACTTTCAAGGTGCAGACGACGGTCTGATCTATCCAATTGTCGGCGAATGGGCCTTGGAGAAGCACAAGAAGATTGGATACTATGCCAGTATTTTCTCCGACAGCATGCGGAATAAATGGAACTGTCGCCTTTATATCGATCTTTTTGCTGGAGCAGGCGCAGCAAAAATTAAAGGAACCGAAAAACGTATTGATGGTTCACCCTTAATGGTACTCGGCTTGGATGTTCCTTTCGATAAATACGTTTTTTGCGAGGAGGATCCAGAACTTTATGCGGCTTTAAAACAACGTATTTTAAAAAGGTACCCAGACGTTAACGCGTCTGTCCTAAACATAGATTGTAATACACACACCGACACAATTCTCAAAGCATTGCCGGTTTTTAATCGCACATATAAAGGATTAGCTTTTTGCTTTGTTGATCCATTCAAAACTAAAAATCTTTCATTTAACACGCTCCGCAAACTCTCCAATGCCATTTACGTTGATTTTGTAGTCCTATTGCCGAGCCACATGGATATCCACCGGAATGAGATGCACTATGTGCGAGACGACTGCCAAATCCTCGATGATCTGTTGGGGGAGAAAAACTGGAGGCAAGATTGGGCTTCGGGAAAATCTCGTATCAAAGAATTCGGGTTATTCATAGCCGACCGCTTTGGACAGCAAATGAAATCAATTGGTTATCTTTACGATGGAACTCAGGATTTCGCAACTATCCGAATGAATGGAGAGGACGCTGGGCTGTATCTTTATCACCTTTGCTTTTTTTCAAAACATCAACTGGGGCAACAATTTTGGCGGAATACATTGAAAGGTACCACAAATCAGATGACTCTAGGACTCTAGTCATGGCGACAAAATCACGAATTGAATGGACAGAACATACTTGGAATCCCGTAACAGGATGTTCAAAAATCAGTGCGGGTTGCAAGAACTGCTACGCCGAACGCATGGCACGCAGGTTACGCGCAATGGGTGTTGCACGGTATCGGAACGGGTTTCGCGTTACGCTGCATAATGACTTGATTGAACTTCCTCTTTCCTGGAGGCAACCGCGGGTGATCTTTGTCAATTCCATGAGCGACCTGTTCCACAAAGACGTGCCGTTTAGCTTCATCAAGTCGGTATTTGACACCATGAGAAAGTGTCCCCATCATACCTTCCAAGTACTTACAAAGCGAGCCGACCGACTTGCTGAGATTTCAGGCGACCTCCCTTGGAGTCACAACATCTGGATGGGCGTTTCCATCGAAAATGCTGATCATTATGAACGCATCAGGCTACTTGCAGCCTCCCATGCTCGGGTGAAGTTCCTTTCCTGCGAACCGCTGATCGATAGGCTCAGGCGATTACCCCTTTCAAAAATCGACTGGGTGATTGTCGGTGGGGAGTCAGGCCCGTATGCCCGGCATATGAACCCTGCTTGGGTCACCGAGATCCGAGATCAATGTGTGGAGAAGGGTGTACCTTATTTTTTCAAACAGTGGGGTGGAACAAACAAAAAAGCCACGGGACGCATTCTGGAAGGCCGCACATGGGATGAAATGCCTGTTTTGGCGCACGAGGCCGATATCATCCGTTCGGATTATAGCCTTAGACAATCGACATAAGACATAACTTCTTCACCTCCAGCTACGACGAAGTTTAGATGTTAGTTTGAGAAATGAGCAGCGATTATGAATAACTGGAGGGATGTGAATGTCAGTGAAAACACAATTTTCAGTGTTCTCAATCGAAACTTTTTGAGCAATCCCTCAACTATGCCGTCATTCGACAGCTTCACATCGGTCATCGTCGGTTCAGATTATAGTGGCGAATCGAAAGCAGAGCCCTATGTAGTGTATTCATTCCTATTGGCAGGTCACGAAGCGTGGGCAGCTTGGGAAAAAAGGAGATTGCAGTTGCGTCAACAAATCATGCCAGACAACCGCCGGATGTCTTATAAGAAACTGGGAGATCGATACCGGCGGGAGTTTTTGGGCCCTATCCTCGAAATTGCTGACGAACTGGAGGGGCTTTCCATCTCGCTGGCTATCAGCAAGGCAGCACCGTCGTTATTTCCGAAGGGAGTTCCTCTGGATCTCAGTAATCCCGAGTTTGCCGCGTTTCGAAATTGGAAGGGTGAAGTGTTAGAGAAAGCGTTCAACTTATTGCATTTCACTGGTTTTATATTGGCAGGTCTTGCCCGGGAGAACCAAAATGTATATTGGTTTACTGATCAGGACGAGATTGCGGCTAATCCGATAATGCTTGAGGCGTTTACGAAGGCTTTTGGTTGGATTGCGAACGGATATTTAGAATTTGACATGGGCCATTTTCGTTGCGGAACAACTTCCTGCGACATTGGAAATCAAATCGAAGATTTCGTTTGTATTCCAGATTTGATCGCGGGTGCCATTTCTGAGCAGTTCAGAGCTTCAACATCATTTGGCGTTCAAAACAACGGTGTGTTTTGGCTTACCGGCGCCGAGATGAAAGATAAAGCTCAATCAATTCTCTTTTGGTACGCCACACGACAAAAAGCACTTAAGAAACATATCATTGTAATTGATCCCACAGATGATTTAAAGGCACACAAGGTTTCGTGGTTTAACTTTACCAACCAATCCACGCATGTAGCCTGAATGAGCAACGTATGCATCATTTCTACTCAAAGCTCGGGAGACCTGCCATCAGAGGGAGGCTTATAAAACACGGCCCGATATGCTGAGTTTCATTCCACACATCTAAACCGAGAAATTCGGCTCTAGCCTCTGGCTGCCCATGCGCTACAGGCTCCATTCGACCGTATATTTGAAAGTGCCTGCCATTTGTAAGACCCAGTTGGATTTGACCACCAATAGTATCATAGGCATTGGAGTCTATTGCTCGCTGAATACCACGCCACGGCGATCTCCACCAGTTGATGGAATAAATTGAATGTTGAGAGCGTTCGTCGACTATGATGTCTTTGATCTCATCTTTCTTATCACCAAGAAGAACAAGAGTTTCATCAACCGCAACATCTGACTCCTCAAGCAGTAGTTCGAATGTGTATTGGTTTGGAATATTTGGCATAATTGTGAACATTCGCAGTCTCTTTGAATCCGGACAATAACCTAGGACTGAACACTCACAGACAGCTTGTTCTGCCGCCAATACCCCATAAGCCAATATGTATCTGTGAAGCACTTTCTGTATAAATGAAGCAATATCTCCTAGATTTGGCAGTCTATTCGCATCTACAGTTGCAATTTTTCTGATGAGATTTGCGATTGCCGCATAGGTATTGAGTCCGGTCAGACTACTACCGGAATAGCAGTATCCGAATGAGCCGTGATAAACCACCTGCTGAAAAAAACCTTCTTTATTGGGTGCAACAACAGTGAAAGGAACAGAGAAAATTTTGATCGCATGATCATGAAGTATTGACCATCCGTCTCCGTTTTTACGAGTTACTCGAGAGTCACCTACCGCCCATATATAGAGTTGTTCATTTTCTCTCTGAGGATAACAAGCAATGGCTGTCATGAGCGTTTGGCGTATGTGGTTTGGAACATTCAAGAGATCACATAAATCTCTAAAACGTTCAGTTTAATTGCAACAAAACCTAACCACTCCAACGCAACTGGTCTCCTAATTCAACCAGCCCTTGATCTCCTCGGCGTCTTTGCTGGGGCCTACTATGGCTACGCCGAGGCGGTCGGCCTGGAGGCAGTGGGTGGCTACGGCCTGGATCTGGGCGGGGGTGACGGCGAAGATTTTTTCCTGGATCTTGGAGGGCTCGAGGATTTTGCCGTGGCCTAGGAGGGATTCGCCGAGCCACATCATCTGGTTGGTGGTGCTTTCGAGGCCCATGAGGGTCTGGCCGATGGTGTAGTCCTGGGCTTTGCGGAGTTCGTTTCTGCTGGGGGGTTTGTCGCAGAATTTGCCGACTTCCTCCATGATGACGCGGACGGCTTTCTGCAGCTTGCCAGTGTCGAGGCCGGCGGAGATGTTGACGAGGCCGGCGTCGTCGAGGGCGACCATGCCGCTCTGGACGGAGTAGCAGAAGCCGTATTTTTCCCGCAGTTTCTGGAAGAGGCGGCTGCTCATGTTCTCGCCGAGGATGACGCTGAGGAGCTTGAGGGCGAAGCGGCGCTCGTCGTGCCTGCCGAATGAGTAGAAGCCCATGGCGAGGTGTGTCTGCTCGGTGTCCTGGGTGTAGAGGGAGACGCGGGATTTGCCGGCGGCGACCTTGAAGCGGCTGAAGCGGGGGACTTTGCCGGCGGGGAGGCGGCCGAGGAGGGGCTCGAGCTGGGCGACGACTTCGTCGTGCGAAACCTTCCCGGCGGCGGTGACGATGGTGGTGGAGCCGTTGTAGTTATCCCGCATGAAGCCGAGCATTTCCTTGCGGTCGTAGGAGGCGATGGACTCGGCGGTGCCGGTGAGGGGGCGGCCGAGGGGGTGGCGGGGCCACATGGTCTGGGAGAGGAGTTCCTGGACGTGCTGGCCGGGGTTGTCGCGGTACATGCGGATCTCCTCGCCGATGACTTCGCGCTCGCGCTTGATCTCGTCGGGGGCGAACCGGGAGTTCAGGTACATGTCGGAGAGGACGTCGCAGAGCTGTGGCATGTGGGATGCGCAGGCCTTTGCGTAATAGCAGGTGTGGTCCTCGGTGGTGAAGGCGTTCAGGTAGCCGCCGATGCCCTCGACGGACTCGGTGATTTTCTTTGCGGAGCGGGTCTTGGTGCCCTTGAAGAGGAGGTGCTCGATGAAGTGGGAGATGCCGCTGAGTTTCTGCGGCTCGTAGCGCCCCCCTACCCCGGCCCAGATTCCGACGCTGGCGCTCTGCATGTGCGGCATCTCGGCGGTGGCGATGCGGGTGCCGTTTTTCAGGCGTGTGAGGCGGTAGTTGAAATTCATCATTTACTTGGTCTTGGCTGTCTTTGCAGCTTTCGCGGTCTTCGGCTTTGTGGTTTTGGTCGTCGCAGTCGTTTTGGTCGTCGTAGTCGTTTTCTTCTTATTCCGCATTTCCAGGATGTGTTCGGCCATTTCCAGGTCGCGCGGAAAGGTTATCTTAAGGTTCCAATCGTCATTTCGCAACAGGGCGATTTTTTTGCCCATGCGCTGGACGGCGGATACCTCGTCGGTGACCTGTTCGTTCTTGGCTATGATCGCCGCATATGCCTGCAAAATCAAACCGGCGCTGAAGACCTGGGGGGTCTGCATGGCCCAGAGGCCGGAGCGCTCGATGCTCTCCGTGACGACGCCGTCGGTGTCGGCGCGCTTGACGGTGTCGGGGATGGGGGCGGAACAGGAGACGGCGCCTTCCTTCTCGGCGAGGTCGATGCATTTGCCGATGAGGGCGGCGGTGACGAGCGGGCGGGCGCCATCGTGAATGGCGATGTAGTCTGTGCCGGCGTTGACGGACTGGAGGCCGTTCCAGACGGAGAGGTGGCGCTCCTCGCCGCCAGCGACGAGTTTGACGACCTTGGTGAATTTTTCGTGCTGGACCATTTTCTCGAAGTCGGGGAGGCGCTCGTCGCGGGTGACGATGAGGATTTCGTCGACCCTCGGGCAGGCCTCGAATGCGGCGACGGAATGGGCGACGACGGGGCGGCCTGCGAGCTCGGCGAAAAGTTTGTCGAAACCCATGCGCCGGCTGCTCCCGGCGGCGACGATGATGGCGGTAATCATGCTGAAATCAGTGTGAAAAAGGGGTTATGGGGAATATGAATCTACTCAAGGATGGGGATGTGGCAATGAAATGATTTGAAGAATATGCAAAAGCTACTGCTCAGCAGGGGGTTATGTGCGTAAATCGAGCGCTTAATTTAACGCAAAGGTCGCCAAGGGCGCGAAGGGGGGAGAAGCGGAGGGTTTCGATAGGATGGGAGGGAGGGTTGATGGGAAGATGGTGAATGCGGGGGCGTCTCGGGTTTTATGACGTCAGTCACAGCGGAGAGGTAGGGAAATAGTTAGAGATCGATTCGACTACGCTCCGCAAGGCCTCCGCTTCGCTCACGATGACTGAGGGTTTTTTACGATGACTGAGTTCTCTAGGGGAGTTGTTTCTGGACTTCCTGGCTTAGGGCGCGGCCGTCGGCGCGACCGGCGGCTTTGGCGCTGGCGATTTTCATTACGGCGCCCATCTGGGCCTTGGCGGTGGCGCCGGACTCGGCGATGGCTTCCTTAACGAGGGCGGTGAGTTCGTCGGCGGAGAGTTGCTTTGGCAGGTAGGCGCTGAGGACTTCGATCTCGGCTTTTTCCTTTGCGGCGAGCTCGGGGCGGCCGCCTTTTTCGAAGCCTTCGACGGAGTCCTGGCGCTGCTTGAGTTGCTTGCGGACGACGGCGAGGGCCTCGGAGTCGTCAAGCACGGCGTCGGCGCCGCCTTTTTCGATGGCGGTGTTCTTGAGGGCGGACTTCAGCATGCGGAGGACGGCGAGCTTGTCGGCCTGGCGGGCCTTCATGGCTTCTTTCAAATCGTGGTCAATCTGTTCCTGGAATTTCATGGGAGGGGAATGGTAGACGATGTCGCGGGGAGGGCAAAACTATTTTGCGGGGGGTGGTTGAATGACGAAGCTCGAATGACAAATGACGAAAGAATGACGAAGCCAGAATTGCGTGGCTGAGAGACAAGCCTGCGAAGATTGCGGAGAGAAGCTGGGAATTTTTACCGCTAAGGACGCGAAGCAACTGTGTCATAAAGCAAGGGAATGTTGTTGGTGTTGTTTGAGGAGGGAGTGAAGGTGGATGAGAAGTTTGCGCATGGCGGCAACGATGGCGCATTTGTAAGGTTTGCCGCG
>Ga0068860_100001129_pt1 | contig 29372 bp, 25 predicted proteins | sample KBSSwiS32_FD_66597 | JGI IMG/M metagenome (GOLD analysis project Ga0068860, IMG submission 66597) | Switchgrass rhizosphere microbial communities from Kellogg Biological Station, Michigan, USA - KBS Switchgrass S3-2 | ecosystem: Host-associated > Plants > Roots > Rhizosphere > Soil ... | reverse complement strand
CCCGGACGTTCCGGACGCGTATTTTCAAGTATTGGTCAGAAAAAGGAAACATTGGAGTCGTTTTTGGATAAGGGAAATCACCCATCGTTTTGTCATTGCGCTTGAAAATGACAGGAAGCATTTTTGAATATCTTAAAAATAGAAGTTGAAAATAGGCGTCCGACCCGTCCGTTGGCGGCCTGCAGATGCCCGATGGTTAAATGATGGATCACAAACTTCCCGTTCCAGAGATCCATGATTCCGCACCGCGCACTCAACCTCTCTGCCAGCAGCCTGTTTAATCAAATCGGACTTGGCTGGCGCGGCGTTCGCATTCATTTTCTATTGGTTGGTCTTGCGATGCGCGACAAGCGCCTCAAGGAGCCAAGGTCCCGCTGGGCGTGTGCTGCCGTCCTTCATCTTCACGAGATAAGGTTGGCCGGAGAGGTAGCTTTTTGTCGCGATGCCGTTGATAAAATCCTCGGCTGTTTTCACGCGATCCCCCGCTTGGGCAAGCTTGTCCCGTAGATGGTCGGCTCCTTCCTTTGCAGTGTGATCGCTGCCGTTCCGGATGAAGATGGCGCCGGATTTTTCCACGTAACCTAATAAAAATTCAATCTCCGCATCCGACTTCGCCTCGCGTGCATGTAAATACACGCCAGTGCAGCAGAAAAGGAGGAAAATAAGCGAAATCAGTCGCGTGTTCATCATGTTGGCGGTTCAAAGCTGGGGACTAGCGAGACCGGCCGTTTGTTGCACCACATCGTTCACAAGCAAATGACCGCTCTTGTCCAGCGTGGCTTCGCGCGATCGCCGCTTATCTTTCTCAAATAGACGACTCTGCTCAGTCGCGAACGCACGGCTGATCACATTCATATTCGCCTCATCGTTCAACCTGGAGGACCGGTTGTCGAAATTTCCGGATCCTACGGATGTGAATACGCCATCCACCACCAGGAGTTTTACGTGGACCATGGATGGCTGGTATTCGTAAATCTTTACTCCACTCTGCAACAAGGCACGCCAGTGGCGTTGTGATGCCCAACGCACCGCTTTCTGATCAATGTGCGGGCCGGGCACGAGCACCTCCACCTTCACGCCACGCCGGGCGGCGTCGATCAGGTCCTGCCGGGTTAGGTCATCCGGAACAAAGTAAGCATTCTCAATGAGAATGCTCTCCCGCGCGGACGCAAGCGCCATGTGGTACATCAGGCTGATGCCGTTTTCCCCATACTGCGGGGAACTCTTGAATGCCTGCGCGCGATATGGGCCGGCGGGCGCGAGTGGTGGAAAGTAATCGGGGCCCACCAGCACTTCATTTTTCGTCTTGAGCCAGTTATCCATGAACAAAGCTTGCAACTCGGCCACCACTGGCCCGGTCACGCGGTAATGGTTGTCGCGCCATTGGTCCGGCGACGCGGCATTTCCCTCCCATTCATCTGCAATGCCCACGCCACCGATGAACCCGATCCTGCCATCCACGATGAGCAGCTTGCGATGTGTTCGATTGTTATACCGCCGCACGTCCCACCAAAATGAGGTGTGATATTTTTCAACCACGGCCCCAGCGTCGCGCAAAATGAACACGTTTTTCATGCCCATCTTGTGTGTGCCCTGTGCGTCGAGAAGGATATGCACTTTTACCCCGGCCCGCGCCCGTTCAGCAAGGGCTTCTGTGAATTTCCGGCCGATGTCGCCGTCATAGAAAACGTAGGTTTCGAAATTGATTGTCTGGCGGGCTCCACGTATCGCCGAAAGCATTGCTGGAAATATCCGGTCCCCATTGGTCAGGGTTATAATGCCGTTTCCATCCACAAACCCCTGCCCCAGCACCGTCCCGGCTGCCTGTGCAAACTCCGCGGAATGCGGAGAGGGCGCGTCTTTCACCGGCCCGGCGAGCTTGCGCCCGCGATCACTCGCACAACCACACATGAACAGGCCGCAGGCGAGCACAAGAACGGTTGGCAAACTATTACGCCGGGAGAAATAGGGTGGTTTCATAAGATGGGGATTAACGAACTTGAACTGGTCATCGGCTCCGTTCCCGTTCACTAAATTAAATATCGTGAACTGGGACAAGGATGGCTGTTTAATTTTTTTGGCCGCGGTTTTCTAAATTCCTTCGAGGGCGCGTGATCGCAAAAGGGCACTTTTTCTAGAGCTGGGGATGAATTCCTCTTTGCCCATCGTGATGCTGCTGGTCGAAACTCCCTGCGGAAGAGTATCGGAAGCCAGTGCTTTTTGATCCGTTAAGGATTGTCTCCAATCCTAACGGGGCTGGTCACTTTGCTTCAGTTTCAAACACCAAACTTTGAATCGCATCGGCAAGTGTTTCATACGTCATCACCTCGACGTTCTTCCCGTAATGAAACGGCTCCAGTATCGTAAAACCGATGTCTTTCTTAGGATCAGGCACCACCGTCACCACGGCATTGATTCCCTTTGCATCGCACAAACTCATCATCTCTCCCAGGAATGGTGAGCAGTCGGCGTCCATCGAGTCCAGACTCGTCAAATCGGTCAACAGACGAAAGCCAGGTTCAACATTCACCAAGAGACTCTGGACTTTCTCCAAACAGGATTTCATTTCCGTGGAGTCCACTTTGTGCACAAAGCTCACTGTGAGCACTCGTTTTGATGTGTCGATTTCAGCGTGAAACATCGCGTATTATCGCACGAATTCAGGAATCACTGCATTAAATCGAAAAGAACCTCTGCAAGCTCGATTTTTCTTTGGGTGTCAGCGACCATTGGGTTCTACGACGGCAAAGGTAAGAATGGTGGTGGGCGGAAAAACAGCACCGATCGTCCGTGTTCATGAATTTCCACCAACCAGTGGTGCAGCTTGGCAAAGGAACGTAATCGCTGCAATTTCAGCTCCAAGTCAGGAGCATGATCAAAAATCAGTTCGATTCTGCGATCATTCAACAAATAATTACCTTTGTTCCTGACATTCTCGCTAATTTCCTTAACCAAAACAACGGACTCTTCACATGCAGTCATGGATAAAAATACGCCGCTGAACAGTTTTTGGCTATGGGGTTTAACCCTACCGACTCCACCACGACATTCGAGTTCGGGCTGACATCATTCGTTTAATTCATTACATTGACATGTCCTCTATCCGGGCGATGTTTATTTAGCTCCAGCGACTCCCGTTAACCAGTAAGGAATGGGCGTTCGTTGGAGTCGTTGTTTTGATCCAGCAGTCACCGGCTCCTGCATTTCTGCTCTCATCATTTGAATCAACGCTCCTTCAGACCATCGAGGAGCCTGTCGAGATCCATCGCTTCATCCTCCACAGATTCCCATATTTTCTGTCGCAACTCGTGGGAACGGCAGTCCTGATATTTCGCCAGATGCAGTTCCAGACGCTCAAGATGCCGTTGAGCGGATTTATCTTCATCGTAAACTTCAGCCCTGGTCTTCAGTTCGTTAATCTCGTCAATGTTCCAATCGAAATGCATGGCAGGCTTGTAGCAGATCGAAATTAAAGTGCTACGAATGAATGGGCCGAGTTGGCGATCCGGTGTGTGGAGAAAAATCATCAGCGCTAGGAACGGCGTATAAATCGTTTTTCTGGGGCGGCCACCGTCCTCACACCCCGAAAAAAGGCGGGATTCTCGACTACTTCAACATCAGTGGCTTCGAGGATTATCGCTGAACGTGCGATCTGAGAAATTTCGACATTTCCGGGTGTCGTCATGCTGCGAAAGCGCGATTGCCGGACACGTCCTGTGGGCGAACTGCCTCCCGTGAAAATGAATGCGGACGACATCGCAAAACATGGATGTTTATCAACGACGCATTCTCACTTTTATTCTCACTTTGGCTTTTTGCGGATAGCGAAATGCGCTCAAACCCTGTGTTTATCAGGGGTGGAGCGGGTGAAGAGACTCGAACTCTCGACGTCTACCTTGGCAAGGTAGTGCTCTACCAACTGAGCTACACCCGCATTGCCCTCGAAGATACAAGGAACCGTGCTTTTTAGGGCACGATTCGCGGACACTAAAGGCAAATTCGCGGCGTGGCAAGGGGTTTTTTCACGGTCAAATTCCCGGGATTGCCATGATGCCCCGGTTGCATACAATCCACTCCCTGTCTCATGAGCAATCGTCTTCAGGAAATCATCGATCACAAGCAAACGGAAGTCGCCAGGATCCTGCCGCGCCTTGAACATTTCAAGGCTGCCGCATTGCAGCGCAATGACTTTCGCGGCTTCGGCGCGGCCATCAATCGCGGGCCCGATGCGCTGGGATTGATCGCCGAGGTGAAAAAGGCCTCCCCCTCCGTGGGCACGATCGCGGAATCATTCGACCCGGTGGCGATCGCACAGACCTACGAGGCAGCGGGCGCGCATGCGGTTTCCGTGCTTACGGACGAGCGCTTTTTTCAGGGGCATCTCAGCTACATGACAAATGTGCGCAGCGCGATTTCCCTGCCGGTGTTGCGCAAGGATTTCACGGTGCACGAAGTGCAGATCTACGAGGCGGCATGCGCGGGTGCGGATGCGATCCTGCTCATCGTGGCCGCGCTGGAGCAGGAGAAACTCGTGCACCTTCTGGAAGTTGCCCGCCTTTGCCAGCTCGATGCGCTCGTCGAAGTGCACACACTCGAGGAAATGGATCGCGCGCTGGAATGTGACGCGCAAATCATCGGCATCAATAACCGGAACCTTGCGACATTCGAGGTTGACCTGGCCTCGACTGAAAAAATCAGCGAAGAAGCGCCGGACGACGTGATTCTTATCAGCGAGAGCGGTATCAAAACTGCCGCGGACAGCAGGCGTGTTTTCGATTGCGGCGTGAATGCCATACTGGTGGGCGAATCCCTGATGCGCAGTACCGATGTACCGGCTGCTGTAAAATCACTTCTTGAAATTCAGTAGGGCCGGCACGGCCTTTAGGGTTTCGGTGGCAGGTTTAAATGGTGGCATGGTGAAATGTATTGTGAGGGATCGCTTTATAAAATTTTGCCTTTCCGTCTTTTTAACGGTTTTTGATGAGTGGATTTGAATCAAATCTGCAAAAGCTTCTGATACCGTGGTAGATACGATTTTACCGCAACTAGTGGTTTCTACCTATTCCACCTGTCGCCAGTTGTAGATACCATCATGGCAGGAATGCGTAATTATCAACATGGGAGCGGACTAATTTTTCTTCTAAATTTGCAATGGATTTCGTGCATTGTTGAAAATAAAAGAATGTGCATATTCGCGGTGGGCGGTATGATGGGGGCGAGGATAGCGATATGATACGCGTGGTGATTGTGGATGATCACGTTGCAATCCGCAAAATGCTTGTGGTGTTCTTGCGGCGTGAGACGGGATACGAAGTAGTCGGAGAAACCAGCAGCGGTCTGGAGGCGTTGAGCCTCTGTGCCGACCTGCGCCCCAACCTCGTCATCCTTGACCTCATGCTCCTGGAACTGAGCGGCGCCGAGGTGATCCAGCGCATCCGCGAGCAGACCCCGGCGACGCGCGTGCTGATTTATTCGGGCTCGCAAAATCTCGCGGCGATCCGCAGATGTTTGCAGGCCGAGCCGGATGGATTCGTGGAAAAATTCGACGATATCAATGTTTTACGGGAAGGCCTCAAGGCGGTCATCTCCGGGCGGAAATTTTTCACCGCGCTTCCCTCGAGCCTTCTCAGCAAGCTGCGCTACGAGAAACTCGACCTCACCGAGCGCGAGATCGAGGTGCTGCAACTGATCGCCGAGGGGAAATTTTCGAAGGAGATTGCGTCGCGGCTGAACATCTCGTTCAAGACCGTGGAGAACCACCGGGCCAGCCTTATGCACAAGCTCAACGCGCGCAATATAGCGGACATCACCCGCTACGCCATGCGCGCGGGTTTGATCGAGTAGGGGGCTCTCTGTATCACCCTGTTATACAAAGGGTTGCTCCAAGGTTTTCTCGGCGGCTTTTACCTCATCCCAGATCATATCGAGTTGCTTGAGATCCAGTTCACCAAAAGTCTGGCCGCGTGCCTTGAGGAGCGATTCCAGCTTTTGAAAGCGCCGTGTAAATTTACCCGTGGCCTGCCGCAGGCTGACCTCCGCGTCGATCTTGGACTTGCGGGCGAAATTCACCACCGTGAAAAGCAGATCGCCGATTTCATCTTCCAGTGCAACGGAGTTTCCACTGGCGACGGCTTCTTCAATCTCGGAGATTTCCTCGTGGAGTTTTGCGAGGACGCCCCGCGTATCATCCCAATCAAACCCAACGCGTGCCGCTTTTTTCTGCACCTTCTCCGCGTGCATCAACGCGGGCAGGGCGGCTGAAATGCCATCGAGAACCGATGTTTCCACGTTTCCCTTTTCGGCCTTTTTTATTTCGTCCCACTGTTTCAGCACGGCCTCGCTGTCGCCAAGTTTGTTTTCCCCGAACACATGCGGGTGGCGGCGGATGAGCTTCTCCGCGATGCCCCGGGCCACCTTGTCGAAATCGAACCGGTTTTCCTCGCTGGCGATCTGGCTGTGCATCACCACCTGCAAAAGCAGATCGCCCAGCTCTTCGCAAAGATGGACGTCGTCCTTGCGGTCGATCGCCTCCACCACTTCGTGCGACTCCTCGATCAGGGCGCCGCGCATGCTGGCGTGCGTCTGCTCCCGGTCCCACGGGCAGCCGTCCGGCGCGCGCAGCCGTGCCACCACATCGCGCAATTCCTGCATGGCGTCGCCTTCCGGATTCTTCCCGCTCATATGTGCCAGAGAGTGCGGTGCGTGCCGAACTCGGAGATTTCACCCGAAGTCCTTTTTGCCACAAATATCGTGAGGCCGATCACAGTGACGTACGTGGTCACGAAAAGGATCGCGACAAACCACGCGGGAATCTTCTGCACCGCCAGAGCGTCGTAAAAAGTGATGAACCCGGTCACGGGATTCTCCGGAGGCGCGTGGAGGATGATTTTTGTGATCCACGCCACGAGGATGATGGAGAAAATGAAAATGTAATTGCGTTTCAGGCGGCGGCCCACCGCCTCGATCGCGCTGATCTTGAAACTCGGCAGCAGCAGGTCCTCGCACACCAGCTTCTGCCATTCGCCCTGGAGCATGTTGTGGTTTTGCATCACGATCGGCACGAGAAAATGGGCCTCCAGCATGCGCACGCGCGCGCGGAACGCATCGTAAAAACGGTAACGCCGCGATTCGATCCAGAGCATCATCCAGACGATGGCGATGTTGAAAAAGAAAATGATGTGGGGAAGCTGCCGCCATGCGAAGGCCACGGTGATGATCGATGTCGTAGTGGTCACCGCCCATGTGGTGGTCACATCCAGCCGGCCGCGCCAGAGCATGATCCGGCCCATCTCTCCGCGGTAGAAATGCGACATGGCATTCACGTAGCTCGCGTCGAATGTAGGGGCCGCTTTTTTTGACTGTCCGGGGTCTTCCTGTGTCATGTCATCGGTAGAACCGCAAGCATACGGCCTGGACAGGGGGCATGAAAGGAAAATTCATGCCGTCGGGCGGGGGTCAGTTCTGTTTTTTAAGCAGGTTTTCCCTCGCGCGTTGCAATTGCTCGCGCTCGCGCGAGGTGAGACTGGAAAGGCCGTGCTTGGAGATCTTGTCAAGGAGCGGGTCGATGGAATCATGGACGTCACCGCCGGGGGCGGGTTTCGGTACGACCTTGAATTTCGGACGGCGCATGAAGAGCTTTGTGACGACCGCTGGCAATTCCATGGCGATCCCCTGCTGGAGAAGCCGTATGTAGCCAAATGCGACGAGACACGTTGCGAGCAGGGTGGACATACCGAGCCAATCGTGTTTCGGAAGATAATTCATCGAGGAAAGCACGATTCCCGCAAATGCCAGCCATTTCATGGTAATCCAGCCCCGGAATTCCAGGTTGGGATAGAGTGTCGCAAATGCCACAAAGAAGCCGATTGTAAGATCGTCTGTTCCCTCGCATCCCCCCGGCACGCCGGCGAGCCACCAGCCGGATAGCAAAACTGGCGGAGTAAGTACGAGAATGCAAAGCAACTTTGTGAACCGGGACCGCCCCAAATACCGCTCGACGTCTGTGCCAAACCAATAGAAACAGAACAGGTTGAACAGGAAAAAGAAGTTTGGCCGGTCAATCAGCGGATATGTCGCCACCTGCCACAGGAAATGCTTTCGCCAGAACAATTCCGGCAAAAATGCGAAAGCGAGTGTGTTGGTGCCGGCGGTTTCCACAAAAACCGTGGCAAACATGCCCACTGTAAAAAGAACAATCAGGATCGTCGTCAGATAAACCGGCGTGCGGCGCACCCATGTGATCGGGCCATAGTCGTTAAAACTGGATGGAGCTGGCATGAAGTAGGCCAATCTACGCTAATTATTTAGCAAGTCCATGCCTTGTAATGGCACCCCGGGGAGGGGTATGATCACGGGCATGAGCACAATCACAGAAGCGCCCGCCAAAGCGAAAACTACGCTTGGCAATTACCGTCCGACCAATGCGGAGTTGTTGAAGTGGGTTGGGGAAACCGAGAAACTATGCGAGCCGGACAAGATTTTCTGGTGCGATGGTTCCGAGGCGGAGAAGGAGTTTCTTACCGATCAGGCCGTGGCGGATGGTGTGCTCATCAAGCTGAACCAGGAAAAGCTTCCCGGCTGTTATTATCACCGCTCGAACTCCAACGACGTCGCCCGGGTCGAACAATTCACCTTCATCTGCACCCCGAGCCAGGAGGAGGCCGGCCCGACCAACAACTGGGCGCCCCCCGCGGATATGTATGCGAAGTTGCGCGGCCTGCTGAAAGGCTCAATGCGCGGACGGACGATGTATGTGATTCCCTACCTCATGGGCCCACTCGGCTCGCCAATCACGAAAGTCGGGATCGAGATCACCGATTCCATCTATGTCGTGCTGAACATGCGCATCATGACCCGCATGGGCAAGGTCGCCTACGAGCAGCTCGGCGATGGCAACGATTTCAACCGCGGCACGCACTCGGTGCTCGATTTGAACCCGGACCGCCGTTTCATCGTCCACTTCCCGCAGGACAATGCCATCATCTCGGTCGGTTCCGGTTACGGCGGAAACGTCCTCCTCGGCAAGAAATGCCTCGCGCTGCGCATCGGCTCCTACCTTGGCCGGCAGCAAAGCTGGATGGCGGAGCACATGCTTCTACTGGGCGTGGAATCCCCCCAGGGTAAAAAAAGCTACGTGGCCGCCGCATTCCCGAGCGCCTGTGGCAAGACGAATTTCGCGATGCTCATCCCGCCGCCGCAGTTCAAGGGCTGGAAAATCACCACCATCGGCGATGACATCGCCTGGATGAAACCCGGGCCGGATGGCCGTCTCTACGCGATCAACCCCGAGGCCGGCTATTTCGGCGTCGCACCCGGCACCAATCGCAAGACGAACCCGAACGCGATGACCGCCAGCTCGCGCGACACCATTTTCACCAACGTTGCCTTGAAGCCGGATGGCACTGTCTGGTGGGAAGGCCACGACGATCCCGCCCCCGCCGAGTGCCTCGACTGGAAAGGGAACAAGTGGACACCCGATTCGAAGGAAAAAGCCGCGCATCCGAACAGCCGCTTCACTGCGCCGATGCAGAACAATCCCGCGCTGGCGCCCGAGGCGAACGATCCGAATGGCGTGCCGATCAGCGCCATTATTTTCGGTGGCCGCCGCGCAAACACCGTGCCGCTCGTCGTGCAGGCATTCAACTGGAGTCACGGGGTGTACATCGGCGCGACCATGGGCTCGGAGATGACCGCTGCGGCAGTCGGCGGGCTCGGCCAGGTGCGCCGCGACCCGATGGCGATGCTCCCGTTCTGCGGCTACAACATGAGCCTCTACTTCCGCCACTGGTTGAACATGCGCAAACAGATCAAATATCCGCCGCTCATATTCAGCGTGAACTGGTTCCGCAAGGACAAGGAGGGCAAGTTCCTCTGGCCCGGTTATGGCGAGAACATGCGCGTGTTGAAATGGATCGTCGACCGGTGCAACGGCCAGGCAGGCGCATACGAGACCGCCATCGGCTGGGCGCCGAAGTTCGAGGAATTCAGTATCGAGGGCCTGGAAAACTTCGGCGAGGCCGAGTTCAACGAGGCCGAGCGCGTGGACAAGGAGGAATGGTACCGGGAGCTCCTGCAGCAGGACGAATTGTTCTTCAAGCTCTACGAGCGCCTGCCGAAGGAAATGGTATTCCAGCGCGAACTGCTCGTCTCACGGCTGTAGGCCGCTGATTCACGCTTTCGCTACTGCCATTGTGCAATCTGCCCCGGGAAGAGGCAGTGCGCGCAATCGGAATTGTCCTGCATGCAAAAATCCTCGTAGATCTGCAGCAGCCCCTGCTGGTTGACCGCATTTTTCAGGATTTCCCTGCTTGTCGCGCTGCTGCTGAGAAGGCGCGCCGCAGCGATTTTCACACGGGTGCTCGCGGGTGGTGCCGGAAGTTTCGCGTAATCCTTCCAGCGGCCGGGATGCGATGAAATCACAAGCGGATAGAATACATTTGCCAGCATATCGTTGACCCGCGTGGGACCTACCAGGGCCATGCGTTTGGAAGATTTTTTGGAAGTCAGGGTAAAATGAAAATCCCAGTAATCGTCGCGGAGATTTTCAAAAAATTCCCCGATCCCCATGATGTTACCCTCTTTGGCCAGCGTCCGGATTTTCCGCCAGTTCCGGACGATCTGGGCAAGCGCGGCGACACGGCGCTGGGGATGGTTTGCCGGTCGCACGGAGGCGAGCCGCCATGCGCCGGGAGCCAGCGATACCCGGGAGAAGTCGTCGCGCAGTTTCCACCACTGGTCCCACAGCCCTCGCAGCCATGAGCGGGTTTCCGGATTGAGTTTCGTGAAATCCGCCTCGCGCAAAAACCCGGCTGTGCCGAATAAAATCGCGTCGAGATCAGTTTTTTTCCGGTCCATGAATTTGAGCGGCAGCCGTTGCGCGAGAATCGTGAAGGGCAGCTTGTTGTTTTTGTAGCCGAGCGTCACGGCGAGTGCCTGGTACAACGCCTCGTCCTCGCCGTGCAGTTTGCCCATCCGGGCAATGCGCGCGGACTTTTTACCGAGCCGGAATTGCGCCGCTGCGACGAGTATTTCGCGCAGGGTTTCCGGCGGCATATCGCGCAGGGGTCCCGAACACCGCCCCAATTTTGCGACCGGCAGCGGATTGGGTGGCGAGGTGTTGAGCCTGTACGGGTCGATCTTCACGCGGGGCACCTCACGATGCTGCGCGGTGCGTGTGAAAAATTTCCGCCCTTCGTCCCGCACGCAGACATGCAGGACCACTGAATTGTAATCCGGGTTCGTCGCATGGCCGTGCCGTTCCCAATCCTGCGCCTCGGTGTCGATTTCGATGTTGCCGCGGATTGGCTCCCCGCCATCGATGGAGATCGCCGCCTCCGCAAAATCCGGCCCGGCCTCGCGGTTCCATGCGCCAAACTGCACCACGGTGATCTTCTCTCCGCGGGCCGATGTGAATTCCGTGCCGAAATCCCCCGCAAACCAATGCGCCTGCATTTCAAGTTCCGTGAGGCGCGGCGCATTTTTTTGCGCAACACCCTCGTGAAATGCAACCGGCACACCTTTCAATAGCTTTGCGTAGCGGAGTGCCGGGTTCATATACTTACCCGCGGGTCATTTGCGCGGCGTGGGTGTACCCATCTCGTTGTCGAGTTTTTGCAGCAGGGAGGCCGAGGGGGACGATGAAAAGACCCGCAGTATCTTTTGCGCGATCGCGTGGGCGTCGCTCTCCTTGTGCATCATCCGCAGGATGCTCACCTCGTGGAGCGCAGTGCGGATGATGTCGTCGCCATCGGAGTAATAAACGCGGGCCTGCTGGAAGGAGCTGAGCGCGCCAAGGAAATTGCTTTCCCCCGCCTGCAACTGCCCGAGCGATTCAAAGATGATTCCACTGCGAAGTTCACGCCCGGATTTGATCAGTGATTTCTCGCCGGCAACCGGGTCCTTCTTGAACCAGGTTTGCGCGCCGATCCGGTAAGCGGCGAGCTCTGACATCGGTTTTGGCAACCCCCGGGGATTCTCCTCGATGATTTTGAACGGTTTATAGAGCGGATCGCCGATATTGGTGCTCATCCACGACACGACCTTCAGTGACATGTAGGCGCTCTCCGCAAATGTGAAGCCGTCCTCAAGCCTCCCGTGAAAAACATCGAGGTTCGCCGTGAGCGCAAGAAAGGGCTCGTACACATTGCCGATCACCGCGGCCGCGCCATGCTCGAGCAGAGGCGCCGCCCAGTTTTTCTCCGGGTTCCGGAGGCTGGCGGCGCTGAAGGAGTGGATGTGGCAGGCGACCGCACCCTTGGTGAATTGAAAACCGGGCTGCGCGAATGGTCCGCATGCGTTCTCCGCGTACCAGCCGTAATAAAACGCGGCGTACCGCATCGGGTAGTTGTCGGGGAACAACCCCGGGCCGTTGTCATGAACAATCGGGATGCCGTGTTTTTTGGCATCTTCCGCGATGCTGAGCAGCCACTTGTCGCCCTCCGCGAGACCGCCTTCCTTGATGTTCCGGGAATCGATGTAAGCGAAACCCCAAAGGCCGGTATGTTCGGCCTCAATGGCGTCGTCAATCATGCGCCTCACCACATCGGCCGTGGGTGCATCGAGACGGCAGACCAGCATGAGCTGCGGGAGGTTCGCATCGGTGATGCGCGTGAACACGTGGTAGTAGGGATTCGTGATTGCGCCGGATATCACCCGCGAAAAGAACCCCAGACACGCCAGTTCCGAGTCAACGCTGGCTTCATTCTTGGAGGAATACTGCGGCGGCCCTGTCTGCTCGTCGCCGGGGTATGCCGTGGTGGATTGGATTTTCAGCGGCATACCGCGCATCAGGGCCACGAAGCGGATCTTGTTTTCATCCAGGTGGATTTCCTTCTCGGAAATTTTGGTCAGCTTCCACCAGCCCCGCTCCGTAAAGATCTTGCGCAACGGCTCCGCGATATCCCTGTCATATTCCGCGCGCGTGATTTCCTCCTCGATCGAGCATTCAACGCCCACGACCTGGGCCTTGGGAATGTGCCTTTTGTCCGCGTAATAATTCGCAAGGTCCCAGGAAACGGGATCGCGACTGTTGTAAACCACCAGAGTAGCCTTTGCCTCGGGAGTCGTTTCCTCTGCTCCGAGCGGGTGGAAAACCGCGAAGATGACCAGCAACAGGATGACGCGCGTTCTATTCATACCGTAAGTTTCAACCCGTCATAGGCCAGGCGCACACCTGCCGGCAATGTTTCCTGCGTTTTTTCGTGCGCGAGGTCGTGGCAGATGTGGGTGAACCATGTCTCGCCCGGACGCACCTTTTCCGCCACGGCGAGCGCCTCCTGGATGTTCATGTGGGTGGGATGCGGGGCATGGCGAAGCGCATCCACGATCAGGATTTTCACGCCTGCGATCCTTTCGATGACGAAATCGGGCACCTCCTTGCAGTCGCTCAGGTATGCCGCGAGAGGCTGGCCGTTGCGGCTGAAAAGATAGCCGAATACGCTTGCGCGCCCATGCTTTACCGGCAGTGGTGTCAACTCCGTTTTGCCGAGCATGAACGGGCCGTCGACAATATGCGGCTCGGGCCGCACGTAACCCGGAAAAAGATTCTCGCCGCTGAATGCAAAGTGAAAGACCCGCTCCAGGTCCTTCATCGTTTGCGCCGAGGCATAAATCGGCATCGATATGTCCGGGTGACAGAACGGCCGCAGATCGTCAAAACCCATGATGTGGTCGGTGTGCGAATGCGTGTAAACGACCGCGTCCAGTCTGGAGATTCTTTCGCGTAGAAATTGCGTCCGGAAATCCGTCCCCGTGTCGATCACCCACGAAAGTTCCGGCGATTCCACGTAAATGGAGGAGCGCGTGCGCTTGTCGCGCGGGTCCGCGGAGGCGCACACGGCGCATTTGCATGCGATCACAGGCACCCCCTGTGAGGTCCCCGTGCCAAGAAACGTGATCGTAAGCTCCGCCATGTGTTGAAAATCGCGCACAGCTTTGCATAATCATCCCGTGCCCGCAATGCTCTCATCGCTACGGATTCAGAATCTGGCCCTCGTCGAGGACCTGGAGTGGGTTCTGTCGCCCGGATTCATCTCCATCACCGGCGAGACCGGTTCCGGAAAATCGATCATCATCGGCGCATTGAAGCTCCTGCTCGGCGAGCGCACCGACAAGTCGCTCATCCGCACCGGCGCGGAAAGCTGCTCGGTCGAGGCCGTTTTTCACCTCGATGACGTGGCGAAACTCAACAGCCAGCTTTCAGAACACGGCGTTGAGCCGTGCGCGGGCGAGGAACTCATCCTAAAGCGCGTCTTTTCGCAGTCCGGCGCGAACCGCCAGTTCATCAATTGCTCCGCGACCACCCTTGGCGTCTTGAAAAACACCGGCGACACGCTGGTGGATCTGCACGGGCCGCACGACCACCAGTCGCTCCTTTCACCGGAAAAGCAGCTCGATCTGCTCGATTCATTCGCCGGTACCGCGGCATTGCGGGCCGAATATCAAAAATACTATCGCGAATGGAACAAGCTTATCGCCGAGCATGAGGATTTATCCGCCAGCGAGACATCGCTCGGGCGCGAGATCGATCTTTTGAAGCATCAGGTGGATGAAATCGAGTCCGCGAATCTCCAGCCGGGCGAAGAGGAGCCATTGCTCGCACAATATTCGCTCGCCACGAATGGCCGCCGGCTCACCGAGCTTTCCACGCAGATCGTGCAGAAGCTGGAGGAGGCGGATGACTCCGTGCTCACGCGCCTCGGCGAGATCCAGCGTATCTTCCGCGAACTCGAAAAACTCGATCCCGCCAGTGTCGAGCTCGCGCAGACCCATGCAAACGCGGTCATTCAGCTTGAGGACATCGCACGTGCGCTCCAGCGGTATTCCGAGAAACTCGACCTCGATGCCGGCCAGCTCGCGCAGATCGAGGAACGCGTGTCGTTGTTCGAAACGCTCAAGCGCAAATACGGCAGCACGCTGGGTGAGGTGATTGAATTCGGTGAAAACGCCGCCGCGCGCCTGAAAAAAATCGAGTCCCGCGGCGAGGAACTGGAGCGGTTGCAAAAGGAAATCGAGGCTGCGAAAAAATCCCTGCTCGCAGCCGGCTCAAAGCTCGGCGACAAACGCAGCACCGCCGCGCCGAAACTCGCGAAGGATGTAAAATCGCAACTCCTCGACCTCGGTTTCAAGAAATCCGAGTTCAACATCCTGCTCGCCCCGCTCCCGAAACCCGCCCCCGCCGGGCTGGAGAGCGTGGAATTCACCTTCGCGCCAAATCCCGGCGAGCCGATGAAACCGCTCAAATCCATCGCATCCAGCGGCGAGATTTCACGCGTCATGCTCGCCGTAAAAACATCTCTGGCCGCGCAGGACACCATCCCATTATTGGTTTTCGACGAAATCGACGCCAATGTCGGCGGTGAAATCGCGCACGCCGTCGGCAAAAAGATGCGTTCGCTCGGCGAAAAGCATCAGGTGCTTTGCATTACGCATCTTCCCCAGGTCGCCGCCGTCGCGGACACGCAATTCGTGGTCACAAAGGAAGTGCACAACGGTCGCACCATCTCGCAACTGCGCGGCGTACAAGGCAAGGCACGCCTGGAGGAAATCGCCCGCATGCTCGGCGGCAAATCCGATTCGGCGCTCGCCCACGCGAAGACTTTGCTGGCGCGGCAGTAGAGCCCTACTTCCGCCGCCCCGGCCAGGACTCCGCGCGTTTCCAAAACTCATCGCTCCGCCCGCCGTAGTATTTTTCCAGCACCGCATCCATCACCTTCATTGTCCGTAATGCGGTTTCGCCGGTGGACGGACATTTTCCAGCCCCCCGCAATTCATCCACAATCGTTTGCACAAGCGGTTGGTGGACATGAGGTGGCAGCTCGCCGGGAAATTCCTCGACCCCCGCGGAAGTTTCGAGTCGCACCGGTTCCCCGCCGAAGCAGGAGAGCGTGATTTTCCCCTTTGTCCCTTCCAGTTCGATTCTATCCCGGTTTTCAAAACTGGAAAAATTCCAGTTCGCCACGCCGGGCGCGCCCATCGCCGAGAAACTCATCGCCACCGTATCTTCCACATCATACGCGGAAGCGATATTCGCGGCGAGTCCCGTCACATTCTCCAGCGGACCGAGAATGAAATCGAAAACATCCAGCAGATGCGAGGCGAGATCGTAAAACAGCCCCGCCCCCGCGTTGGTGGCATCGAGCCGCCACGGCAACTGGTTTGGATCGAGATCAGGTTTATGCCGCGTCTGATAGCTATAGGTGACGCCCGTCAATGCCTCGATACGGCCTTCCTCAAGCAGTTTTTTAGTCGTTGTAAACCGTTGCAGCCCCCGCCGGTAAAAAGCAATGAAGAGTGGCAGACCGGCGTTCCGGAAAGCATCCAGCATCGCGCTGCTTTCCGCGGCGGAGCGGGCCATCGGTTTTTCCACATAGCACGGCTTGCCCGCTGCACAGACTTTCAGCGCCAGTTCCAGGTGCGCGCCGGGCGGCGTCGCGACGTAAACGATGTCCACATCATCCCGGTGGATCAGTTCATCCGCGTCACCCGTCCAGAACGGCACGCCGTGCCGCCGGGCATAGTCCCCGGCCTTGCCCGCATCCCGCCGCATTACCGCGACCAGTTGGGACCCGGCCGCCTTTTGCAGGGCGGGGCCGCTTTTGCGTTCAGTCACATCGCCGCACCCTAGAATACCCCAGCGGATTATTTCATTTTTCATCGGACTGGTATCTCATCGTGTTTTTCCTCCTTGGGAAATGTTAAAATGCCGATAGCTTGCCCCTTCCGTCGATTCACGTAATTTCATCCTATGTCGCCGAGGACATTTCTTTCTCTCCTGCTGGTTTTCGGGCTGTGCCTGGGCAGCCGGGCACAGGATTCGGCGCTCATCATCGGGCGGTACAAGCAGATGCTGGAGAAAAATCCGGGCGAGGGCGTTGCGCTCGACCGGATTTGGAAACTGTATCAGGAAAAATCGGCGACCGGCCAGTTGCTGGCTGAATACCGGCAGAAAGCGGATCAAAAGGATTTTTCAGCAACATTGATTCTCGGCTGGCTGCTGGTCAAAGCGGGGGAAACGCCGGAGGCGCGCGCGGCATTTCAGCAGGCAGTTGCCCTGAACCCGCAGAGCCCGCTTCCCCATCTCGCGCTCGCGGGGATCCTTTCCGCGCAACCCTCCCCGAAGGATGCCGCCGCCGAATACGAACTCGCAGCGGGTCTCATGGAGGAAAAAAACCCGGCCCTGGAGGACGTGCTTTTCAAGCTCGGCTCCGCCCAGGCTTCGGCGGGAGAGCCGTTAAAAGCCTCGGAGGCATGGGAGCGGGTCATTGCGATCGATCCGGAAAATCCCGACCTGCATCGCAAGCTGGCGGAAAATTACGCTGCAAACAATCTGCCTGACAAGGCGATCGCACATTACCGGTACGTGGCGGAGCATGGCGGCGCGCAGCAGCGCGCCCTTGCATTGCAAAGCATGGCGCGCGTTTACCAGATGAAGGGTGAGCCGGAGGCCGCGATTCAATCGCTCGAAAAAGCGATCGCGCTGACCTCGCCGGGCAACTGGTTGCGCGGCGAGTTTCAGGACCAGCTCATCCGGCAGTATCAACGCGCCCACAAGACCCCGGAACTGGAACAGCGCTGGAAAAAAGAGGCTGATGAAAATCCCCGCGACGCAGGCGTCTTTTTGCAATTGATCGAATTGTACGACCGCCTCGGCGAGCCCGGCAAGGAGAGCGACGTGTTGAAAAAATTGACCGTTCTCCTGCCGAATAATGCCGATTACAAAATCCGGCTTGCACGCCTCTACGTGCAACTCAACCAAATCGACGATGCCGCGGCCCTGTTCGATCAAATATTAAAAACGCAGCCGGGTAATGCGGATATCCTCTTTGCCCGCGCCGAAATCGACATGCAGCGCGATGCCGCGCAAGCCGCCCGCGCCCGCATCGAGGCTCTATTGTCTCAACACACGGACGACGACTCACTGCGGGGGAAGGCGATTGATTTTTATACGAGGCACCGGCTTTTCGATGCCGTCGAGGAACACTTGAAATCCGCCCGCGATGAAAATTCCACTCTCGCGCTGGCCACCTTTTATTTTTCGCAACACAGGGATGCCGATGCGAAACGGACGCTCCCGCTTCTCGTGGTGCGCGATGATCCGCCGGAGAAACAGGCGGCCGCGCATTTGAAAGTTGCCAATCTGCTTAAGGAGCAAAAGGATTCGCAGGGCGCATTGGAGGAGTTGAAGAGGGCGGCGGCATTGCAACCGCAAGCATCGGAATATCATCTCGCGCTTGGTGATCTTTTGTCCGGCCTCAACCGTCTGGAGGAGGCGCAGGCGGAACTGGAGAAAGCTTTCGAATTATGCAAAGACGAGTCTGCACGCATGGAGGCGGATTCAAAACTTTTCCATGTCTTCCAGATGCGCGCGCCACAGACCGGTAAAAAAAGCACGCCGCCGGAGATGGAGGAGGAATTCCGTTTTGTCATGCCTCCCATGCGCAGGGGCGATATGGCTCCGCCCGACGCAACCAACGTGGCGTTGCAGGCTTATCTTCAAAAGATGATCGCGGCCGTGGAAAAGGAACCCACGCCGGAGGGCATGCTGCGCATTGCACGCTGGGAGAACTGGTGCAGGAACAGCAAGGAAGCCATTGATTTTGCACAAAGGGCGATTGCCCTGAAACCGGATTCCGTCACGGCCCGGGAGGCTCTCGTGAAAATCGAGTCCGCCGTGGTGAAGCCGCTCGCCATCGGGCAGTTGCGCGAGCTGGTCAAACTCAATCCGCCGAAGGAATCCGCCTATCTCAGGCAGGTCGGCCGGTTGCAGATGGAATCCGGTGACGCGCCGGGGGCAATCGGGATTTTTTCCAGCCTCTCAAAATCAAAACCGGGCGATATCGATGTTCTCACCGATCTTGCGTCGGCTTTGCAGCAGGTGGACCGGTGGGACGAATCCCTGGCGGCGTGGCGGCAGGCATTCGCCCTTGCGCCGGTTTCGCGCCGGAAAGAGATTGGGGCTCCGCTCGTGCGTGTCATGGAGCACTTGGGGCAGACCCATGAGGCGGCGGAAACCCTGGCAAAAATCGCAGATGCCCAGTCGGACGAAAACCAGCGGGCCGCCGCATTCCAGGATCTGCTCGTATTTTGTACGCGCTACGAATTGCTCGGCTGGCTTCAAGACCGGTACGAGCAGAAGCTTCGGATGAACGCGGACGATTATTTTGTCGAAATCGCCCTTTCGAAAATCATGAAGGCAAACGGCCACGATGCCGGTTCCTTCCGTCTCCTGAGCGATGCAACGCTCTCCGCGCCCGACCAACCGCTCGCGCTGCGTGAATTGGTGAATGAAGCGGGGGACCGCGGGGATTTCGACACCGCTGTTGCCTGCCAGAAACGCCTGGTGCTGCTTGCGCAGCAGGAGGATTCCGGTGATCTCGAGAAACTTGCGGGATTGCAGGAAAACAACCTTGATTTGGAAGGTGCGGGCGCGACATGGGAGAAAATCATTTCGAAATTCCCGCGCAACCCATCGGCTCTCTCCCGCGCGGGGGATTATTTTCAGCGCTGGAATGATTCCGAAAAAGCGCGTGCCGTTTTGCGCAGGGTCGCGACCCTGGATCCAGCCGCTCTTCAGGTTCAAATGGCGCTTGGCCGGCTTGCCGCCGGCGCCGGGGACAGCAGGGAGGCGCTGGTTTGCTACGAAAAAATCCTGCAAAACGCGCCGGTTGAAAACGAGGGGGAGCAGTTCCGGTTCCCGGGGAAAAGGGCCGGTGATGCGACGAAATTGGAACAGAGTTATTTTACCGCGTTACGCCTTCGCAACGGCCAGCCGAGCACGGATGCGATGCGTGAGTTGCGCGGCTTCTGGGGCGATGAAAAATCCCCGGGTGGGCAGCGCAACCTGCGGCTTGAGGCGATTGGCGCGATATCCGGGGTTTTGAAGGCGTCCGGCGACAAAGCTGCCATGGAGGCGTGGCTGGTCCGCTGGCCGCAGCCATCCGGTTCCCCCAGCGAGGCGCTTTGGGCGTTTTATTTTTCCGGCGCGGGCGACCGGGTGATGAAGCTGCTCGACGGTTTGATGAAGCATTCCCCGGAGAATGGACGGATCAAGCAGGGCTTCGTCTGGTTGGCGTTGCAGATGGGGGAATATGAACCACTCCGTCGCTGGCTTGCCGACCCGGCCCGGACCGCAAATGAACGCGATTTTTTCATGGTTTGCATCACGCAAATGATCGCCGGCGGCCAGGGTGGCCTTGACCCGAAGCTGGCGGAGGGGCTGTTTCCCGCGGAATACAAATCCCGCCAGGTGATGTGGCAGGTCGCAGTCCAGCTGGCCGCGCGTGGATATTTCCCCGGGGCGATCAAACTGGGGGAGCGCGTATTTCAAACCTCGGTCACCTTGCGTCCCGTCTATGGCCTGGAACTGGCGCACTGGCTCATTTATACCGGGGATATCGGGGGTGCGCGTCGTGTGTTGAAAGAAAGCATCGGGGGTGAGGGGGATTCTTCGGATGCAACGATATACGTGGCGCTGCGCGAATATTTTCTTTTGCTCCCTGAGAATGAGCGTGAGGCATTCATCGACGCCTACAGCCGTCAGGTGGAACACAGCCCCCTGCACTCGGCATTGTCATTATCCCTTCTATATGGGCTGCAGGGCGACTTTGACCGCGCGCGGCAGCAGAACTCGAAGCTCATCGCGCTCGGTCCCATGGCTTACAACTCCGGGAATGACATCACCCCGGCTTATCGTGCGCTGAGCTTTATTCTGACCACCGGCGTGCAGTTTCAGTTGTGGAAATTAAACCCGCTGGCGGTGGATCTGTGGGAGAAGACGCTTTCGGATGAAGCTGCAATCTCGCTGCAGGGCAGCCAGGTGGGCGAGGTTGTGCGTGAAATCCGCCTGCGGCTTTTTGCCGATAGGCTGGCGTGCGCAACAGGGGTCGAGGCGGACGGCATGCTCGATGATTACCTGCAATCCACATCCCCTGAAACCGCGGCCACCCTTGCGTCCCTCCTGGAAAACAATGGCTGCAACGCGCAAAGCGTCAAGGTTTACCAGCGGCTGTGGAGGCTCCAGCCGGGCAACCCGCGTTTTTACCAAAGCCTGTTGAACGCTTGCCGCGTCGCGAATGACAGCGCAACGGAAAAATCCGTGTTGAAGCAGGCGCTGGGGGCGGCTCCGCACAACCCTCCCGATGCGGCCTGCCTTCAGGCTGCGCTTCAATTGATTTACAAACTCACGGCTGATTCGGAGGATCACGCCGCCCAAAAATTAATCGAGGACACGGCCCGTCTGTTTCCCCGGAACAGGGAGTTGCTTGCCCAGCAGGCTGCCCTGTATGGCAGACAGCGCCGGTATGATTCTGCCGAAAAAGCGTACCGCCAGCTTCTGGCGATGCAACCGAATGATAAAGGTGCCCGCACCGCCCTGGTGGACCTGCTGGAATCCGCCGGCAGGATTGATGTGGCAATCGAACTGTTGGCCCGCGCCGGCACAAACAGCGCGGACGACAATATCCGGCTGGTGAAACTTTATCTTCGCAACGGGCAACCGGACAAGGCGGAGCATACCGCATGGCAGCTCTTGCAGGGCCGCGCATACGACAGGATACCGGAGATCGCCACCCTGTTCATGGGGAAGGGCCTGGACAAACCCGCGAGGGAGATGCTCCTGGTGGCGCTTGGCCGCAGCAAGGACGCGGCCACCCTTTTTCAATTACAATCGAAGCTTCTGGAAAATCTGCCGGATGATGCGCCGCAAGCCCTCGTGGAAAAATTGATGCACCGCCAGCGCGGTTATGCGTTCGCGGAGCCGGGACTCCAGGCCGACCCGTCGATGCACATGGCGTATTACGATTTGGAGGAACGCCTCGCCAAAAAATTTCACCGTGAGGATCATTTGCAAGACGGGCTTGCCGCAGAGTGGCGCAATGGGTATGGTGAGCCGGGCGCGGGATTGAAGCTTGCTCAAATCCTGGCGCGCTCCGGTCAGTATGAAAAACTGAAAACTGTTTGCGAACCGCTCTTTGACCGCACGGATTTCGACGAGCAGGCGATGAACGGCATCCAGGCCGTGCTGGAAGAAGCCGGGCAATACGATCTGCTAGCAAAGGGATGGGGGAGCGTGGCGCTCAAAAATCCCATCCGCGATGAACCGGCATTGCATTGCATCCAGGCGCTCGCTTCAAGCGGCCGGAAAGAAAATGCAGTTGAAGCCCTGGAGAAATTGGGTTGCCGTTACGTTTTCAATGAAGCAACCGCAGCCATGGTCGCCCGGGAATACTCCAGGGAAGGTAATTTTGAAGGGGCTGCAAAATGGTTCGAGATCGCCATTAAAAGAACTCCGGACATGAGGAACACGGATGTCTGCTTTGACTACGCGCGGATGCTTCTCGACCGGAAAGACGTTCCCGGAGCAAAACGGATACTGCTCATCGCTATGCGGAATCCCGCAGGGATCGACACGCAGGTGCTGGCGCGCTATGTCATCGAATCCGGATGTGCCCCGGACCGCATGGGCTCAGAACTTCGCAATATCGGGCTTCCGCCGGTGGTGTTCGCGGATTTTTACAGCCAGGTCATCCTCTACTATCAACAGCACGGCGAGCCGCTGAAAGCCATCGGCATCGGGGAAACGCACCCGGAAATCATTTCTTCACAGCGCGATGTTCCGAAGTGGCTGCGCGCTGCAGCCGTGACGGGAGGCCTGTACGAACGGGGAAGCGCCCTGTTTGAAAAGGTGCTCGCGCAGTCGTCCGATGATTGTGAGGCCGACGTCGCAGGGGAACTGGCGTTGCTTTACCGCGACTGGAAGGATCCCCTCAATGCGCTCGATCATATGAAACGCGCCAGCGAATTGAAACCGGAGGACCTGGAAATCGCCCTCTCCCTCTCCGGGCTCTATCTGGAAAAATCGAAACCCGCGGAAGCCGCGCAAGTGCTCACGCGCTTCATCGCCCTTTCGCAGGACCAGGCCGCGAGAGACCGGGCGAAGGCCTTCCTGTCGAAGATTCCACCGGGCTAGGACTGGGCACGAATTGTCTTCGGAGGTCACCACCAGTTGACGCGCCCTCTTGTGATGGCTAGATTTTCCATGAAATGTCAGCGCAACTTAAACTTTACGTGAAAAACTGGTGCCCATGGTGCGTTAGCGCCAAACATTTTCTAAACAAGCGCGGGTATCGCTACAACGAGGTCGATGTGGACAGGGATAATGCGGCTTACGACGAGATGATCCGTCTTTCGGGCCAGAGATATACGCCGACGCTGGTGGCTGATGGAAAGATCCTCGCGGATTTCGGCCCGGATGAGCTTGAAACATTCCTGAAACAACACAGCATTCAACCCTGATGTTTTCCTCCCTGTTACTGGTTCTTGGCGTGGCCGTGCTCAGCATGGCTCTCCGGAGCTTCAATCACGTCGTGCCGCAAAAGCTGGGTGCGCTTGGCATTTTTGCGACCTCGTTTCTTGTGGGTTATTTCCTTAGCGGCGGGAACGTTTACGTGGGTGCCTTCTGCGCATCGAGCTGGCTGCTGCTGCCGTGGCTGGAAATCCTGACGCGCATCCGCAAGCTGCGTTTGCCGATCGAAAAGAACCTGCGCCACAAATCCCCGCCCTCGCCCGACGTATTTCCCGACTTGCACGAGATCACCGATGAGGTGGAGGGGGAGGGATTTGAGCATGTGGAGGATGCCGGCTGGGACTGGGATGATTACCAGCAGTTTTTCCGTTTGTTTTACAAGGGCGAGGACCGCTCGCAGGCCGCGATCTGCCTCATCGACCAGCACGACATGGCGTTTTATTACCTGAGCGTCTCGTCCCGCGCGAAGGACGGCACGATCTGGACGACGTGGAATTATCCCTTTTCCTACAGCCTGAAGCTGGTGCCGCAATTGAAAATCAACCGCCTGCGCACCGACCAGACGTATCTGCAACTCTACCAGAGCCACCGTGATTTTTTAAAAAACAACGGTATCGACGTATCGCAACTCGAGGAATTGAGCCACGACCAGATCCAGCTCGAAATCCAAAAGGATCTCCGCGCGCAGATCGCCCACAACCTCGCAAAGGGTGTGCTCACCCAGGCCGGTGAAGGGTTGATCCGCTACTCGTGGCGCGGGCTGTTTTTCATCTGGGTGCAGTTTCTCCGCGACCTCGTCCGGCTTTCCTAGGCGGGGCCTAGCCAATCTTTTCTGATTCGCCCGCCTGGATGCCGAATTCCGACTCCATCACCTTTGCGTAACAGTCGGGGCAGATGCCATGGCTGAAATCGCTGCCGGTGTGCTCGTGGATGTAGTGCTCCATCTGCTCCCAGTAATCCGAGTCATCGCGGATTTTTTTGCAATACATGCAGATCGGGATGAGTGTCTTCAACTGGCGGAGTTCCGTCGCGAAGGTCAGGATTCTCTCGGCGACACGCAGCCGGCGCCAGATCGCCCCGCGGTCGAGCGGCTTGATGAGAAAGTCATCCACATCTTCGCGGATCGCGTTGTCGTAATCCTTCTCGGAGGTGTGCTCGGCCGTCACGAGAATGAAGTAGGTGTATTCCGTTTTAGGGCGCTCCCGCACCTTTTTGCAAAGTTCCAGTCCATCCATCCCCGGCATCATCCAGTCGCTGATAATCAGGCGCACGGGCTCATGATCAAAGGCGTTCCAGGCCTCAAGGCCGTTTTCACATGTCACAGGCTCGTGGCCCAGCAATTGCAATATTGCCGTGACCCGGGCCCGGGATACTGGATCGTCCTCAGCTACAATGATCTTCATGAAGTTAACTTATGCTAAACTATACGCATTCCAGCACCTGTCCGCTTTAATTATTTTCCGTGCGCAGGGACAAAAGTTGCCCCTCGCGAGTGCTCATGCGCCTGCAAGTAATAATGGAAAGATGGCGCCCGGCTTTCAAGCGCCATTACATTGTATAACGAATATTAAGTTTATTTAAACCGGCTGGAAAATACCGAGGGCGGCCCCCTGCGGGTCTTGTATCACGGCAATGCGACCAACGTTTGGAATGTCAACGCATGGAGCGAGGATTTTGCCTCCGAGGGAGGCGACATTTGCGGCGCTCTCGTCTGCGTTCGAGACAGTGACATATGCCAGCCAGTGGGGAGGGATTCCCTCGGCGCAGGATTTCATAAGGCCCGCCACCTCGGTGCCGTCCTTCTTGAACAGCGTGTATGGCATTCCGCCCGGCATGGGTGCCGCTTCCCAGCCGAAGAGCTTTGTGTAAAATGCCGAGGCGCCATCCACATCGGAGGTCTGCAATTCATTCCAACTGAAATGTCCCGGCATGCGGCTTTCCTCCATGGCTTCGGCGCGGCGTTCGAGTTTGTCGAGGGAGCCGGTCCACCCGTGTTCGTGCGCGTCGCAAGCCTCCGCATCTGTGAATCCCTCGTGCGTGATCGTGACATTCGTGCCATCCTGCACTTCCTTAAGATCGACCGTGACAAGCGTCTCGCCGGGTGAGTTCTCCCATGCCCACGTGAAAACGAGACGCGATGGAGGCGTGACTTCGCGATAGGTGCCCACGATGCAGACTTCGCCGCTCTCGCTGCAGGTATCTGTTTTCATGTGGATTCTGTATGAGCCGCCTTTGCGTGGGTCGACCGATACCTCAAGGGGATAACAGTTTCCGGGACCGAACCATCGCATTAGTTGCTCCGGTGTTGTCCAGGCGGTGAAGACACGCTCGCGCGAGGCTTTGATGAAACGGGAGACGGTGAGTTTGAGGTTGGCGGCTGTGCTCATGGTGTTTTTTTTGTTTTTTGAGGTTTTGTTTTTTCCTCGTTTTCGAGGTAGTTGGCGAGGGAATCGAGATTCGACTCCCAGAAAATGCGGTAGGTTTCGAGCCACTCATTTGCCTTGCGCAGCGGCGCGGCGTTCATGCCGACGCGGCGGATGCGCCCCTGCTTGGCGCTGTGGATGAGACCGGCGCGCTCCAGCACGCGCAGGTGCTTGGTGATCGCCGGGAGCGACATCGAGAATGGCCGCGCGATTTCGGTCACGGCGACTTCGCCGGTGGAGAGGCGTTTCAAAATGTGCCGGCGCGTGGGATCGGAAAGTGCGGAAAAGGTGGCATCGAGGGTCGCGTAATACTTAACCATATGGTTTAGTATTAGCCTCCGGTTTGTTCCGGTGCAAGCGATTTTTTTTGCGTTACAGCCTTGGAATGAACATCGGGACCGCCTCCCGGTATTCCAGATATTCCTGTCCGAACCGGTTGGCCAGCTCGCGTTCCTCCAGCCATGCCACGAGATAAAAACCCGCGAGACTGAGCGCAAACAGGATGTAGGTGGCGGGATAATTAACGATCAGCGAACACGAAAAAATCATCACCAGCACCTGGGCATACCGGGGGTGGCGGATTCGTGAGAATATTCCCTCGGTGATGAGCTTTGTCGGGTGCCCTTTCGGGTCCAGCTCGGGCAGCCCGATAAATGTGCGCAACGGCAGATGCTTTGTCACCAGCAGAAACAGCCACACGTCGGTAAGAATCAGCATCTCCCCGATGAGGATCAGAAAATTATTTGCCCCGTAACTTTGCGCGAGCAGCCGTCCGCGATTCGAGAAAATCCCGAAGATTAACGCACAGAGCACGGGGGCCGTTATGCAATATGTCAGAGCCGCCCCGATCCTGCGCCAGAACGAAATTAGGGAATGAACCATCACCCAGTAGCAGACAGCGGTAGGTGCAGCCATCAACATCAGGAGTGCAAGCGCATGTCTCATATTTTGCGGCAAACTAATGTGCACTCCAGGGAGGTTCCAGCAATATCGCCCCCCCAATCGTATTTGGAGGTCTATGAGTGACATATCTGCCATTTCTAATTTGACACCCGTCTGTCGCAATGCTCAGTCTCCCGTCAACCCCCCCCCTTCACATGCCAGCCAAACACATCAACATCGGCGGCAGCTTCGGCCCCGATGCAAAGCCATTTCTGAAATCAATCCGCGCGACCACGGTTGAAACCTACGTCAAATGGATTGACATCGAGCACGAGCCCGGCCGGGTCAGTTTCAAGCACTTTGACCGGGGACTCGATAACCTCAAAAAATGCGGCGTCAAGTGGCAGCCGTTCCTCATTTGCGGCCCGTGGTATGCGACGCCCTACTGGTTCCGGGATTCCAGGAAGAGCCGGTTCTTCCGCTGCCTCGAACACAACAAGGAGACCGGCATCCAGTCGATCTGGAACAAAGCCTTCCGGAAAACCACGGGTCGGTTTTTGAAGCTGTTCCACGATCATTACAAAAAAGATGAAAACGCCCTCGATTCCCTCCTGTTCGGCATTAGTGGTGATTACGGCGAGGCCATCTATCCCGTGATCGGGAATTTCGACGGCCAGTACCACCTGCATCGCGGGTTCTGGTGCGCCGACCCGGATGCCATCGCTGATTTTCGAAAGCATTTGCGAAGGACATTCAAGACGATCGGAAAACTGAATGCACGCTGGGGCACGGCTTACGGCGCGTTTTCGGACGTAAAACCGTTCATCAAGAAAAACGCACCCTCGCGGCGCGCGATGGTGGACATGGTTTACTGGTATCGCGCATCGATGCTCGGGCACGCGGAATTCTGGATCACCGAGGCAAGAAAGCTTTGGAAGTCGAAGGACATTTACCTCTGCATGGGTGGCGACGGCTCCGCCGAGGAGGGCCAGCATTACACAGCCGCGGCGAAGCTCTGCGCGAAACACGGTGTCGGCATCCGCGACACCAATTCGCGCGACAACTTCCCGTTCCTGCACATCTACCAGTGCCCCACCGCCGTCGCGACGAATTACTACGGTACGTATTGCGGGTTCGAGTCATCGCACGGCTCGACGAAAAAATTCATCGTCGCCCGCATGTTCGCATTTATCACGAGCAGGGCGCGGGAATTTCACGAATACAGTTTTCGCGCGAAACCGGACGTCGTGAAGGCCTTCCGGAAATTCAGGAAGTTCATGGAAATCGACTGCCGCCGGCGCGTGCGGATCGCGGTATTTTCATCGGAGGCTTACAGGAACTGGAACGAGGAGCGCGCCACCGCGTGGGACATCAAGGAATTTCCCTGGGGCATGCCTCCAGAGCCGCATCACCTCTTCATCTCGTTGCGATATCACTTCGACTACGACCTCATCAACGATTCGCTCATTCGCAATGGCATCCTGAAAAACTACGATGTGCTCATCATTCCGGGATTCACGATCATCGAGGACGATATCATCCGGATCATCAACAGGAGCGCGAAAGCCGGAAAATCAGTCGTCATTCTTGGCCCGGATCGATTGGAAACAGTCGATGAAAAACCCGTCCCGTTTTCAAATACCGAAACAGTGCCCGGCTTGAAAAGCCTGCTCGGCTGGCTGGAAAAAAAGGGCCACGACGTCAAAAAGAAAAAGGACGGGATTTTCGAGGTGGCCGACACGAAGACCGGCAGGCTCCTTTGCTACGACGAAAACAAGGACACCATCTACTGGAAAAAGACCGCGAAGAGCGGAGGCCGGAAAGCAGCCTCGAAATAGCGGTTGATGCCGGGACGCAAAAAAAGCGGACAGTTTCCCGTCCGCCTTTTTTGATAATCTGAGGCTCGCGCCCTAGTAGCGGTAATGATCCGGCTTGTAGGGCCCTTCGACCGGCACGTTGAGGTAGTCGGCCTGTTTCTTTGTGAGCGTTGTGAGCTTCACGCCGATTTTTTCCAGGTGGAGGCGGGCTACTTCCTCGTCGAGTTTCTTCGGCAGGATGTAAACGCCGGGCTTGTAGGTGTCCTTCTTTTCCCAGAGGTCGAGCTGTGCAAGTGTCTGGTTGCTGAAGGAGTTCGACATCACGAACGACGGGTGGCCGGTGGCGCAGCCGAGGTTCACGAGACGCCCCTCTGCGAGCAGGAAGATGCTGTGACCGTCCGCAAAGGTGTATTTGTCCACCTGCGGCTTGATGTTGAGGCGCTTGACGTCCTTCGCTGTGTTGAGCAGATCGACCTGAATTTCGTTGTCGAAATGGCCGATGTTGCAGACGACGGCCTGGTCTTTCATCTTCGCCATGTGGGCGAACAGGATGATGTCCACATTGCCGGTCGTGGTGACGTAGATATCGCCGCGTCCGAGGGTTTCCTCGATCGTGGTGACTTCATACCCTTCCATCGCCGCCTGCAGCGCGTTGATCGGGTCGATCTCGGTGACGATGACGCGGGCGCCCTGGCCCTTCAGCGATTGCGCGCAGCCTTTGCCCACGTCGCCGTAACCGCACACCACGGCAACCTTGCCGGAGATCATGACGTCGAGAGCGCGGTTGAGCCCGTCCACCAGCGAGTGGCGGCAGCCGTAGAGATTGTCGAACTTCGATTTCGTCGCCGTGTCGTTCACATTGATTGCCGGGACGAGCAGCGTGCCCTTCTCAAGCATCTGGTAAAGGCGATGCACGCCGGTGGTCGTCTCCTCGGAGACGCCGCGCCA
>Ga0068860_100001127_pt1 | contig 29390 bp, 27 predicted proteins | sample KBSSwiS32_FD_66597 | JGI IMG/M metagenome (GOLD analysis project Ga0068860, IMG submission 66597) | Switchgrass rhizosphere microbial communities from Kellogg Biological Station, Michigan, USA - KBS Switchgrass S3-2 | ecosystem: Host-associated > Plants > Roots > Rhizosphere > Soil ... | reverse complement strand
GTTCGTGCGGCGGTGCCGGCAGCACCGCGCGCGGTTCCTTTCGCCAGCCGAACGGTGCGCAGCGTCCTCGCCAACGGACTCGTCGTCGACGTCGTCGAGAACCACACCGTGCCGCTCGTGGCCGTGCGCGGCATGGTCATGGCGGGCAACGTTCAGGCGACCGGCCCGCGTGCGACCTTGCCCGCGCTCACCGAGAAGATGCTCGCGCGCGGCACCGCGTCGCGCTCCAAGGAAGCGATCGGCGCGCTCCTCGCCGACGTCGGCGCCGAGCGTCGCTACGTGACGACGCCGACGCACGTCGCCATCGAGGCCGACGGCATGGCGCGCGACCTGCCGTTGATCCTCGGCGTGCTGGCCGACGAGCTGCGCCACCCCGCCTTCGCCGCCGCCGAGCTGGCCAAGGCCAAGGCGGAGCTCGAGAACGAGGTCCTTCGCGCCGACGACAACACGTCGGCGCGTGCGCAGGAGCGCCTCGCCCAGCTCGCCTTCGCACCGAATCATCCGTACTACCCGGTCGGCCGCGCCGCAAAGCTGCAGGGCCTCGCCGCACTCGGCGTCGACGACCTGCGCGATTTCCATCGTGCGCGCTACATCGGCGCGGGGGCGGTCCTGGCCATCGTCGGGGACGTCGATGCGAAAGCGGTGATCGCGCACGTCGCGAAGCTCTTCGGCGACATTCCCGCCGGCGAGAAGGCGTCGTTCGACGCGGTCGCGCGCACCGCCGCCGCCGACCGTGCGACGCGCGAAGCGGTGACGATGCGCGGCAAGGCCAACATGAACATCGTCATCGGCGGCGCGAGCGGATTGCGTCGCCTCGACCCGGACTTCGAGGCCGCGCTCGTCTCCAACGCGGTGTTCGGGCAGAGCGCGCTCGCCTCGCGCGTCGGCCGTCGCGTGCGCGACAGCGAAGGCCTCTCGTACTCGCTGGCGTCGCGATATGCGCAGAGCGACATCGTCGACGGCGTCTGGCAACTCAACGTCAACGTCGCGCCGCAGAACGTCGCGAAGGCGCTGCGCTCGGCGCTGGACGAGATCGCGAAGTACGCGCGCGAAGGCGCCACCGATGCCGAGGTCGCGGCGCAGAAGAGCTACTTCGCCGGCAACTACCAGGTGAATCTCGGCTCCAATGCCGGCGTCGCGTCGGCGCTCGTCACCGCCGAGAGGTTCGGCTACGGCCCGCGCTATCTCGACGAGTTTCCGGCGCGCATCCGCGCGGTCACCACCGCCGAGGCCAACGCGGCCCTGCGCAGGCACTTCGCGCCGGACAAGCTGCACGTGATCGTCGCGGGCGACCTCGACAAGGTGCCCGACTGAACCGGGGGACCAGCGGGCCCGCGTGAGCAGGCGCGCTGGTCGGCGGCGAGCCGGCTACTGCACCGAGATCGCCTTGGCGGTGGGAGTGGCGTCGAAGATCAGTTTCGACGGCCACGTCGGCCAGGTGACGCCGAGCGCCTGCGGCGCGTTCGGATCACCGGTGCGGGCGAACGCACCGAGGCTCGCCATCATCGCCTGCGAAAGCGCCAGACGACCGGGGCGGTTCGCGGTCGAGTTGGCGATGTTCGCGAACAGCGAGGGCCCGAAGTTGCCGAACAGGAACGGCAGATCGAACGCGTGCGCCGCGCCGTAGATGTCGTTGAACGGCGCAGGCTCCTCGTCCCAATCGAAGCGGTAGTACCAGACCTCGTTCTGCTGTGCCTTGAGCGTGTCCAGCACGTTCTTGGCGGCGGCGACGAGGAAGATCTGGTTGAGCAACTCGGTCTTCGCGTTGAAGCCGGTAACCGGCGTCGTCACCGGCAGGTACACCGCCGGGATCCACTGATCGATCGTGATCTGCGGCGGCGCGTCGGGATGATAGGCAAACTGGATGTCGAACAACTGCTTGTCAGTGACCAGCCGTCCGCTCGGCCCGCCGAGCAACGTCAGGAATGTCGGGAACAGCTTGCCCTCGTCGCGCGTGTTGCCGGCCATCACCGGAACGCGAAGGTAGTTGCCGGCAGCGATCGCGCCGATCGGGTCGAGAGGCAGCATCGCGCCGTCGGGAATGGGCCCCGACCCCGCGAGTCCGAGCGCAGCGAGCTTGAAGAGGAGCGTCGAGAGCAGGGCCGCTGGAGTCCTCGACCGCATGTACGCCGCGACGACCGCGGGCGGCTGGCTCGCCGCCCACGCGGCGGCACCCGCGACGTCGAGTGCGATGCCGTCGACGATCAACTGTTGGTACAGGAGCTGGTTGCCCTGCAGCGCGTACGTCGAGGCGGGGGCGAGCGTCGGCAGGCGTCCGGGCGGGAGATTGGTTGCCAGCGAGATGCCACCGCTCAGCGGCACGACCTTGTTGAACAACTGCGGTCGCGCGCCGACGGTCGCCGGCGTCGTCAGCAGCGCGTAGACATCGATCGCGCCGGCCGACTGTCCCATCAGCGTGACGTTGGTCGGATTGCCGCCGAACTTCGCGATGTCGTGGCGGATGAACTGCAGCGCCTTGATGATGTCGAGCAGCGCGAAGTTGCCCGAGTCCTCCTGCGGGTCGGTTCCCGACTTGAGCTGGGCGAGGTTGAAGAAGCCGAAGATGCCGAGGCGGTAGTTGACCGAGACCACGACCGAGTCGGTCGCCTTGGCCAGCGCGGCGCCGTCGTAGACCGGGTCGGCGGTGTAGCCGGACACGTTGCTGCCGCCGTGGACGAAGACGATCACCGGGCGGTCGCCACGACGATCTGCCGGGCGCCAGATGTTGAGGTAGAGGCAGTCTTCGCTGCCCACCGCCTGGTTGAGCGTCATGCCGATCGTCGGGTCGTAGCGGTTGTTCGCACCCGGCCCGTAGATGCGCCCGTACTGCACGCAGGCGTTGCCGAACTGCTGCGCATCGCGCGGGGTCTTCCATCCATCGGGATCGACAGGCGCCTTCCAGCGCAGTGCGCCGACCGGAGCCTTGGCGAACGGCACGCCCTTCCAGGCATAGGTACCGGTGCCGGCAGAGTCGTCGATGCCGACGACCTTGCCGAAGCGGGTCTCTCGTTCGACGGTCGAGTGATTTCCCTGGGCTGAAGCAGAAAGCCAGCTGAAAGCGGCACAGGCGAGCAGGATCTGAAATTTGCGCATTGAATCGGTCTCCTCGGGGACTGGCGACGTTACGAGGCAACGGCTCGGATCTCGCATCGTGATTACCCTGATCGCGTCCGAACGCGCGGCTCGTGTAGGCGCCTGCGCATGCTCGCGCGCTGTTGAGGGAACTGTGCGAGCTGTTCGCGATCCGTCATCAGCGCCCTGGCATCATTCCCCGACGCCAGCACGCGCCTCACGGAGCGCTGCGAGCCAGCGAAATGACGATGAGTCCAGAACTTCTCAGCGAACGCGCCCGGCCGGCGCACCCATCGAGCATCCTGATCGTCGAGGACGACTGGCAGATCGCCACGAACCTGCACACATTTCTCGAGCTGCAAGGTTTTGCCGTCGACGCGGCGTACAGCGGCCCGGCCGCGCTGCACCGCTGCAGCGTCGAGCGGTTCGACCTCATCGTGCTCGATCTCGGCCTGCCCGGCCTGGACGGACTGACCCTTCTGCAGCGCCTGCGCGTCGAACTGCGCGCGAGCACGCCAGTCCTCATCATCTCGGCGCGCACCGACCTCGCGGACAAGCTCGCGGGGTTCGAGCACGGCGCGGACGACTACCTGACGAAGCCGTTTGCGCTCGCGGAGGTCGGCGCCCGTGTGCGCGCGCTGCTGAACCGGGCCGCGGGCGGCAGCGTCGTGGACCCGGTGCTGCGCTTCGAGTCGATCGAGCTCGCCCTCGACAGCGGTGAGGTCCGTGTGGCCGGCTCGCCCGTCCACCTCACGCCCAAAGCCAACCAGCTGCTCGAGCTCTTGCTGAGAAAGCCGGGCCAGCTGTTGCGCCGCGAGTCGATCGAGGCGGCGCTCTGGCCGGACGCGACTCCTCAGGCCGACGCCTTGCGCAGCCAGATCCACTTGCTCCGCAAGGCGCTCGCCGAGCATGGCTTCGACGGGGTCCAGACGGTGCACGGCGTCGGCTTGCGGCTGGTCGCACCTCCGCGCGAGGCCGGCTGATGCGGCGGCGCTCGCTCGGTGAGCGCGTGGTGTTCGCGGTGACCGCGACGGTGGCCGTGCTGGTCGGGCTCCAGTCGCTCCTCGCTTACGTCGCCATGCATGCGCAGGAAGACGACATGTCGGACACGATGCTAAGGCGCGAGGTGCAGCAGATCGTGACGCACATCCGGGAGCCCGGGTTGATGCCGACCGGCAACTTGCTCGACTCGATCCGCGTCCAGGCCTGGCTGACGCGCGCGGGTGCGGGCGACCAATCGATGCCGCCGTACCTCCGCGGGCTCGCGCCGGGGCTCTACCACCTAGAGCCGGACGGCAAGACGCTCCACGTCGCTGTCAACGACACCGAGGAAGGCCGGCTCACCGTCGTCGTCGACGCGACGACCGCCGAGACCAAGGTCCATCGCTTCGGCCTCACGATGCTCGTGCTCTGGCTCCTGTGCGTCGGTGCGACTGTCTTGATTGCGCGCGGCGTGGCAGCGCTCGCCGTCGGACCGATCGTCGCTGCAACGCGCACCATCGCGCGCTCGGCGCCCGGCCGGCCGATCGAGGCTGCAGCGCACAGTGACGAGGCCAGCGTCCTCACCGAAACGTTCCAGCGCTTCCACGACCGCGTCGACGAGATGGTCGCGCGCGAGCGCCAGTTCGCCGCCAACCTGGACCACGAGATCCGAACGCCGCTGACGGCGATCCGCACGGACGCCGAGCTGCTCGGCATCGAGGCCGACCTCGCGCCGGCGCAGCGCGACCGCATCGAGCACATCGTCGCAGCTGTCGACGAGATCGTCGCGACGACGGCATCGACGCTCTCCTACAGCGCCGGCCGCGTTGTCGGTACCGAGTCCCTCGACTTGCGGGAGGTACTGCTCGACGCCCGAGCGGCGCTCGAAAGGCGCGCCGACGCCGAAGGCCTGAGCATCGCGGTCGAAGTCGCGGTGGGAGAGCGAGTTCAGGCCGACCGTCAAGCGCTTGTCACGGTCGTGCGCAACCTCTTCCGCAATGCCATCGAGCATGCCGCACCCGCGACGCTGCGGGTCACCGGAGACCACCGTGCGGTTGTCTTCAGCGATGACGGGCCGGGAATCCCGGTAGCCCGGCTGCCGCGCGTGCTCGAGTCGCCGTCTCGCAGAGGTCGCATCGACGAGGCGTCGACGCAGGGCGGGCGCGTGCGCGGCCTGGGCCTGACGATCGTCAAGCGCCTGTGCGAGCTGCAAGGCTGGCAGCTCGCGATCCGCTCGCCCGTGGAGGCCGGGCGCGGCTGTGCGTTCACCCTCCTGTTCGAAGCGGTGGTGGCAGGGTCCTGACCCGCCGCGATCACGGATCTTCCACACTCGACCCACGGACCGTCCACAGAGCGACGGCTAGTCTCGCCCGCATGCGGGACCGGACCCTGTCTCTCACTCTCGGCGCGCTGCTCGCCTGCCGTGTCGCTCACGCCGGAGGCATCGACCACAAGATCGACCCGCCGCAAGACACCGGCATCTGGTCCAGGAGCAATCAGAAGGCGCTCCAGGACCTTACCGTGTTGACCGTGTTCGGCGGCGCGCTCTGGCTGGGCTCAGACGATCGCATCGGGCACACGTTCTGGCAGTCCGTCGATTCGACGGCGATCGGCGTCGTGACGGCGCAGGTCATGAAGCCGGTGTTCAGTCGATCGCGGCCCCGGCAGACGGACGATCCCGGTGACTGGTTCCAGGGGTCCGGACACAACAGCTTCCCGAGCGGCGAAGTCATGGTGGTGACGACGGCCATCACACCGTTCGTCCTCGAGTACGGTCCGAGCCATCCTGCCGTCTACGCCCTCGAGTTGCTGCCGCTTTACGACGGCATCGCACGCATCAAGTCGCAGGCGCATTGGCAGACCGACGTGCTGGCGAGCTTCGCGATCGGAACGGGGATCGGCTGGTATGCACATGAGCGCGAGCTGCCGATCTCGGTCAAGCTGCTGCCACGGGGGATCACGATCGGCTTGCACGTGCAGTTTTGAATGTCAATCCCGCGTCCGACACCGACGGTCTGAAAGCACTGCCGCCGCTTCGAAGGCGCTTGGTCGCGCTCGACGAGACCGGTCGTCCATCGGCGGGCAACCGAAGGTAAGAGCCGTGCCGATCGATCTGCAGCGGGTCTCGGGCGCCGGGCTCTCGCCAGTCGATACGGTTGACACAATTGCCCCTTCCGGACGAGCCACAAAACCTTGCGCGGTCCGTAGACTCCCGGCCTCGCTCAACCACGGATGCCGCACATGAAGTCGAACGTTCCGTCCATCGTGATCGCTGCCGCGTTCACGGCTCTGGCCGCGCCGCTTGCGCAAGCCGCGTCCGACACCACCCGCGTGATCGTGGCCTTCAAGCCCGGGGCCCTGGGCGCGGTCCGCGGCGCGATCGCCGCCGCTCACGGCACCCTCAAGCACGAGATCTACGGCATGGACGCGATGGCGATCGAGGTGCCGACCGCGGCGCTGGCCGGCCTGTCGCGCAATCCGAACATCGAATACGTCGAGGACGACCCGAAGCGCTACATGTACTCCGCGACGACGCCGTCGGCCGCGCCGTATGCCACGGGTCAGCTCGTGCCGTACGGCATCCAGATGGTGCAGGCCGACCAACTCGCCGGCACCAACGCATCGTCGCGCAAGGTCTGCATCATCGATTCGGGCTACGACGCCAGCCACGAGGATCTGTCGCACGGTGCCAATGTCACCGGCGAGTACGACTCCGGCACCGGCTGGTGGTACACCGACGAGAACCATCACGGGACGCACGTGGCCGGCACCATCTCGGCGTTGAACAATGCCGGCACCGGCGTTGTCGGCGTCAGCGAGAACGCGACGCTCCAGCTGCACATCGTCAAGGTCTTCGGCGCCGAGGCCTGGGCGTACTCTTCCACGCTCGCTTCGGCGGCGAACAAGTGCGGCGCGGCCGGCGCCAACATCATCAGCATGTCCCTCGGCGGCTCGTTCTCGAACAAGACCGAGCAGCGTGCCTTCGACTCGCTGTATGCGAGAAACGTGCTTTCCGTCGCCGCCGCGGGCAACGACGGCAACACGCGGGTCTCGTATCCGGCCGGTTACGCCAGCGTGATCTCTGTGGCCGCCATCGACGAATTCAGGAACTGGGCGACGTTCTCGCAATACAACAAGGACGTCGAGCTCGCCGGTCCCGGCGTCAACGTGCTGTCGACCGTGCCGATGGGCACTGGCCGAGCGTCCGCGTTGAAAGTGGGCTCGACCACCTACGCCCCGGGCGGCATGGACGGTTCGCCGCTCGGCTCCGTCACGGCTCCGCTGGCCGACTTCGGCCTCGGCGGCAACGTCGTCGCCGGCAGCATGACCGGCAAGGTCTGCCTGATCCAGCGCGGCACCTACGAGTTCGGCGTCAAGGTGGCCAACTGCGCGAAGAGCGGCGGTGTCGGCGCCGTGGTCTTCAACAACGTCGCCGGCAGCTTCGGCGGCACGACCGGAACGACCGCGACGGGAATCCCGTCAGTCACGGCATCGGACAGCGAAGGCGCGGCGATGAAGGGTCAACTGGGGCAAAGCGCCACGGTGACGGTCACGACATCGAACTACGCGTTCTTCGACGGCACCTCGATGGCCACTCCGCATGTGTCTGCCGTGGCCGCGCTGGTGTGGGCACACCACCCGGAGTGCACGGCGGCGGAACTGCGCAATTCGCTCGACCTCAGCGCGCTCGACCTGGGCCCCGCGGGTCGCGATACGAAATTCGGCTACGGCCTGGTGCAGGCCAAGGCGGCGGTCGACCGCATCGATCAGCGCGGCTGCGGCCACTGAGCCTGCCGCCTCGGAGGCGAGGGCGCGGGGTGGGTTGAGTCAAATCAGCCCCCCGCTCCGTTCACACTTCATCCTTCTCCCAGAACGCCCGCGTCACCCCCTGGCTCTTCATCAGCGCCACGACCTTCTCCCGGTCGAGAACGCCGCACCGCGCCGCCCATGCGTCGTACTGCGCCGCCATCGACTTGACGCGCTCGGGCTGCCGCGACGCGAGGTCGTTGAGCTCGGTCCGGTCGGCGTCCATGTCGTAGAGCTCCCACGCGCGCGGGTAGCGCTTGACGAGCTTCCAGGGGCCGATGCGAACCGCCGCGTTGCCCTCGTGCTCCCAGAACATCGGCCGGCGCTCATCGCCCGGGGTGTCGTTGCCGAACACCGGCAGCAGCGACTGGCCTTCGAGCGGCTCGACGGCGTGGCCATCGAAGCTCGACGGATAGGTCGCGCCGGTCAGGTCGACGATCGTGGCCATGATGTCGGGCAGGTAGCCCGGCGCGTGGCGCACGCCGCCGTTCGCTTCCTTCGCGATGCCGTTCGGCCAGTGCGCGATCAGCGGCGTCGCGATGCCGCCCTCGTGAATCCAGTGCTTGTAGAGGCGGAACGGGCTGTTCGAGAGATTGGCCCACGCCGTGCCGTAGCTCTGGTACGTGTTCTCGGGCCCCGGCATGCGCCCGGTATCGTTGCCGAAGTGCACCGGCTCGCCGCTTCGCGTCGTCCGGCGCGCGATCATGAGCTTGTCGACGAGCTCGTCGATGGTCACGTCTTCCGGGATGTCCTCGGCGCAGGCGCCGTTGTCGGCGAGGAAGATCACCAGGGTGTCGGCGAGCTTGCCGTGCTTCTCGAGCGTCGCGAGCAGGCGCCCGATGCCCTGGTCCATGCGATCGATCTGGGCCGCGTAGACCTCCATGCAGCGCAGCGTCCAGGCGCGGAACTGCTCGTCCTTCTGGGCTGACGTCCACGGCGGTTGCGTCGGGTCGCGGTCGGTCAGCTTCCAGTGCGGCTGGAGGATGCCGCTCGCGACCAGCTTGTCTAGGCGCTCCTGGCGAAGCCGGTCCCAGCCGGCGTCGAAGCGGCCGCGGTACCTGGCGATGTCGTCGTCGTGCGCATGCAGCGGCCAGTGCGGCGCGGTGTACGCCACGTACTCGAAGAACGGCTTGTCCGCGTCCTCGCCGGTGCAATGCTGCTCGACGAAGGCGCACGCGTTGTCGCTGATCGCGTCGGTGTAGAAGAAGCCCGGCGCGCGCGCCTCGTGCTCGATGTTCTCGTTGCCGCGCGTCAGCGTGTTCGGGTCGTAGAAGCTGCCGGCGCCGATGATCGTGCCGTAGAAGGCGTCGAAGCCGCGCTGCATCGGCCACGCGTCGGTCGGTGTCGTCAGGTTGGACGCCACGTGCCACTTGCCGCTCATGTAGGTGCGGTAGCCGGCAGCCTTTAGCACCTGCGGGATCGTCACGCAGCGGTGGTTGAGGTTGCCGGCGTAGCCCTCCGGCCCCGAATCGTAGGTGAGGATGCCGATGCCGGTCTGGTGCGGATGCAGGCCCGTCATCAGCGAGGCCCGGCTCGGGCTGCAGCGCGCGGTGTTGTAGAACGAGCTGAAGCGCAGGCCGTGGGCGGCGAGGCGGTCGAGGTTCGGCGTCAGCACCTCGCCGCCGTAGCAGCCGAGGTCGGAGTAGCCCATGTCGTCGTTGAGGATGAGGACGACGTTCGGTCGTGTGGTGGCGTTCATGGTCGTGCGTGGTGGGCGTGACTGACGTGATCAGGCGAGGCGCGCGCCGCCGGCGGCGTCGAAGAGGTGGGCGCGGTCGGGGGCGAAGTCGACGAAGGCGTCGTCGCCTTCGCGCAAAGTGGGAAGGCGGTCGGTCTTGAGCTTGAGCGGTTGTGCGCCGACCTTGAGGTTGACGATCGCGCTGTCGCCGAGGTCCTCGATGCGCTCGACGCGGACCGCGAGGCCGCCGTCGGCCAAGCGCAGGTCGCCGGGCCGGATGCCGATCACGACGTTGCGCGCCGTCGAAGACTCGAACGCGACCGGCAGCGTCGAGCCGGCGACGCTGACGGCGTGCCCTTCCCATTCGCCGGCGAGCAGGTTCATCGGCGGCGTGCCGATGAAGCCGGCGACGGCGACCGACATCGGCTTCGCGAAGATCTCGCGCGGCGTGCCGACCTGGACGATGCGGCCGTCCATGAACACGGCGATGCGGTCGGCCAGCGTCATCGCCTCTTCCTGGTCGTGGGTGACGTAGACGGTCGTGACGCCGAGCGAGCGCTGCAGCTTCCTGAGCTCGAGGCGCGTCTCGAGGCGCAGCTTGGCGTCGAGGTTGGAGAGCGGCTCGTCGAGGAGGAAAAGGCGCGGCTGGCGAACGATCGCGCGCGCCAGCGCGACGCGCTGCTGCTGGCCGCCGGACAGCTGGCCCGGCGTTCGCTGCAACAGGTGGCCGATGCCGACCTTGGCGGCAGCGCCGGCGACCGCGCGCCCGACCTCGTCGCGCGCGACGCCGACCATCTTGAGCGGGAAGCCGACGTTCTGCTCGACCGTCATGTGCGGATAGAGCGCATAGCTCTGGAACACCATCGCCACGTCGCGCTCGCCCGGCTCCTTGGTCGTGACGTCGGCGCCGTCCATGAGCACGCGTCCGGCGTTCACCGACTCGAGGCCGGCGAGCACGCGCAGCGTCGTCGTCTTGCCCGATCCCGAAGGGCCGAGCAGAACGAAGAACTCGCCGGGCTCGATCGCCAGGTCGATGCCGTGCAGCACGGTCGTCTGGCCGTGCTTCTTGACGACGCCTTCGATGCGCACCGCGCCGGTGTTGATCGGCACGATCGGCGCGATCTCGGTCATGGCGATGCTCATCGCCGCCCTCCGCCCTTGACCGCGCCGACGGTGAGGCCCTTGACGATGTGGCGCTGCGCGAACAGGCCGATCAGGATGACCGGCGCCATCGCCAGCATCGCGCCGGCGGCCAGGCGTGCCCACTGCGTCTGCTCGACCGAGATGAAGTTGAACATCGCCACCGTCACCGGCCGGACGCGGTTGCCGCCGAGGACGACGGCGAACATGAACTCGTTCCAGGCGTTGAGGAAGACGAAGATCGTCGTCACCGCGATGCCGCCGCGCACCTGCGGCAGGATCACGTGCCAGAGCGCACGCAAGCGCCCGGCGCGGTCGAGCAGCGCAGCCTCTTCCATCTCGAGCGGAACGTCCTCGAAGTACGACACCATCAGCCAGATCGCGAACGGCAGCGAGAACGTCAGGTAGATGACGGTCAGGCCGCCGTAAGTGTCGAGCCCGCCGATCTTCTGCAGGACGAGGTAGTAGGGAATGATCAGACCGACCGGCGGCAGCATCTGGGTCGCCAGCACGTAGAAGCCGGTGCCACGCTTGGCGGGAAAGCGCAGCCGCGCCATCGCGTACGCGGCCGGGATCGCGAACAGCATCGTCAGCGCGGTGGCGAGCGTGGACACGATCAGGCTCGAGACCAGGTTCGGCACGATCGACGCCGCGCCGAGAATCACCTCGCGGTAGTTGGCGAGCGTCGGCGTGAAGACGAACACCGGCGGATAAGCGAGGACGTCGCGCTCGGTCTTGAACGACGTCAGCAGGCCCCAGAAGACGGGGAACGCCCAGACGGCGAGACCGATGCCGGCGATCGCGTAGAGCGCGATCTGGCGCGGGATCGGCGTAGGGGCGGCGGTGTTCATGTCGCGCGCGTTCTCTTTCGGGTCTCGGACGACGACCGAGCGTCGCGGCAGGCGGTACCCGGCAGAAGCTCAGACGAAAAGACAACGAGCGTCGCAGCGAAGGCGCGTGCGGGCTGGCTGGCGCAGCGACTCTGCGGCGCCGAGGAGCGCAGGCCTCGGGGCCAGCGCGCGCAGCGCGCCTCCCCATCTGACTTGCCGCGGCTGTTTGAGCGCAGTGAACGAAGTGAACGTAGCGAGTTCTGCGGCAGGCCCCGAGGCCGAGCACCGCAGGGGAGTCGGGCCGCAGGACCGACCGCCGCAGTCGGAGCGGAGCCGGCCAGCCCGCACGCGCCTTCGCCGCTCAGACGCTGGCAAGAACGCACACTCACGCCCGCCTCCGCCGCAACCGAAACATGAAATAGGAAATGACGAGCGTGATCGACATCAGAACGATCGCCAACGCCGCGCCATAGCCGAGGTTGAGCTCGGAAAACGAGGTGCGGTACGCATACAGGTTGAGGATCTCGGTCGCCGACCCCGGCCCGCCCCCCGTCGCCGCGAAGATCGCCGCGAACGCCGACAGCGCGGTCATCGTGCGCAGGATGACGACCATCACCACCGCCGGCCGGATCAGCGGCAGCGTCAGGTGGAAGAAACGCTGCCACGCGCCGGCGCGATCGAGGCGCGCCGCCTCGTAGACGTCCGGCGGCAGCGTCGAGAGCGTGGCCAGCAGGACGAGGAACGCGAACGGCGTCCATTGCCAGGTGTGAATGGCGATCACCGAGATCAGCGCCAGTTGCGGATCGCCGAGCCAGTTGTGGCTCGGCAGTCCGAGCCCACGCGACACCATGTCGACGAGGCCGACGTCGGGCGCGAGCACGAGCGTGCGCCAGAACAGGCCGACGACGACCGGCGCGAGGACGATCGGCAGGATCGCCGCGACGCGAAGCAGCCCCTGCCCCTTCGGGATCTGCAGCACGAGGAGCGCGAGCGAGAGGCCGACAACCACCTGCAGGACGACCGTCGACGCGGTGTAGATGCCGGTCAGCGCCAGCGAGTTCCAGAAGCGCGGGTCGCTCCCCATCTTCGCGAAGTTGTCGACGCCGGCGAAGCCGGAAAGCCACGGCATGCCGAGGTCGATGCGGTGCAGGCTGTTCCAGCCGAGGTAGACGAGCGGCGCGGTCGTCGTCAGCACGAGCACGGCGAGCGCGGGGACGAGCAGCGCGAGCGCGAAGCGGCGCTCCTGTTGCTCGAGCGAGCGGGCGCCGGTCACGCCGGCGTCACCCCTTCAGGATTTGCGTGATGCGCGCCTGCGCTTCGTCGAGCGCTTCCTTCGGCTTCTTCTGGCCGACGAGCGCGGCCTGGATCGCCGTTGCCATCGTCTCGCCGATCGCGGGCCACTGCGGCACGCGCGGGCGCCAGTCGACGTCGGTGTCGTGCTCAAGCGATTCGAGCGCGGCCGGGATGAAGTTGTCGCCGGCGTCCTTCATCGCCGCGGCGAATTCGCTCGACTTCCATGCCGAGACCCGGTTCACGCCAGAGCGCTTGGCCGGACCGGCGAACTTCCACGAGGTCCGCGCCTGCGTCTCGGCCGAGGCGGCCCACTCGATGAACAGCCACGTCGCCTTCTTCTGCTTGTCGGTGAGCGCGGCGTTGATCGGGAAGCCCCAGTTCCAGATCGACGTGACGCGCTTGCCGTTCGGGCCCTTGGGCCAGCGCGCGTAAGCGATCTTGCCGACGACCTTCGACTTTTCCGGGTTGTTGATCACCGCGGCCGACGAGTGCGCGTCGATGTAGGTCGCGACCGTGCCCTGCGAGAACGCATCGGCGATGTCGGGCCAGTTCCAGTTGCGCACCGCCGGCGGCGAGTACGCCGTCAACGTCTCGACGTACCAGGTGAGTGCCTTGACCGCCTCGGGCGAGTTGACGACGACCGCATTGCCGCTGCCCCAGCCGCCGCCGAAGCCGCGCAGCAGCGAGGGATAGATGTACATGTTCTGGCCCGCGCCGGAGAAGCCGCGCAGCGCCAGGCCATAGGTGCGCGCGTTGGGGTCGGTGAGCGCCTTGGCGTTGCTGACCAGCTCGTCGTACGTCTCGGCGGGCTTCAGCCCCTTGGCCGCATACAGGTCCTTGCGGTAGACCTGCACCGTCACTTCGCCGTCGTAAGGGATGCCGTACGGAACGCCGTTCATCGAGTCGGCGTCGCGCCAGGCCTTGATGATGTCTTCGTAGGCGAACCAGGCCTTGTCGGTGAGCGTCGCGTCGTTGAGGTACTTGTCGAGCGGCTCGACCCATTGGTTGGCGACGTAGAGCGGGTAGTACATCGGGTCTGCCGAGTGGGTCGCGTAGGTCGCGGTCTTGGACGACAGGTCGAGCAGCGCTTTCTGGCGGATCTGCCCCGGCGGCACCTTCTCGAAGCGCAGCTTGATGCCGGTGAGCGCCTCGAACTGCGGTTGCAGCGAGATCAGGTTCTCGAAGTAGCTCGCCGGGATCACGGCGACCGTGATCGTCTCGCCCTCGACCTGCTTCCAGTTGATCTTCGCGGCGCGATACGGCGCGAGCTCGTCGGCCTGTGCCGACGCGTTGCCGCTCAGCACGATCGACGATCCCGCCGCGGCGCCGAGCGCCAGGCCCTGCAGCAGGACCTCGCGGCGCGTGGGAAGGCTGTTCATGGGCGTCTCCGGATGTATTTGGTGCCATGACCATAGCATCCCGCCCGACCGCGAGCGCCGATCCGACGGGCCTAGCGCGTTCCGAAACCGCTGTCTGTCGGACGGGGCCGCAATGCGTCTGCGTCGTCGCTGCGGCACGCCCTTTGCCTCCACGCGGCAGCACATTTCCGCCTCGAGGAGCCTCCCCCATGCAACTGGACGAGTTGAACGGCAAGTACCAGCACCTGCGCACCGAGCTCGATGCCGCCTACGCGGCCCCGGTGTGGGACCCTCATCGCATCGACCAGATCGCCGCCGAGATGATCCCGGTCGAGCTGGCGCTTGCATCGCTCGAATACGGCCGCGTTCACGACGAGGGGGCCGATCATGTCTGACCTCTCGACCCCTTACGGCGGCGACGGCTACTCGGCGACCCCGATCGTCGAGCCCTGGGGCGACGCCGGCTGGAAGGCCGGCGTGTTGCTGAGCGGCGGCGACGCGCGCGGCGACCGCCCGGCGAAAAGCCTCGGCGAGCGCCTGTTCTCCTCGCGCGAAGACGCCTGGCAGTTCGCCGAATCGGAGTACGGCTCGCTCGGCAGCGAGCACTAGCTATGGGGCCGGCGCGCGGCGCCGCGCCGGCAAGCGCAAGCGCAGCCGCGCCGACGCCGTCGTCTCGACGTCGAGCGCCTCGCGCAGGTGGCGCAGGGCGCGCGCCGTGCGCGCCGGGGTCTGGTCGGCGATGCAATCGCGCGGCACGACGACGTCGTAGTCGCGCATCGTCGCCTCGGCCGCGCTCATCACGATGCACTGGTCGCTCGCGACGCCGCTGATCACAAGGCGGGTCACGCGCAGGTGACGCAGCAGCAGATCGAGCGGCGTCGCGTAGAACGCCGAGTGCTTCGGCTTGAGCACCGAATAGTCGTCGTCTCCGGGCTGCAGGTGCTTCGCGATCGCCGCGCCGGTCGCGCTCTCGGCGATCGAGACGCGAACGAGCTCGCGGAATTCCGAGCGCCAGCGGCCGCGGTTGTCGTTGACGTAGATCACCGGCACGCCGGCGCGCAGGCAACGCCGCTTCAACGCGCCGATGCGCGGCGCGATGGCGAGCGCCGCCCGCACGATCTTGTCGGCGCCGGCGAAGTCCCAGGTGCTGATCATGTCGACGACGAGGAGCGCCGAGCCGTCGGGCGCGGGACGGTCGGCGAGCGGCGCGCGGTCGGGCTTGACAGGCACGGCGGCGAACGCGAGGCTGGCTCAGCGTCGACCTTGCCGGCGCACCTGCGCGGCGCGCCACTGGGGAAAGGCGAACCAGAGCGCGACGAACAGCACGAAGACGACGACGCCGATCGTCGCGGCGAGTGTCGGCCGGCCGGTGATGACGCGGGCGACGAGATGAACGTCGATCGCCAGGCCCGCCGCCAGCGGCAGCATCGCCACGCTGACGAGACGCGAGGCGAGGACGAGGAACGAGACGGTCGCGCGGCGCGGCTCGACCTGGCGGTGGTAGGCCGCCGGCGTCATCACCAGGGCGATCGCGATCGTGACGAGAAGGATCGCAGCGAGATGAAGCGACTGCTCGGCTTCGCCCAGGCGACGCTCGAAGCCATCGCTGAAGACGGCGATCAGCTGGAAGCCGAACAGCGCCTGAACGCCGGGCATCACCATGCGCGCTTCGTCGAGCGTCTGCTGCAGCGCGTCCTTGACCGACTGGCCGGACTCGGCCGGACCTGGTGCGCCGTGGACGCCGGTGCCGCTCATCGCCCGCTCGCGTAGCAGCGCCGGCCACGCTCGACGAGCCGCGCGGCAGCGGCCGCGCCACGACGCGCGAGCGGCGTGAAGCGACCGCCCTTGTGGGCGTTGTAGACGACGAAGAAGTGCTCGATCTCCTCGAGCGCGGCGGCCGCGATGTCGCGCAGCTCGCGGCACTCGCGGTAGCGATGCGAGGGCTCGGCGACGGCGAGCAGGCGGTCGTTTCGCTTGGCGCGCTCGCCCTCGTCCTGCTGCTCGGCCTCGATCACGCCGACCAGCCGGCACGGCGCGACGGTTCCCGGCGCCATCGCTTCGTCGGCGAGGACGAGGACGTCGAGCGGGTCGCCGCCGTCGCCGCGCGTCGACGGCAGGAAGCCGAAGTCATACGGAAACGACAGGCCGAGCGGCAAGACGCCGGAGAGGACGAACGCGCGCCACTCGGGCCTGTACTTCAGCTTGTGGCGAGTTCCCTGCGTCGCCTCGATGACCGCCAGCCACTCCCCGGCGTCGTTGCGCGCCGGCAAGGCGTCGAGCGAGGAGGGAGCGGCCATCGTGTCGGGTCCGGAACCCTCGTTCGGGCAAGCCACGTGCCCCCGCGCTTCAGCCCGGCGAAGATTTCGGCCAGAGGCGAGACGAGACGAGGAACACGACCGCGCCGACGGCGAGCGCGCCGGCGGCGATCGCCAGGGACAGCGTGAACGCCGCGCCGACGTTCGTTGTCCGTCGCAACAACACGGCGACCATCGGCGGCCCCGCCGTCTGGCCGACGCTCCAGAGCGCAGTGAGGAGTCCGGTCGTCGCCGCGATCTGATGCGGCCGCAACCGGCGCACTTCCTGCAACGCGAAGTAGGTGATCGCGGTGAACGGCAGGCCGAGCAGGAAGCTGCCCAAGGCGAAGCCGGCCGCGGTCGGCAGGGCCAGGCCGATGGCGATCGCGACGGCCTGGACGAGGTAAGCGCCGGCGACCACGACGCGCAGGTCGCCGCTGACCTGCACGCGCGTTGCAAGCAGCGCGCCGAGGATCACGCCGGCGCCGAAGATCGGCCAGAACAGGTCGAGCCACATCGACTCGGCGGGAAGCGCGGCGCGCGCGATGACGGGCAGGAAAGTGGCGGTCACGATGTAGCCGAACCCGGAGATGCCGTAGGCCAACGCCAGGGTGGCGACTTCGACGTGCGGATGCGCGACGACTGCGGCGCCCGGAGCGCCGATCGGCGCGAACGGCGTCGCCGCGATCGGCGCGTTTTGGGACTGCGATGGCGACTGCGCGTTGGATTGCGATTGCGTTTGCGACTGCTTCTGTGCGGCCGGCGCGCCGACCACACTCGCGCCTTCGCTTGCGCGCACGGCGAAGATCCTCCACACCGACGCGCTGAGCGCGCACGCGAGCACGCCGAACACCAGCCACGCGAGTGCCGAGGTGCCGCCCGAGGCGACCAGCGCGCTCGCCAGCAGTCCGCTCGCGACGATGCCGGCGCCCGGCCCGGCGAACATCGCGCCGCCGAGCGCGGCGCGACCGCGCAGCGCGAGCTGCGTCAGACACCAGCCGGAGCCGAACACGAACACCATCGAGCTGGCCACGCCGGCGAGGAAGCGCAGCGCCGGCCAGGCCGCCGGCAACGGCAGCGCCATCGCCAGCGTGAGCACGCCGGTGGCGGCGAGGCCGGCACGAACCAGCGCCGGGCCGTCGATCTGTTTCCTGCCTGGCAGGCGCGACCAGAGCAGCGGCACGAACGTGCACAGGAGCGCGCCGCTCAGGTAGCCGAGATAATTGGCGCTCGCGAGCCAGCTCGCCGCATGGAGGTCGACGACGCCGTCGTGCAGCATCATCGGCAGGATCGGCGTGAACGCGAACCGGCCGATGCCCATCGCGACGGCGAGCGCGACGCAGCCGGCGACGGCGATGGCAATCGCGCCCGGGCGCTCGGTCCCGGTGCTCAACGCGGAAGCTCGACGATCTCGACCCAGTTCGGATTGCGGCCGACGGGCTGGCTGGCGACGAGGCCGAGCTTGCCGCTCGCGCCGTCGATCTCGTAGCGGCTGAGGCGATGCGACGCCTGGCCGACGGCGATCAGGAAGCGGCCGTCGGGCGAGATCGCGAAGCCGCGCGGTTCGCTTTCGGTCGCCACCGTCTCAATCGGCGCGAGCGAGCCGCTCTCGGCGTCGACAGCGAACGACGCGAGCGTGCTCGAGCGGCGCTCGCTCGCGTAGAGAAAGCGGCCGTCGGGCGTCAGGTGGAGGTCGGCAGCCCACGGCGCGCCGCCGGCGAAGCCGGCAGGCAGCGCGTGGGCGACCGAGACGCCGCGCAGCGTTCCGGTCGCGCGGTCGAGCTCGAGGACGTCGATCGTCGCGTCGAGCTCGTTGAGCAGGAAGACGAACGGGTCGGTCGGATGGAAGACGAAGTGGCGCGGCCCCGCGCCGGCGCGCGCGCGCCATGTCGGCACGGCGTTGTCCTCGAGGCGACCGGTCGCGGCGTCGAAGCGCATCTGCCGCACGACGCCGCCGCCGAGGCAGGTCGCGAACGCGAAGCGGTTGTTCGGATCGACCCGGATCGCGTGCGCCTTCTCCTCGGTGGCGACGACCTGCTGGGCGGCGCCGGCGCTGCCTTCGTCGTCGATCGGACTGACCGAGACCAGGCTCGAGCCGTACGACGCCGAGAGCAGGTAGCGGCCGCGCCGATCGGTCGAGATCCAGCACATGCTCGCCGGCAGCGGCGCGCTGCCGATCTCTTCGAGCCGGCCGGTCGCCGGATCGATGGCGAGGCTCAGAACGCGAAACGGCTCGCTGCGGATCGAGGCGTAGAGGACGCGCTTGTCGGGGCGGACGGCGAGCGGCATGACGCTGCCGGCGGTCGCGAAGCGATCGATCTCGCGCAGCGTGACGCCGGCAGCGCCGGCGTCGAGCGCGAGGACGGCGATGTCGTGGCTGTCGGCGTTGGCGACGTAGACGACGGTGGGCACCGCGCCGCCCGCCGCGCTCATCGATCGTCCCCTTCGGCCGGACCGGAGTGCGTGACCGCGCCGAGGTGCGCGGGGCCGACCAGCTTTGCGTACTTCTCGAGCACGCCGCTCAGCACCTCGACCGCGCGCGGTCGCCACGCCGCTTGGCGGCGCGCGAGCTCGGTGTCATCGACGAGGAGCGACAACGTGCAGCGCTCGCCGTCGACACGGATGCGGTCGCCGTCGCGTACGAGCGCGATCGGCCCGCCGAGCGCCGCCTCGGGGCCGATGTAGCCGACCATCAGGCCGCGCGTCGCGCCCGAGAAGCGCCCGTCGGTGAGGAGCGCGACCTTCTCGCCCATGCCCTGGCCGTAGACGAGCGCCGTGACGCCGAGCATCTCGCGCATGCCGGGGCCGCCGCGCGGGCCTTCGTTGCGGATGACGAGGACGTCGCCTTCGGAGTAGGCGCGCGCGGTGACCGCCGCGAAGGCATCCTCCTCGCACTCGAAGACGCGCGCTGGCCCCTCGAACACGCTCGACGTCAGGCCGGCGATCTTGATCAGCGCGCCGTCGGGAGCGAGGTTGCCTTTCAGGACGACGACGCCGCCAGTCGCGTGCAGCGCGTTGGCGGCCGCGCGAACGACCTGCCCATCGGGCGCCGGCGCGCTCGCGAGCTCGGCGGCGAGCGTCCGGCCCGACAGCGCGAGCGTGTCGCCGTGCAGGTGGCCGGCATCGAGGAGCGCCTTCAGCACCGGCGCGACGCCGCCGACGCGGTGCAGGTCGAGGGCGAGGAAGCGCCCGCCCGGCTGCAGGTCGGCGATCAGCGGCGTGCGCGCGAACACCGCGGCGACATCGTCGAGCGTGAAGCGAACCCCCGCCTCGTGGGCGATCGCCGGCAGGTGCAGACCGGCGTTGGTCGAGCCGCCGGTCGCGGCGACCGCGGCGCAGGCGTTCTCGAGCGACTTGCGCGTGACCAGATCGCGCGGCAACGGCCCGCCCTGCGTGACGATCTCGGTCGCTCGCGCGCCGGCGCGGCGCGCGAGCGCGAGCCGCTCGGTGTAGACGGCGGGCAGCATCGCCGAGCCTTGCAACGCGAGGCCGAGCGTCTCGGCGACCATCGCCATCGTGTTGGCGGTGAACTGGCCGGGGCACGAGCCGAGGGTCGGCGCGCAGGCGTGGCCGAGCTCGTCGAGCTCGGCTTCGGTCATCCGGCCGGCGAGGACCGAGCCGACGCCTTCGTAGGTGGTGAGGATCGTCACGTCCTGGCCGCGCCAGTGGCCGGGCAGCATCGCGCCGCCGTAGACGAAGACGCTCGGCACGTTGAGGCGCGCCATCGCCATCATCACGCCGGGCAGCGTCTTGTCGCAGCCGGCGAAGCCGACCAGCGCGTCGTACGCGTGCGCCTTCATCACCGCCTCGATCGAGTCGGCGATCAGCTCGCGCGAGACCAGGCTCATGCGCATGCCGCGGTGGTTCATCGAGACGCCGTCGGAGACCGAGATCGTCGTGAACGGCACGGCCACGCCTTGCGCCGACGCGACGCCGAGGCGCGCAGCATCCGCCTGCGGCCCGAGCGACATCGAGCACGGCGTGTTCTCGCCGTGCTGGCTGACGATGGCGACGATCGGCTTGCCCATGTCCTCGTCGGCCATGCCGGTCGCGCGCAGGAAGGCGCGGTGCGGTGCGCGGTCGAGGCCTTCCTTGATGACGGCGGAGGCGAGCTTCTTCGCGGGCGTGGTCATGCGGTCGATTCCAGATGATCGCGGATGAGCGAGTCGATCGACGCTTCGCCGACGAGGCCGAGCGACTCGGCGCGCGCGAACGAGCAGTCGAGCGGCCAGCGGCCGAACTGCGCTTCGATCGCCGGACGCGGCGCGTAGCGAACTCGCGCCGGCGCTCGCGAATCGAAGCGACCGAGCGCGGCGACGATCTCGCCGATCGAGATCGCGAGCGCCGGCGCGTTGACGGCGCGCTGGGCGCCGATCGCAGCGCCCGTGCATTCGGCCAGGTGCAGCAGGTTCGCGACGGCCGCGCGCCGTGACGTCACCCAGATCGTCGCGTCGGCTCCGACCGGGCATTCATAGTCGCGACAGGCGAGCGGCTCGCGGATGACGTCGCTGTTGAACGCCGAGAGCGCGCCGTTCGGAAGCGCTGGGCGCACGACGACGCCGGAGAGTCGCAGCGCGCGGCCGTCGAGGTCGCCGCGCCGGGTGGCATCGTCGATGAGCAGCTCCGCGACTCGCTTGTGCGTGCCGTAGCTGAGGCTCGGATTCGCTTCGCTGTCGTCGTCGATTCGCGCCGGCAGCGGCGTCCCGAAGACGGCGATCGAGCTGGCCTGGACGAAGCGAACGACCGGGCCGCCGCGGCGCGCCTGCGCGCGGCAGCGATCGAGCAAGCCGATCGTCGCGTCGAGGTTGACCCGCCGGCCGGCGTCGAAGTCGGCCTCGGCCGCGCCGCTGACGATCGCCGCGAGGTGGAAGACGCGATCGATCGGCTGCGCGAACAGGCGGTCGAGGTGCGCCGGGTCGGCGATGTCGCCGTCGTTGCGGTCGGTCGCGATCACGTCGTGGCCGACGCGCAGCGCGTGGACGAGGGCACGGCCGATGAAGCCGTCGGCGCCGGTGACGAGGACGCTCATCGCTATTCGCCTGGCGCGCGACGCGTCGCGCCGGGCGTGATCTCGGTGTGGGCGAGGCGCTCGATCCAGCGCGCCAGCTCGCTCACGCTCGCATCGGCCGCGGCGTCCGCCGCGGCGGCGCGCCAGAGCTCCTGGCTCAAGGCCGAGAGCGGCGCCGGCGCGTCGACGCTGCGCGCGAGCTGGGTCGCGATGCCGATGTCCTTGAGCATCAACGCGAGCTTGAACGGATCGTCGAAGCTGCGGCTCAGCACGCGCTGGCGGATGTGCGTGCGCGAGATCCACGAGCCGCCGGTCGATTGGTCGAGGACGTCGACCATCGCCGCCGGATCGAGCCCGTAGCGCTTGCCGATCGCGAGGCCTTCGCTGACGGCGACGAAATTGATCGCCGTGACGAGGTTGTTGAGGCACTTCATCGCGTGGCCGGCGCCGAGCGGCCCGAGATGGAACACCGCCTTGCCCATGACGTCGAGCAGCGGCCGCACGCGCTCGACGTCGGCCGCCGCGCCGCCGCACATGAAGACGAGCTCGGCCGCCTTGGCGCCCCACTCGGCGCCCGAGACCGGCGCGTCGACCATCGCGACGCCCGACTCGGCGAGAAGTCGCCCCGTCGCCTCGGTGAGCCACGGCTCGGACGAAGACGTGTCGAGCAGCAGCGTTCCCGGCCTCAGCCCTTGCAGCAATCCGTCGCCGCCTTCGACGAGCGACTGCACGACGTTGCCGTTGGGCACCATGGTGACGACGATGTCGCTGCGCGTGGCGAGCTCGGCCGGCGTGCGCGCGGCCTGCGCATCGGCGAGCGTGTCGGCGAGGCGCTGCGCCAGACCGGGGACGATGTCGTAGAGCGTGATCGCGTGGCCGGCGGCGGCGAGATGCGACGCCATCGGCCGGCCCATCACGCCGAGACCGACGAAGCCGAGCGGCGGTGGGCGCGATGTCATGGCGTTCAGGGTTTACGAGATGGGCGGCCGGGCCGCGGGCCGGCCAGCGGCGCCGTCGATGCAGGCAAACACTGCGTGACCGGCGAGCGGGGAACGATACACTTTTTGCCGGCCTCGACCCGCACCGGAGACACCATGCACGCCCTTCGCCCGTTCGCCCTGCTCGCCGCCGCGCTTGCGCTCATCGGCGGCGCACCCGCCGCGTCGGCGCAGACCGTGCTCACCATGTCGAGCTGGGTTCCGCCCACCCACTCGCTCACCCGCGACGTGCTCGTCGCCTGGTCGAAGGAGGTCGAAAAGGCGAGCAACGGCCGCATCAAGTTCGAGATGCTGCCCAAGCATCCGTCGGCGCCTCCCGGCACCTTCGATGCGGTGCGCGACGGGCTCGTCGACGTGTCGTTCGTGACCGCGAGCTACACGCCGGCACGCCACCCGCTGCCGCTGATGGCCGAGCTGCCCGGCGCCGGCGCCACCGCCGAGATCAACTCGATCGCGTTCTCGCGCATCCACTGGAAGTACTTCCAGCCGGCCAACGAATACAAGGGCGTCAAGTTGCTCGGCGTGTTCACGCACGGCCCGGGCCAGATGTTCACGGTCAAGAAGCAGGTGACCTCGGTCGCCGACCTGGCGGGGCTCAAGATCCGCACCGGTGGCGGCATCTCGGAGGCATCGGCCAAGCTGCTCGGCGCTTCGCCTTTCGTCAAGCCGGCGCCCGAGTCGTACGAGCTGCTCTCGTCGGGCGTCGCCGACGGCACGTTCTTCCCGTCCGAGTCGATCGTCTCGTTCAAGCTCGACAAGGTCGTGAAGTACGCGACCTTCTTCCCCGGCGGTTTCTATTCGTCGTCGTTCGGCTTCTTCATGAACGAGGACAAGTGGAACAAGCTGTCGAAGCAGGACCAGGATGCGATCATGTCGGTCTCGGGCGAATCGCTGGCGCGGCTCGCCGGCCGCTCGTGGGACGCCGCCGACCGCGGCGGCCTCGAGGCGATGAAGGCTGCCGGCGTGCAGATCATCGATGCCAGCCCGGCGTTCGTCGCCGACGTGCGCCAGCGCACCGCGCCGCTGGTCCAGGACTGGATCAAGTCGGCGAGCGCCAAGGGCGTCGACGGCGCGAAGGCCTGGGCCGAGTACCAGGACGAGCTGAAGAAGGTCGCCGCCTCGATCAAGTAGCAGCGTGGCGATCAGCACGCTGCGCGAGGCGGTGCCGGCGCTTCGCAGCGATCCGCGCGCCGCGCTGACGCGCTGCGCCTGGATCCTCGCCGACGAAGGCCACGAGTCGGGGCTCGCCGGTCAGCTGACGGCGCGCGGCCCCGACGAAGGGACGTTCTGGACCTTGCCGCTCGGCCTCGCCTTCGACGAGGCCGACGAGGCGTCGTGGCTCCTCATCGACGACGCCATGACCGTTCTCGCCGGCGACGGCTCGTTCGGAATCCGCGAGCCGAACCCGGCGACGCGTTTCCACCTCTGGATCTACCGCGCGCGCGCCGACGTGCAGGCGATCGTCCACACCCATCCGCCGGCGGCCTCGGTGCTCGCGGCCGCCGAGCAGCCGCTCGTCGTCGCTCACATGGATGCGACGCCGCTGTTCGACGACATGGCATTCCTGCCCGAGTGGCCCGGCCTGCCGACGGCCGATCGCGAAGGCGAGCTGATCGCCGGCGGCCTCGGCACGAAGCACGCGATGCTGCTCGCGCACCACGGCCTGCTCGCCGCCGGACGCAGCGTCGCCGAGGCCGCCTTTCTCGCCGTCTTCATCGAGCGCATGGCGCGCCTGCAGGTCGACGCCGCGCCGCTCGGCGGCGTCAAGCCGATCGATGCGGCAGAGGCAAGGCGCGCGCGCGATTTCCTGCGCACCGACCGGATCATGAATGCGACCTTCGCGGCCTGGTCGCGCCGCGCGGCGCGCCGGCGCGGCCGCGACGCCGGCTCGGCATGAGGGCCCGCCTCGGCCACGCGCTCGAGATCCTGCTCGGCGCGATCTCGGGCACCGTCCTGTTCGTGATGATGATGATCACGGCCATCGATGTCGCCGGCCGCTATCTCTTCAGCAGGCCGCTCGCGGGCGGCTTCGAGCTCACCGAGATGATGCTCGCGGCGCTGATCTACTGCGGGCTGCCGCTGGTCTCGAAGCGGCGCGAGCACATCGTCATCGACACCTTCGACACGTTCATGTCGAAGCGCGTCAAGCGCGGCCTCGACATCCTCGCCGACATCGTCTGCACGATCGCGCTCGCCGGCCTGAGCTGGCTCCTCTTTCACCGCGCCATCCGTGTCGCCGCGTACGGTGACACCACCAGCGTGCTGACGCTGCCGCTCGCGCCGGTCGCCTACCTCATGGGCACGATGATCGTCGTCACCGCGGCGATCCACCTCTGGCTGATCTTCGTCCCGCACAGCGACGACGACGGCAAGAGCATCATCTGAGCGCAACATGACCGAAGCACTGATCGGCCTCGCCGTCATGCTTGTGATCTCGTTCCTGCGCGTGCCGATCGCGATCTCGATGGGCCTGGTCGGCTTCCTCGGCCTGTGGTGGATGCGCGGCCTCAGCCCGTCGATGGCGTCGGCGACGACGGTCGTCTACGAGTCGGGCTTCCAGTACACGCTGTCGGTGGTGCCGCTCTTCATCCTGATGGGCAACTTCGTCACCCGCGCCGGCATGTCGAAGGAGCTCTACCGCGCCGGCCACACCGTCGTCGGCCACCTGCGCGGCGGCCTGGCGATGGCGACCGTGCTCGCGTGCGCAGGCTTCGGCGCGATCTGCGGCTCGTCGATCGCGACCGCGGCGACGATGACCAAGGTCGCCTATCCGTCGATGAGCGAGCACCATTATTCCGACGAGCTCGCGGTCGGCACGATCGCCGCGGGCGGGACGCTCGGCATCCTGATCCCGCCGTCGACCATCATGGTCATCTACGGGATCATGACCAACACCAGCATCGGCAAGCTGTTCGCCGCCGGCATCCTGCCGGGCCTCGTCGCGGTGGTGCTGCTCTGCCTGGCGGTGCAGTACATCTGCTGGCGCAACCCCACGAGCGGGCCCGAGGCCGAGCGGGCCAGCTGGCGCGAGCGCTTCGATGCGTTCAAGGGCGTCTGGGCGGTCGTCGTGCTCTTCGTCATCGTCATGGGCGGGATCTACGGCGGCGTCTTCACCGCGACCGAGGGCGCCGGCATCGGTGCCTTCGGCGCCTTCTGCTTCGCGCTGGCGCGGGGCGCGCTCTCGCCGCGCGCGCTGCTCGACGTGCTGATCGAAAGCTCGCGAACGACGGCGATGCTCTTCATGATCCTGGTCGGCGCGCTCATCTTCGCCAACTTCATCAATTACACGACGATGCCGGCCGACCTGAAGGCGTTCGTCAGCAACTACCAGATCCATCCGATGACGGTGATCGTCGCGATCTGCGTCATCTACGTCGTCCTCGGCACGGCGATGGAAGAGCTGTCGATGATCCTGCTCACCGTGCCGGTGTTCTTCCCGCTCGTCGTCGGCCTCGGCTTCGACCCGGTGTGGTTCGGCATCCTCATCGTCGTCGTCGTCCAGATCGGCCTGATCAGCCCGCCGGTCGGAATGAACATGTTCGTCGTCAAGAGCATGCTGCCGCGCATCGCGACCTCGACCATCTTTCGCGGCGTCACGCCATTCGTCGTCGCCGAGGTCGTGCTGCTGGCGGTGCTGGTCGCGTTTCCGTCGATCAGCCTGGTCCTGCCGCAGCTGATGAAGCTATGACGGCGTGCGGGGCTAGCGCTCGAACGGCCCCTGCTTGACGAACGCGCCGCCCTGGAACCGGTTCGCCGGATCGTTCGGATCGAGCACCGGCTGGCGTGTCTCGGCGGCAGCGCGAAACCGCTCCGAGCTGTCCTTCGCGCGAAAACCGAGGTGTGCTGCCGAGGTGTTGTCCCACCAGGTCGCCGTGTTGTCGGAGACGCCGTAGACGACGGTGCAGCCGACGACCGGCGCGGTCAGGCCGGCGACGACGAGGCGTTCGAGGTCGTCGTAGCTGAGCCAGGTGGCGAGCATGCGTCGGTCCCGGGGCTCGGGGAACGACGAGCCGATGCGAAGGCAGACCGATTCGATGCCGTGACGGTCGAAATAGAAGCGCGCGACGTTCTCGCCGAACGCCTTGCTGAGGCCGTAGTGGCCGTCGGGGCGCATCGGCGCGGCCGGGTCGATGACCTCGTCCTGCCGGTAAAAGCCGGTGACGTGGTTCGAGCTCGCGAAGACGACGCGCCTGACGGCGTGCCGGCGCGCCGCTTCGTAGAGATGCCAGACGCCGACGATGTTGGCCTCGAGGATCGGCGCGAACGGACCCTCGGTCGAGATGCCGCCGAGGTGGACGATCGCGTCGCTGCCCGCGACGATGCGGTCGACTGCGGCGGCGTCCTGCAGCGCGGCGGTCATGACCTCCTCGCCCGGGCCGGCAGGCGCCATCTCGGCGATGTCGCTCAGGCGCAGCACCCGTGCGAGCCGGGACAGGCGCGGCCGCAACTCGCGGCCGAGGCCGCCGGCGGCACCGGTCAGCAGAAGGCGGTCGAAGACCGGGCCGGCAACGGCGCCCGAGGACGCGGCGGGGGCAGGGGCGGACACGACGCGATGCTCGGCGCGGTCGCCGGCCCGCGCCATCGGGCAAGTACTCTTGCCGGCACGAGGCCAGTCGTCGTACAACCGGTCGGCTGTTCCCGCTCCCGATGAACCTCTCGCTCCTCGCCCCGAGCCTGCCGACCCGGCGTCCGCGCAACCTCGCCATGCGCGTTGTCGACACGCTCGCCGATCGCATCCGCGACGGCAGCCTCGCCTGCGGCGACAAGCTCGCGACCGAGTCTGCGCTGATGGCCGAGTTCGGGGTCAGCCGCACCGTCATTCGCGAGGCGCTCTCCAAGCTGCAGGCGGCGGCACTGGTGCAGACACGGCACGGCGTCGGCACCTTCGTCACCCACGGAGGGATCGACTCGGCCGTCTTTCGGATCCGCCCCGACCAGCTCGAGACGCTGCACGATGTCGTCGCCATGCTCGAGCTCCGGATCGGGGTCGAGACCGAGGCGGCCGGGTTGGCGGCGCAGCGCCGGACCGACGACAACCTGGCCGCGATGCGGCGCGCCCTCGTCGCTTTCACACAAGCCGTGGAGGCGGGTCGCGACGCAGTGGGCCCTGACTTTCAATTTCATCTCGAGATCGCCCGCGCAACCCAGAACCCGCACTTCTCGGCGCTTCTGCAAAGCCTCGGCACGGCGACGATCCCGCGCGCCCGGCTGCATCCGTCAGGCGCGTCGGCCGACGAGCGACTCGCCTACCTGCGCCGCGTCAATGCCGAGCACGGCAGCATCGTTGACGCGATCGAGAACCAGGACGGCGAGGCGGCGCGCGCAGCGATGCGAACGCACCTCGCGAACAGCCGTGAGCGGCGCCGGCGCGCGGCCCAACTGGCGAACAGCTGACCGATCCGGTCGTACGACAACTTGCGCCGCCCGATAGAAGCGGCCACGAGGAGACCCGCCATGAGAGCCCTTCCCCCTGCCCTTCTGCTCGGCCTCGCGCTCGCCGTGGTCCCCGCCGCCGCGTCGGCGCAAGCGTGGCCGGGCAAGACGATCCGGATCGTCGTCCCGTACACGCCGGGCGGCTCGTCCGACATCATCGCCCGCGCCATCGCGCAGCCTCTTCAGGATGCGCTCAAGCAGACCGTGATCGTCGAGAACAAGCCGGGCGCGAACGGCAACACTGGCACCGACTTCGTCGCCAAGTCACCCGCCGACGGCTACACGCTGCTGCTCTGCGACGTCGGCGCGCTGGCGATCACGCCCTCGGTGTATTCGAAGCTGCCGTTCGATCCCAAGAAGGACCTGCGCGGCGTGACGATGCTCGCGTACTCGCCGCACCTGCTCGTCGTCCATCCGTCGGTCAAGGCCAATTCGCTCAAGGAGCTGGTCGCGCTGTCGCAGAGCTCGAAGCTCGACTTCGCCGTCACGGCGATCGGCAGCGCGCCGCACCTCGCCGGTGTCGCTGTCGAGAAGGCGACCGGTGCGAAGTGGCAGTACATCCCGTACAAGGGCGGCTCGCAGGCGATCGGCGACACCGTCGCCGGCCAGACGCACGTGCTGATGAACGGCATGCTGGCGACGCTGCCGTTCGTGCAGTCCGGCAAGCTCAAGGTGATCGGCGTCTCCAAAGCGACGCGCGTGCCGCTGCTGCCGGACGTGCCGACGATCGCCGAGCAGGGTGTCGCCGGCTTCGAGTCGGGCACCTGGCAGGGCCTGCTCGTTCCCGCCGGAACGCCCACCGACGTCGTCGCGCGGCTCTCGACCGAGCTGACCCGGATCATCCGCTCGCCCGAGATCCGCTCGCGCCTGACCGCGCAGGGCGCCGAGGTCTACACGATGTCGCCGGCCGAGTTCGTGACCTTCTTCGACCGCGAGCAGAAGCGCTGGGCCACGGTCGTCGCCAGCGGCGGCGTCAAGCTCGACTGATCGTTCTCAGACCGCCGGGAGCAGCTCATGACGTCGCCCGAACCGTATCGCGCCTTGCCGAATTCGTTCAAGCGACGCCTCCACGCCGGCGAGACGCTGATCGGCTGCTGGTGCTCGCTCGCCAGCCCGATCACGACCGAGGTCCTCGGCCTCGCCGGCTTCGACTGGCTCCTCCTCGACGGCGAGCACGCGCCCAACGACGTGACGACCTTCATCCCGCAGCTGATGGCGCTCAAGGACAGCGCGAGCGCGCCGGTCGTGCGGCCGTCGTGGAACGACGCGGTCGAGATCAAGCGCCTGCTCGACGCCGGCTTCTACAACGTCCTGGTGCCGTTCGTGCAGACCGCCGACGACGCCCGCCGCGCCGTCGCCGCCACACGCTATCCGCCGGCCGGCATGCGTGGCGTCTCGGTCGCGCAGCGCAACAACCGCTTCGGCACCGTCGCCGACTACTTTCGCGACATCGATGCCCAGATCACGGTGCTGGTCCAGATCGAGAGCCGCGCCGGCC
>Ga0068860_100001123_pt1 | contig 29467 bp, 26 predicted proteins | sample KBSSwiS32_FD_66597 | JGI IMG/M metagenome (GOLD analysis project Ga0068860, IMG submission 66597) | Switchgrass rhizosphere microbial communities from Kellogg Biological Station, Michigan, USA - KBS Switchgrass S3-2 | ecosystem: Host-associated > Plants > Roots > Rhizosphere > Soil ... | reverse complement strand
AGTGCCATCCCTGATGCATTGTGTGACGCGCGGCGGGCCTCGCCCTCCCTGATCGACATGTTATGTTAAAGTTTCGATGTGTTCGGCGCCTGCATGCCGCGCCGAGGAAGTAGAAACCGAGAGGAGCTGAAAGGAGGAGTCGCATGCAAATCCGACTCGGAGCCATCCTCTGGCTCACCCTTGCCACCGTCTCGCTGCAAGCCACCTCGCTTCAAGCGACCGAAGTCGAAATCGCCGGGCCGACTCAAGTTACGCCGCCGAACGCCTTCTCCCACTACAACACGACCGGCGCCACGATCGGCAGCTATCTCTACCTCTACCAGCAAGGGGGTGGCGACATCCCAGACTCGACCTGCACGGCCGGCGGCGACAAGATCATCGCCTACCGGGCTCTGATCACGAACGGCGTGCCGGGCGCCTTCCAGCGCGTCGGCCGGATCTCGCCGTGCGTCAAATCGCCCGCCTGCGTCGACAATCCGAATACCAAAGCCGACGAATGCAACCCTTGGCCCGCGGCGTCCTACGGGCCGGGCCAGATCTTCCAGGCGACGGTCAACGGCGTCACCAAATGGCACCTGTTGGCCGACGTCTCCAACACGGCCGATTTCCACAACGTCTGGCACGCGGAATCGACCGACGGCATCAACTGGACCTGGTCGATCTCCGGTTCGCTCAACGGATCGCAGACGGAGAGCAACATCCAGGAACGCGCCGGCCTGCCGGGCGGCGACGTGGTGGCGCACACGATCGTCTCCAACTGGTCCGCGGATCCATTCCTTAAGGCCGACAGCTTCACTCTCTTGAACCCGATCCTGCGCAGCTTCGACGGCGGCAACAACTCGGAGTGGTGGGGGTTCTTCAACTTCGGAGGCGGCGTGAGCGCGCTCCGGGTCGCCTGGTCCACGGGATCGCCGGCGGTGAGCGTCCTCACGAGCATCTCGCCCTGGACCTACACGCCGGTTACGAACGGCAACATGACCGGCATCAATCCCTACACTCTGTATCCGGGAGCGAACGTCAAGACCCTGCTTTTGGAGCCGGCGTCCGGCCAGTATCAACTCTGGGGCTCGATCCCGGCGTCCGGGACCTACGGCGCCGACGTCGATTGCAACACGAACGCAACCGCCACGTGCACGAATCCTGGAGGTTGCCTGACGGGCGACGGCTCGACCGTCGCCAACGGGTTTACCGGGCGGCCGTTCTGGTGGAACACGGGACCGCAGGGAGACGTCACCTGCCCGTCGTGCGGCGCGAACGGCATGGCCTGGTGGCCGGTGACCCGCACCAGTTTCGGCGCCACCAATCCGGTCTCTTCGCAGGTCCGGAAGATGCCGTCCGGCTACGAGGTCGCGCGCCTGTTCCCCTTCCGGTGGAACTCGCCGACCGGCAACCGCTACCTGTTCTCGGCGACCAACGACAGCCACATCTGCAACGAGTTTCTGTTCAGCTCGTTTTTCAAGATGTACGTGGCGCAGACTACGGTCGCCAACCTCTCCGACGTTTGCACGCCGTCGTCGACCAAGCTTTGCCTGCAGAACGGCCGGTTCGAAGTCTCGGTCGATTTCGTCAACGGCGGCGTGACCCAGGCCGCCCAGACCAAGACCTATTCGAACCAGAGCGGCTTCTTCACCTTCTTCGATCCGGCCAACCCGGAAGTCGGGGTGAAGATCCTTGACGGTCGGGCGATCAACGGCAAGTGGTGGGTCTTCCATGGCGCGCTCACCAGCTTGCAGTACACGGTCCGGGTCACCGACACGGTCGCCCATCTGCTGAAGACTTTCGTGCACCCGGCGGCGAGCGGCTCGTCCCTTTGCGGCGGTTCGGACACCGGTGCGTTCTTCGGCGCCTTCGCCACGAAGGAGGGGGAGATCGATCTCGGATCTGAAGGTACGGAGGAAGCGGTCGAATTCCCGGCCACCGCGCAGGGCGGCCCCTACACCTCCCTGACCGCCTGCGCGCCAAGCTCGACGCGGCTCTGTCTGCTCGGCAGCCGATTCCAGGTCGAGGTCAAGCGTGGCGGAGTGAGCCAGGGCGCGGCCCAGCTCTCCGATTACTCCGGAGTGTTCTGGTTCTTCGACGCCCAAACCGCCGAGGTGCCGGTCAAGGTGATCGACGGCCGGGGGTTCAACGGGAAGTTCTGGGTCTTCTTCGGTTCCTTGACCGACCAGACCTATCAGGTCGTCGTCACCGATACGGTCACCGGTTTCGTGAAGACCTACAACCCGCCGGGGCCGTTCTGCGGCACGGCGGATACGGCCGCGTTCTGATCGGCGAAGCTTGAAGAAGAGGCCGGCCGCCTCTCCTGAAGGGGCGGCCGGAGCCTTCAATACATGCAGGTCATCGGCTTGCAGACGCGCGGGCCGGCGCCGTCCTTCGAGCAAAAGCCGCCGTGCCGCCCGATGCATTGCTCGTCGCCCGCGCAGCTGTCGAGCGGGGTCTGGCAGGCGTAGGCGACTTCGCGAAAACATCCGGGGTTCGGAGAATACAAGCCGCAGACCGCGCCGTCTTTGCAATCGTGGTCGGTTCGGCAGGTTGCGGGTACGCAGCGTCCCGCCGGGCTCTTGCATTCGCAGATCTCGTTCTTGGCGCAGTCGGAATCTTTGGCGCAACCGTAGTCGCATATCAGGTCGTAGATCGGCAGTACCACCTCGCACGAGCCGTTCGGTTTTTCACGGCAGTCCGTATCTTGCTTGCAGGTGCCCTCGAGATCCCTTCCCCCGGGGGATTTGTAGTCCGAGCGCGGTCGCGGCGCGTAAGGGCAGGTTTGAGCCTCGGGCCGGTGGCGGAGACCATTGGCGCAGGTGGCGAAGCCGGTCGGTTTGCCGCCCACTTCGATCGGCTTCGAATCGACGCAGCGGATCGCGGCGGGGAGCAGGAGGGCCGGCGGAACCTTGGCCGGGGTTACAGGTGTCGCGGCTGCCGCCAGGCCGCAGGAGAGGCCGGCGACGACGAGCGTGGTGAGAAGACGGCGGGACAGGGTCATAGGGTCATCCTTCCACTTCGCTTGGAACGTTCGGATCGGAATTCGGTTCCTGACCGCCAGCGTACCCCAGACGTGCGGTGCGGCGGGGCATTCCCAGCCCGCCGGAGGACTCGGGATATAGTTCGCCGCTCGAATGAAGATCCTGGTCACCGGGGGCACCGGATTCTTGGGGCGGCGGACGGTCGCCGAGCTGATCGCGCGAGGGCATGCGGTCCGGCTGCTGGTGCGCGCCGGTTCGTCGCGCGCGCGGTTTCCCGCGGGGGTCGAGTTCGCGACGGGAGACGTGACCGATCGGGGAAGCCTGGTGGCCGCGGCGTCCGGCAGCGGCGGCTGCGACGCGATTCTCCATGCCGCGGCGCTGGTGAAGATCCTCGCTCCGGCCGAGGAGTTCGATCGGATCAACGTCGGTGGCTTGAACAACGTTCTCGCCGCGGCGCGCGCCACGGGCGTGGAGCGGATCACCTATGTTTCGAGCTTCATCGCGCTCGGCCCCACCGAGAACGGTCCCGGCGGAGTGCTCGACGAGTCGGCGAACACCGAAGCGCCTGACGGTGCGAGGACTTGGATCAACGACTACGAGCGGACCAAGACGCTCGCCGACCGGCGCGCGCGCGCGGCGATCGCGGAGGGGGTGCCGCTCTCGGTCGTCTATCCCGGCGTGATCTACGGCCCGGGCGAGCTGACCGAAGGCAACATCGTGGTTCGCCACGTGCTCGACCTGATCGGCAAAAAGCTGCCCGCCCTGTTGGGCAAGCCCGAGCGGCGCTGGAGCTACGTGCTGGTGGACGACGTGGCGCGCGGCACGGCCGACGTGGTGGAGCGCGAGCCCGGCGCGCGCTATGTGCTGGGGGGAGACAACGTGACTCTCGCCGAGTTCTACGCCCTGGTCGAAGAGCTGACCGGCGTCCCCGTGCCGAAGCGTCGCTTTCCCGATCGGGTGGCGATTGCGGCGGGCGCGATGGCCAAGCTCTGGGCGAGGGCGACCGGCACGGTCCCCGCGCTCACGCCCGATCTGGTCGAGATCTACCGCCACGATTGGGCCTACAGCTCGGCGGCCGCGACGCGCGATTTCGGCTATCGGCCGACGCCACTGCGGGAGGGCTTGAGCGCCACGCTCGCCTGGCTCAAGGAGACCGGCAAGTGGGCCTGAGACCGCTCCCGCCGGGTGAATTGCCGCGCAAGGTCGTCCACATCGGCAGCGGCCTGTTCGCGCTGGCGCTTCGGCCGCTGGGACCTTACGGCGCCGCGGTGATGGCGCTGTTCGCGATCGCCTTCAACTTCTTGCTCCTGCCGCGGGTGGGCGGTCGAAAGCTGTTGCGGGAGGGTGAGTTGGAGCGCTCGATCGGCATCCTGCTCTATCCCGTCTCGGTGTTCCTGTTGATCCTCGTCTTCTGGCGCCACCTGGAAGTCGCCGCGGCCGGTTGGGGGCTGCTCGCGTTCGGCGACGGCATGGCCTCGGTGGTGGGGCTTACGCTCGGGGGGCCGCGCCTTCCTTGGAACCCGAAGAAGAGTTGGGCGGGCACGCTCGCCTTCGTGCTGTTCGGCGGTGTCGCGGCTAGTTTGTTCGTGCTCTGGACGGCGCCCGGGGTGAACTCCGTCCCGTTCGCCGTCGCCTGTTGTTTCGTCGCCGCGCTGGTCGCCGCGGCGCTCGAATCGCAGCCGCAGGGTCTGGACGACAACCTCGGCGTGCCGATGGTCGCGAGCTTGTTTCTACTGGGCCTGCTGCTCACCCAGGGGCGTTGGGCCGACCTTCTCGCGGGCGGTTTCTGGACGAGGGCGGCGATCGGATTCGCGATCAACGCGGCGTTTGCCGCGGCGGCTTACGCGGCCCGCTCGGTCGATCGCTCCGGGGTGATCGCGGGAACGTTGCTGGGTACTGCCATCTACGCTTTTCTCGACTGGCGCGGTTTCCTGCTGCTGGTCGCGTTCTTCGTCATTGGCACCGCCTGCACCAAGCTCGGCTACCAGCGCAAAGCGGCGGCGAAGCTCGCGCAAGAGGCGGGCGGGCGGCGGGGCGCGCGGCACGCGTTCGCCAACGCGGGAGTCGCCGCGGGCTGCGCTCTTTTCGCGGCGGCCACGCCGTATCCGATCCTGTTCGGTCTGGCGTTTGCCGGAGCGTTCGCGACCGCCGCATCCGACACCGCGGGGAGCGAAATCGGCCAACTGCTCGGACGGCGGACGTTCAAACTGACGACATTGCGCCCGGTGCCGCGCGGCACGGAAGGGGCGGTCTCGCTCGAAGGAACGCTCGCCGGGATTCTCGCTTCGCTGGTGATCGGGGGCCTGGGCTGGTGGGTCGGGCTCTATCCCGCGCCCGGAATCGCCGTGGTGGCGGTCGCCGCGTTCGTCGGGACGACCTTCGAAAGCCTGGTCGGCGGCGCTCTCGAGCGGAGCGCCCTGCTCGACAACGAGGCGCTCAACTTCCTCAACACCCTGGTCGGCGCGCTGGTCGCGGCGTCCGCCGCGCTGGTGGGGATCTTGGGGCCGGTCGGCTGAGACGCATTGCAACCTGTGAGACTCCGGATTTGAGCAAACTGAATCTCTACCGCCAACTGGCGCGGCCTTTCACTCTGCTGCCGCCGCTGCTCGGCATCGTCTCCGGCGCGATCTGCGCGTTCGGCTCGATCCACAACCCGGATCCGAGCCGGCAGGTCACCCTGTCGGTCGTCCTGACGATCGCTCTCGGCTCGCTCTGCGCCAGCCTGATGAATGCGGCGTCGAACGCGATCAACCAGATCTACGACCTGGAGATCGACCGCCTGAACAAACCGGACCGGCCGCTGGTCACCGGGGCGCTGTCGACCGCCGAGGCGTGGAAGTTCACCTGGGTGCTCTACGCGCTCGCGCTGCTGCCCACCTGGCTCGTCGTTCCGTATCCCTATGTCACCTGGGGGGAGAAGCTCCACGCGCCGATCGGGGCGCACGTGGTGTTCTTCATCTACCTGCTGGGATTGGCGTTCACCTTCGTCTACTCCGCGCCGTCGCTCGGGCGGACGAAAGTGCGTGGCATGGCGGCGAATTTCACCATGGCGATCCCGCGCGGCTTCCTGCTCAAGGCGGCGGGCTGGGGGATGGTGGCGCCGGTCGCCTCGACCGAGCCCTGGTTCATCGGCCTGGCGTTCTTCCTGTTCCTGATCTTCGCCGCATCCACCAAAGACTTTGCCGACATCGAAGGGGACCTCGCGGGCGGCTGCCGGACGCTGCCGATCATCTACGGGGTGAAGCGCGCGGCCTGGATGATCAGCCCGTCGTTCGTTCTCCCCTGGATTCTGCTGCCGCTCGGCGCGCACCTCCGCGATCCGCAAGAGCCGGGGCACGCGATCCTCACCGGCAATCCCACCCTGCTGGTCGCCTTGGGGGTGATTCTTATGCTGTGGGGCGCGTATACGGTCTATCTCCTGGTGCGCGACCCCGACTCGCTCACCGCGACCGAGAACCACCCCTCCTGGAAGCACATGTACCTCATGATGATGTTCGCCCAGGTGGGTTTCGCCCTGGCGTATATTCTCTAGAGGGGGCTTTCCGGAAAGGAGGCCGAGCGATGACCGAGATCCACTACGAGCACGACCTGGACGAGCACGCCGACGAGCGTGAAGAAGAGGCGCAAAAGGCTCTCGCGGGCGATACCGAGATCCCCGCTCCGAAGCTGCTCGGTTTTTACGACCGCCTGCGCCAGCGGATTCTGCAGGCGGTGGAACGGCGCGGCAACAAGCTGTCGACCGACGCGGTCCGCGCGCTGATCCTGGTGCCGGACGTTTTCATGTTGCTGGTCCGCCTGTCGCTCGACAAGGAGGTCCCGGGCAAGACCCGGGCGCTGATCGGCGGCGCGCTCGCCTATTTCGTCCTGCCGTTCGACCTGCTGCCCGAGGCGATCTTGGGCGGCGTCGGGTTCATGGACGACCTGATCCTCGCCGTGGCGGTTCTCTCCCAGGCGTTCGGCGGTGAGCTGGAGCCCTACGCCCGCCGCCACTGGAGCGGCTCGGAGGACCTGCACAAGGTCTTGAAGGACATCTCCTCCGCCGCGCACTCGCTGTTGGGAGACACCCTCTACCAGAGGCTGGAGCGCCTGCTCGGCCGGCGCGGCGTGAAGATGTAGCCCAGACGGTTCCCTAGGGCCGGCACGGAACGATGTCGCCCCGGGCGGCAAATTTCCCTCTTGAAGATGACGGGCGAGAGGGCTACACTTCGTGGTCCATTCGTATCTCTCGAACGAAGTTTGCGGGGTATCGTGATCGGCAAGCGGGCGGCTTACCTGGCAGTTCTCGGTCTCGGTGCGACGGTGCTCTGCCCGCCGCTCGCCGCGGCTTCGCCGCGCCGTTCGTTGCCGGCGCTCCGCCCGGCCGGCTCGGGAGACGTGCGAATCGGCCTCGCCGGCACCGGACGGCGGATCATCTTCAACGAGAGCGTGGCGCAACATGCCCGGCGGTTCGCCACCGAGCTGGTCGCCGTGCCGGATCGGCAGCTCGAGCCGCTGATCGAGGTCCATGCCCGAGCCCAGAGCCTCGATCCGAAGCTGGTCAAGGCGGTGATCCAGGTTGAATCCGGATACAACGCCGCGGCGTTGTCGAACAAAGGGGCGATCGGCCTGATGCAGCTGATGCCCGACACCGCCCGCATGCTCGACGTGCTCGATCCCTACGACCCGGCCCAGAACCTGCGCGGCGGCGTCACCTACCTGAGGAATCTGCTCGACCGCTTTTCGGGCCAGGTGGAATACGCCGTGGCGGCCTACAACGCCGGGCCGGGCGCGGTCGAAAGGCACGGCGGCATCCCGCCGTATCGGGAGACTCAGGAATACGTCCGGCGCGTGCTGTCGCTCTACCGCGGGGATGCGACGCTCAGGGTTCCCGCCGGGTTGGCGTACCAAGCGCAGAAGGCCTTCGTCGTCGAACGCCCGGGCCAGCGCACGCTGATCACCACCTCGCCGTTGCGTTGATCGCCCGGCCGCCCTATTGGACCGGCACCCGTCCCGGGAAGCCGTCCTCGTAGGTATGGAAATAGCGTAGGCCGTCCTCGGGATAGCGCCAGGAGTAGTAGCCGGCGCCGTTGTCCCAGTCGACCCGCCAGAGACCCTGGACCACGCAGCCGAAGGCGACCACTCGCTCGGCCCAGCTCTGGACCACCCGATCGCAGGCCGCCTCGATCTCTTCCTTCCGGCGCTCCATCTCGTCCCGGCTCTGGATCCGGTTGATGATCGCTTCGACCTGGCGGAACGCGATGTCGGTGACGTCGCGGACGTGGGGGAAGGTATCGACCGCTTCGTCGTAGGAGAAGGTCCGTTTGGGCAAGGAGGGCGGCATGGGGCGGGATTGTACAACTCGCATTAGAATCCGCCTCCCATGAACGAAGGATCGCGCGGCCACATCGAAGTCATCACCGGGGGGATGTTTTCCGGCAAGAGCGAGGAGCTGGTGCGGCGGTTGCGCCGCGCGTCGATCGCCCGCCAGCGCATCCAGGTGTTCAAGCCCGGGGCCGACACCCGGTACGAGCCGGAACGGCTGGTCACCCGGGACAAGCGGGAGCTGCAAGCGGAGTGCGTCCCGGACAGCGCGGAGCTGCGCCGCCGCCTGGCGCTCGGGGTCCAGGTGGTGGGGATCGATGAGGCGCAGTTCTTCGATCTCGCGCTGGTCGATCGGGTCGACGAGCTGGCGGACGCCGGAGTGCGGGTGATCGTCGCGGGCCTCGATCTCGATTTCGAGCGCCGCCCGTTCGGACCGATGCCGCAGATCCTCGCGCTCGCCGAGTACGTCGACAAGATGCACGCCATCTGCATCCGCTGCGGCGCCCCCGCCCATTACAGCCAGCGCATCGCGGGAGGCGATTCCCAGCTCCAGGTGGGGGACATCGAGTCCTACGAAGCCCGCTGCCGCCGCTGCTACCAAGTGTTCGCGCCGGCCACGCCGGCCCGGTAGTGACCTAGTTTGCCCGCGCCGGCGACTGGCAGCGCCGCAGGCGCGCACACGAAGGAGCCGAGCAGGGCAAACTAGGGCACTACCCGAAGCCCCCGCTCAGGTATGGATCAGCTCCAGGCGGGCGAGGACGACCAGGAGCGTGGGGATCAGGTTGGTGTTGACGATGTCGTGCAGGCTCGCCTGCCAGCCGAAGCCATCGCGCAAGTCGAAGTACTCCATTACCAGGGAGAGCGCGAGCCCGGGAACCAGCGCCCAGAGCGACGAAAGCTTGCGCCGAAACAGGAGCAGGGCGACCAGCAGGCAGAGCACGCCGATGTAGACGTGGATCGCGTCTTTGGTGAGCGGCAAGATCGACAGCCAGGCGAGCTTCCACAGTTGATAGTCCGACTTCATCGGCGGGAGCTTACCAGGCTCTACAGCCGGCGGTGGTTCGCGACCGGGATCGCCCGGCGGATGCGGCGGACCCTTTCGAGGTCGATCTCGGCGAGGGCGAAACCTACGCCGTCCGAAACCGACGCGATCACCTGACCCCAGGGGTCGACGATCATCGAATGCCCCCAACTCTCTTTCAGCCCGTCGTCGTCGTGCTTGCCGTATTGGGCCGGGGCGAGCACGTAGCTCTGGGTTTCGATCGCGCGGGCGCGCAGGAGAGGCTCCCAATGATCCTTGCCCGTCGCGAGCGTGAACGCCGACGGGACCATGTGGATCTCGGCGCCCTGTTGGGTCATCACCCGATAGAGCTCGGGAAAGCGCAGGTCGTAGCAGATCGACAGGCCGAGCTTGCCGAACGGAGTCTTCGCGACCACCACCTCGCCGCCCGATTCGCAGGTCTCCGACTCGGAGAACTTGACGCCGCCGGGGATGTCGACGTCGAACATGTGAATCTTCCGGTAGCTCTTGAGGATCTTGCCCTCGGGGCTGAACAGGACGCTCGTATTGGCGCACTTTTTCGGCGGAAACGGCGAAGCGCCTTCGCTCCGCTCGTTGTACGAGCCGAGCAGCAGATGGATCTTGAGCTCTTTGGCGAGGGCGGCGAACCGTTCCGTGGTCCGCTCGCCGAGCCTTTCTGCGCGGCGTACCTTCTCGGCGTGCGGCCCGAGGTAGTTGGTGCATTCGGGCGTCGCGACGAAGCCGGCACCTGCCGCGGCCGCCCGGCCGATCAGCTCGCGGGCGCTCCGCCAGTTGCCCTCCTCGTCGGAGGTCGAAGTCATCTGGACGACGGCGGCGATGATCATGCGCCGCTTTCTAACACAGCTCGGAGGTAGGTAGTGGCTCAGTTTGCCCCGTATCGACTGGCTGCTGCCGAAGGCGCCCGAAGGAGCGAGGAGGCAAACTGAGCCACTACCGAAGGGTATGCTCATCCCACCGTGTCCCGGTCGCCCCATAGCACCCCAAAACGCTCGACGGAGAGTCCGGCCATACCCCGGCCGGCGAAGCTTTCCGGCGCCAAGGCGATCGCCCGCATTCTTGCAACGGTCCAGCTGATTCCGGAGGGGCGTGTCGCGACCTACGGGCAGATCGCCTTCCTCGCCGGCCTGCCGGGGCACGCGCGCCAGGTCGGATTCGCCCTTCGCGGACTGCCCGAGGGGAGCACCGTCCCTTGGCAGCGGGTGGTCAACGCCCAGGGGGAGATCAGCTCGCGCGACGATCCGGCATGGGAGGGGTTCCAGCGTCACCTGCTGGAAGAAGAAGGGGTTCGATTCAAAGCGAAGGGCGAGCGCGACCGGATCGACCTCGATCGCTTCGGTTGGGACCCGGAGCCGGGCATTCGGCCTACCCGAAAACGGAGGTGAGCGACGGAATGGGAGGAGCCGTGGTTGCTGGTTTCGATCGAGTCCCCCTCTTACCCGTCGCGGCGCACACAAGCCATAGGAGGCCCTTGCGCTTCTCCCATCGACCGGAGGTGGATTTTGAAGGACTGTAGACCTGTCACTTTTGTGTGCGCCGCCTTACTGCTCTTTATCCTGATTCCCCTCGAGGCGGCCGGAGCCGAGGAGACGGCTTCGATCGACAAGGCGTTCGGCATTGGGGGGTTGTGGAAGCCCGCGGGTGCCGCGCCCGCCTTCTTTGGCCAGTCCGAGAACCTGGAGGGCCCAGATCCGGTGTCCGGCGCGATCCACACCGTCGCGGCCCATCCGACCAACCCGAAAGTGCTCTACGCCGGAGCGGTCAACGGCGGTGTGTGGCGGACCTTGAACGCCGACGCGCCGAGCCCGAGTTGGAAGCGGCTGACCGACGAGCAGGCGTCCAACTCGATCGGCGCGCTCGAGTTCGATCCGACCGATCCGTTCCGTCTGACCTTGGTGGCCGGTATCGGCAACTGGAGCAACTTCGCCAATGCCGGGGGCCGGGCCACGGGTTTACTGCGGACCACCAACGGCGGCATCACCTGGACCCCGATCGACGGCGGCGGCGTCCTGATCGACAAGAACGTCTCGGGGCTGGCGGTGCGCGGTTCGACGCTCGTCGTGGCGGTCGATCGCTCGGCTCAGGCCACTTTCGCGACGATTGGCATCTTCCGATCGACGAACGGCGGGGCGACGTTCACGCAGATTTCCCAGGGCAACGGCAGCGCAACCGGCTTGCCGGGCGGCGCCAGCTACGATTTGGTTGGCGATCCGCTCCGGCCGAACCGTCTGTTCACCAATATCGATTTCGCCGGCGGTCGAAACGGGATCTATCGCAGCGACGACACCGGAGCGACGTGGACCCGGGTGAGCAGCCTGGCGATGAATACGCTGCTCAGGAGGGTCATCTTCAACGTCGAGCTCGCGGTCGGCCGGCACAACGACGTGTATTGCGCAATGGTTGATGACACCCTCCCCGCCGGCGCCCTCCTCGCGGTGTTTCGCTCCGGAGACGGCGGCGCTTCCTGGACCCGGATGGACTTGCCCTTGACCCCCGACGGCGGCATCCATCCGGGACGTCAAGGGTTCAACAACCTATCGATCGTGGCCGATCCGACGAATGCCAACATCGTCTACATCGGCGGCGACCGCCAACCGTACCTGAACGAGGCGCTCGGCGCGCCGTTCCACTTTCCCAACTCGATCGGCGCCAACAACTTCTCGGGCCGCCTGTTCCGCGGCGACGCGAGCAAGCCGGCCGGTAGCCAATGGGTGCACCTGACCCACTCGAGCACTCTCGGCGCGCCGGGCGGCGGCACGGCTCACAACACCGCGCCGCATGCCGATTCGCGCGAGATGGCGTTCGACGCGGCCGGCAATCTGATCGAGACGGACGACGGCGGCATCTACAAGCGAACCAGCCCGCGGAGCAATATGGGGGACTGGTTTCCCCTGGTCGGCGACCTGCAGACCGGCGAGTACCACGACGTCGCGTTCGACGCGAACAGCGAGACGCTGACCGCGGGCTCGCAGGACAACGGTTTTCAATACCAGCTTGCAGCCAACGATGACGACTGGTCGCTTCTCCTTCAGGGCGACGGCGGGGACGTTGCGATCGACGACACGACGATTCCCGGCGTTTCGATCCGCTATGGCAGCATGCAGAACCTCGGACGTTTCGTGCGGACGTTCTGGGACGCCGACAACAATTTTCTCGCGGTCGACGATCTGGCGCTCGCCCCGCTCGGCGGAGGAGCGCCTCCGGTCGGCAGCCCCGTCACGCCGGTGGAGCTCAACGGGGTCGATCCGACCCGCTTGGTCATCGCCGCCGCGAACTCCTTCTACGAGTCGTTCGACCAGGGCGATACGGTCACCGAGATCGCCCCCGGTCTGGTCGTCAACAGTACCCGGCTCGTTCCTCTCGCTCCGGTCGCCTACGGCGCGGGAACCAACGTCGCCGCGCTCTACGTCGGCTCGGGCGACCGGCTCTACGTGCGAACGGCGCCGCACCCCGCGCCCCTGCTCCAATCTCTCGCCTTCCCAGGCACAGGGAGCGGCCGATTTCTCGTCGATGTCGCGCTCGATCCGGCCAATGCCAACGCCGTGTTCGTGGCCGACGAGGGAAAGGTCTTCACCTCGCGCAATGCGGGATCGTCCTGGAGCGACATCACAGGCAACCTCACCGCGCTGGGCGCCGGCAACCTGCAGACCCTGGTCTACGTCAAAACCCTGCTGGGCGATGGGCTCGTGGTCGGCTCGCAGACCGGCGTCTGGATCGCCTCCAAGCTCACCGGTTTCTCGCAGTGGCACCCGCTCGGGACGGGGCTGCCGACCGTCCCGGTGTTCGACCTCGATTACGACTCCGGCGCAGATCGTCTGATCGCTGGTACCCTGGGACGCGCGGCTTGGACTCTCGACCAGGTCAAGCTCGCGGTCCTCTTCGCCCGGTGACCCAGGATTGCGCTTGTGGGAGATCTTGCCATGTTCGCCTTTTCCTTTCGCCCTCGTTTCGCCTCGCCGCTCGTCGCGGCCGGGCTCGCCGCGGTGATCGCCACCTTTCCCTCTCCAGCGCGCGCCGCAAACCTTCTGGGCGACGGCGCGGTAGTCGACGCCGCCCGGGGCGTCGCCTACGTCGCTCAGCCCCAAGGAGGGATCGAGGCGCTCGACCTTTCGACCGGCAAAGCCGTTTGGCGCAGCGCCGTCGCGGCCAAGCCGCTCGCCCTGGTCGGCGAAGGGCTGCTTGCCCAGGAGGAGCCGGGTATCGGCGGCGCGCTCCGCGTCGCGACGCTCGATGTCGCCACCGGTAGGGAAGAAATGCGGTCCGAGCTGGCTCTGCCCGTCGGCCTGGCGGCGACCGTCACCGACAACTTGCGGGGCACCTTCCGTATCCGTGCCGCGGTGCTCGAAGGGGGCGGCGGAACCGTCGTCCTCGCTTGGATCGCAACGGTCGCGGCGCCGTTGCGCGGATTCCTGCCGCCGGACCTCTCGCGGGCCCCGGCAGGCGCTCCCGCAGTCGTTTCGGCCCCTGCCGCCAGGGCGGGGGGCTTCCGCCGCGGCGCCGCGCGGTTCGACCCGGCGACCGGGCGTCTCACGCCGGTGGCCGATGCCGAGGCGGCGAGCCTCGCCGCGGCGATCGATCGGAACCTCGCCCCGGGTGGATCCGCTGAAGTCTCGGGCGCCTCGGGTACTCCCGGTCTCCCCTCGATCGACGGCCGCCACGCGCTCACCAGCGAGCGGGTCGCCGGGTCGTTCCATACCTATCGATGGTCGATCTCCGACCGCGCCACCGGCGCGGTGCTCGCTGTGCTCGACGCACCGGTTTCGTTCGCGCCGTTCGTGGTGGCCGGTCCGAAGGTCATCTACCTCGCCCAGCCGTCCATGCGGCGTGAGAACGGCGTGACGATCCGCCAGGAGCTCCGCCTGCGGGCGCTCGACCTCTCGACCGGGGCGGAAAGCTGGCAGGCGGTGGTGCGCGATTCCGCGTATCGCGGACCGGTCCCGCCGTAGACGCGATGATTGCGAGCCGACGGTGGCCGCCATGCCCGAATCCGTAGCGGCCCCATCGTCTCGGACGCGGCGATTGCGGCGGGATCACCGTCCGCGCGGCAGAATCGCCACAATCGCGTGGAAATTAGCGTTCCCTGGCCCAGGGAACGCTTCCCTACGCCAGGGAACCGTTCCCTACGCTAGAGAATCATTCCCTACGCTAGGGAATCGTTCCCTACGCCAGGGAATCATTCCTTGAGGCAGAGAATCAGTCTCTGAGCCAGAGAATCGTTCCCTATGGCAGAGAACCGTTCCCTGGGCCAGGGAATCATTCCCCACGGCAGGGAACGGTAATCTCGTCCCCGTTGGGGATCTCAGGGCCGGATGGCGGAGCGCCCCCGCCGCGCGTCTACCGCAGCCAATCCTCCAGCTGCACGCGGCTGTCGGTCCCCTCGTCGCGGTATTTGACGATCACGGGGGTGGCGAGCGACAGGCCCCAGTCTTTTCCCGCGCCGCGGGGGATCGAGCGGGCGCCGGGGACGACGACGGCGCCTTCCGGGATGATCAGGGGTTGGTCTTCGGTCGCGCGGTGGATCGTTTCGCGGACCAGGTCGTAGACCGGGGTCGAGCGGGTGAGGATGACGCCGGAGCCGAGGACCGCGCGACGCTTGACCACGGTGCCTTCGTAGACGCCGCAGTTGCCGCCGATCAGGCTCTCGTCCTCGACGATCACCGGGCTCGCTCCGACCGGCTCCAGCACGCCGCCGAGCTGGGCGGCCGCGGAGAGGTGGACCCGGGCGCCCACCTGGGCGCAGCTGCCGACCAGGGCGTGCGAATCGATCAGGGATCCTTCTCCGACATAGGCCCCGACGTTGACGTACATCGGCGGCATGCAGACCACGCCGCGCGCGACGTGGCTGCCCGAGCGGATGCCCGAACCGCCGGGGACGATGCGCACTCCCGAGCCGGCCGGGAAGCGCTGGAGCGGATAGGTGTCCTTGTCGTAGAACGGCAGACCCTTGCCGGCGTGAGGTACCCCTACCGACTGGTCGACGATGCCGCCCATGCGGAAGCCGAGCAGGATGCCGCGCTTCACCCAGGGGTTCACGCGCCAACCGGAGGGCTCGCCCGGATCCGGTTCGGCGGCGCGCGCGGCGCCCGATTCGAGCGCGGCGAGGAAGCGCGCGAACAGCTCGCGGTGGTCCCGGGTGAAGGTCGTCGGCGGTTCGGCGAACAACCGGTCGATGAGAGGAGCCAGTCCTGAGCTCTCGGTGGCTTGAGGGCTCGAGGCGGCGGTACCGCTCACCGCACCGCCTCGATGGCGGGCGCCTCCTGGGCGATCAGGCCGAGGCCGAGCAGGACCTTCTCGATTTTCTTACGGCTTTCCGGCCGCGGCGGCACCATGGGCAGCCGGAAGATGGGTTCCAAGTGGCCCATGATCGCGAGCGCGGTCTTGACCGGCCCGGGGTTCGACTCGATGAAGTTCACCTCCATCAGGTCGTGCAGGCGGCGATGGACCTCGCGCGCGGCGGCGAAATCGCCCGCCAGGCAGAGCGCCGCGAGGCGCGCCATGCCGGCCGGCACTTCGTTCGAAGCAACCGAGATCACGCCGACGCCGCCGAGCGACAGGATCGGCAGCGTGAGCACGTCGTCGCCGGAAAGGACGGTGAAGCCGTCGGGAGCCTCCTGGAGGATCGCCGCCACCTGGGACAGATTGCCCGAGGCTTCCTTGACCGCCACGACGCTGTCGATCTCGGCGATTCGCGCGGTGACCCTGGCGTCCATGTTGGTCCCCGTGCGGCTCGGCACGTTGTAGAGCACGATCGGCAGCTTCGACGCCTTGGCGATCGCCTTGTAGTGTTCGAACAGCCCCTCGGGCGTCGGCCGGTTGTAGGCGGGGGTGGCCGAGAGGAGACCCTGGGCGCCGAGCGACTCGATCTCCTTGGCCAGATGGGCGACCTCCCGCGTGTCGTTGCCGCCGCAGCCGGCGAGCACGGGGACCTCGCCGTTGGCTTCTTCGAGCACGACCTCGATCACGCGTAGCAGCTCGCGCCGCGAGAGGGTCGGGTTCTCGCCCGTGGTGCCGCAGGGGACCAGGAAGTGGATCCCGTCCTCGATCTGCCGGTTCACCAGGCGGCGCAGCGCCTCCTCGTCGAGTCCGAGATCGGCTTTGAACGGGGTGACCAGCGCGGTGCCGCAACCGCGGAAGATCGCATCGGGCAACGGGCGAGAGGCGGCGGAAGTGATCGCTTCGGACATCGCTGTTCCCTTTTAGGGCTCGGGACTTGATTTCCGCGGGCCGCTTGGAATGTTGGAATTCGGGTCGGGCCGTTCAAGCTTGCGGCGGCGAGAGAACCTCGCTCCAGATGTCGCGAAAATCGAAGAAGCCGCGCCGCTCTCGGATCCACCGGGCCGCGCACAGCGCCCCGCGGGCAAAGCCGGTGCGCGAGCGGGCTCGGTGTTCGATCAAGATCGTATCAGCCTCCGAGTCGAAGCCGACCGTATGGGTGCCGGGAATCGCCCCGGCCCGGTTCGAGGCGACGTCGATCGGCCGCGAAAAACCGGCGCGCTCCATCGTACGCACGGTTTCGAGCAGGGTGCCGGAGGGGGCGTCCTGCTTTTTCCGGTGATGGATCTCGTGGCCCCAGGCGTCGTACCCCTCCGCCGCGGCGAGTTGGCGGGCGGCCTCGGCCACGACCTTGTAGAACACCTGGACGCCGATCGAGAAGTTCGCGCCATGGACGAAGCCGATGCCGCTTCGCTCGACGATTTCGCGCACCCGGGGCAGATCGGCGCTCCAGCCGGTGGTACCGACCACCAGCGGAATCCCGATCGCCGCGATCCGTTCGACGTTCTCCACAACGGAAGAGCTTACGGAAAAGTCGATCGCCACGTCGATCTCCGCAAAAGCCGCGGCGGTGATTCCCTGGCCTTGCCGGTTGCTCTCGCCTCTGAGCCGAAGGCCGATCGAGCACCCCTCGGAAGGGGCGATCTCCTCGATCAGACGGCCCATCCGGCCGTACCCGAGCAGCGCGATGCGGGTCATGGCATGTCTCCTCCGAACAGCGTGCGATGTAGGTGGGCCACCACATCGTGGATTTCGCTCTCGTCGGCGAATAAACGAAGAGCCGGAGCGCCCTCCGTGCCGTCGGGAAGGACCAACCGCGGCGCGCGCCCGGAGGCCGCGGCGAGCGCCCGCTCCGCGAGGTCCGAGCCGGCCGTGAGATCTTCCGAGATCAGCGATACCACCTCGCGGCCGGGGAGGATCTCCAGCCGGATTTCGCGCGGCAGGGCGGCCAAAACTCCGGCCAGATGATCGGCGGAATCGAGCGCGAGGTCGATGCTTCCCTCGCTTTCGCCGAGCGGCAGAAGCGCCGGTCGAGCTCGCTCGATCGCCGCGCGCACGGCGGGGCGGATCTCGTCGAGCGGGGCGTTCCCGAGCGGGTGGATGCGCAACAGGTGCGAGTTGCGGCGGCAGGCGATCGACTTGAAGGCCGGACTCGAGGCGTCGGTGGTTCCGATGCCGATCCGCGTGCTTCGTTCCTCCGCCCCCTCGGGTCGCAGGGACGAGAGGATACGGATCGGCACCTTCCCTCGGCGCGCGGGTTCGAGCGTGCCGGGGTGCGGTTTCTTCGAACCCGACCAGGCGAGCTCCAGGCCTTCGGCGAACGACAGCGTCGGCACCCTTCGCGCGGCGGGGTAGAGGCGCGGATCGGCGGAAAGAATGCCTTCGACGTCGGTCCAGATCTGAATCTCTTCGGCGCCCAGCGCGGCGCCGAAAATCGCGGCGGAAAAATCGGAACCTTCGAAGCCGAGCGTAGTCGTGACGCCGTCGAAAGTCCGGCCGACGTAGCCGCCGATCACCGGGACTTCTCCCCGTTCGAGGATCGGCAGAACCGTGGCCCGCAGGCAGGCTTCGGTCTCCGGGTAGAGCGGCCGGGCGCGGGTGAAGGCGCCGTCGGTCTTGAGCACCTCGCGGCAATCGACGAACCGGGCGGGGATTCCCGCGTTGCGGAGCGCCAAGGTGAAAATCTCGCTCGACAGCAGCTCGCCGAACGACACCACGGCGTCCGAAAGTCGGGGGGTCATCTCGCCGGCCGCCGCGATCTGCGCCAGCACGGCGTCGAGATCGGCGAACCAGCGGTCGAGCGTGGCGACCAGATGCGGCAGGTCGGCCGGCGAGGCGACCGCGGTTCCGACCGATTCGTGGAACGTCCGGATCTCGGCGCGCACCGCCGCTCCGGCCGCGGAATCGCCGCGGGCCGCCGCATCGCTCAACGCGAGGAGCGAGCGGGTGTTGCGCGCCATCGCCGAAACGACCACCAGCGGCAGGCGGTCGAGCCGGGCCCGGACGATGCCCACGACCCGTTCGATCTCCGGCGCGGCGGCGAGCGAGCTGCCGCCGAACTTCATCGCGATCACAACAGGTTCTCGGCGTGGATCAGCTCGGCGTTCAAGATCGCCGCGCCGGCCGCGCCGCGGATGACGTTGTGCGAGAGGGCGGTGAAGCGGACGCCGAGGATCGGGCAGGGGCGCAGGCGGCCGACCGTGGTCGCCATGCCGCTCCCGGCTCCGGCGTCGCGACGCGGCTGCGGCCGGTCGAGAGCCTCGGTGCGATGGATCGGTCGCGCCGGGGCCGAAGGAAGGTTCCGCTCCTGCGGCCGGCCGGAAAAGACATCGAGCGCGCGGGCGAGGTCGGGGAGAGGAGGGGGCGCTTCGAACCCGACGCTCGCGGTCACCATGTGGCCGTCGATCACCGGAACCCGGTGGCAGTTCGCGGCGACCTGGGCCGGCAGCGGTTCGATCCGCTCGCCGTCCGGGCTTAAGGCCCCGAGGATCTTTACCGTCTCGCGGGCGAATTTTCCTTCCTCGTCGCCGCCGATGTAGGGGATCACGTTGCCCAGGATGTCGAGCGAAGGCACGCCCGGATAGCCGGCGCCGGAAGCGGCCTGGAGGGTGCTCGCGAGCACCCGATTCACTCCGAACGCTTTCCAGGCGGCGAGCGGCATCACCAGCACCATCGCGGCGCAGTTGGGGTTGGTGACGATCGCGCCTGACCAGCCGCGGTTCTTTCGCTGGACGGCGAGAAGGGCGAGATGCTCGGGGTTGATCTCGGGCACCAGCAGCGGCACGTCCTCCGCCATCCGAAAATGGCTGGAGTTCGAGACCACGAAATGCCCACTTCTGGCGAACGCCTCCTCGATCTCGCCCGCCTGAGTTCCCGCCATCGAAGAGAAGGCGAGCTGCGGCCCCGCGCCGGGAGTGCATTCCGCGACGGTCATCTCGGCGATTCGCGCCGGAATCGGCGTGTCGAGCTGCCAGGCGGTCGCCTCGGCGTAGCGCTTGCCCGCGCTCCGATCGGAGGCGCCGAGCCAGGCGACCTCGAACCAGGGGTGCCCTTCGAGCAGCTGGATGAAGCGCTGCCCGACCGTGCCGGTGGCGCCCAGAATGCCGACTTCGATCTTCTTGTCCATCTTGAGGGTTCCACCGAGGAAGAGACGGCGAGAACTCGCCGGGCGAAGATCCTAACTCAGGCTGCCGCTGACACCGCCCGTCGTGACCGCGATCAGCTCAGCCTCGGCGAAGATTCCAGCAAGATTCGCCGCCTCCGGACAGAAAACTCGGACGTAGTCGTTGGTGAGCCCTTGGCCAATCGGGCCGTCGGGTCCCTGCCGCGGGTGCTCCCACAGGACGTTCGCGCGGCGGCCGACCTGGCGTTCGGCATGGCGGCGCTCGGCTTCGGCGGCGAGGGCGACCAGCCGGACGTTGCGCGCGTGGATCGTCGCGGCAGGCAGCTGCCCGGGCAGGCTCGCGGCCTCGGTGCCCGGGCGGGGGGAGTAGGGGAAGGCGTGGATCTTCGCGAAGTCCGCTCCCGCGACGAACCCGAGGCTTTCCTCGAAATCCTCGTCGCTCTCGCCCGGGAAGCCGGCGATCACGTCGGTGGTGATCGCCACCCCGGGCACCGCAGCGCGGATTTCGCCGAGCAGCCCGGCGTAGCGTTCCGGAGAGTACGGCCGGCGCATCCTCTTCAAGGTCGCGGCCGCGCCGCTCTGGAGCGACAGGTGCAAATGGCGACAGAGGCGCGGGTCGGCAAACAGAGGCAGCAGGCGCCGGTCGAATTCCCAAGGGGCGATCGACGAGAGGCGCAGGCGGGGCGCCCGCTCACCCGTGGGAAGCGCATCCAACAGGGCGGCCACGAGGTCGGGCAGCCGCAGTCCCTGCCACCGGTAGGAGGAGATCTGCACGCCGGTGACCACGATCTCGGGCGCTCCCGGGCGGTCTGCGGGAGCGAGCGCGCGGAGGTCGGCGATCACTTCGGGCAGCGGCCGGCTCCGCTGGCCGCCGCGCACCGACGGGATGATGCAGAACGCGCAACGCATGTCGCAGCCGTCCTCCACTTTGAGAAACGTGCGGGTCCTCCCGGGCTCTGGGGCAGAGCAGGGGATGTCGATCTCGATCGGTGAGGGCGGTGGTGCGAGGCCGGGAAACGCCCGGGTGACATGGCCGAGCAGATCCGCCTTGTCTTCATTCGGGACGATCAGGTCGACGCCCGCGGCGCGCGCCGCGGCCTCCGGGTGCGAGTTGGCGTAGCAGCCGGCGAGCACGGTCCGCAACGGCAACCCTTTGCGTTTGCCCCGCCCGGCGGCTCGGCGCGAGGAGCGCTCGGCCTCCGCGGTCACGGTGCAGGAGTGGACGACGTGGAGATCGGCGTCGTCGATCCCGGCCGCCACCTGCCACCCCGCGGCGGCGAAATCGCGCGCCCAGCGCTCGGTTTCCGCCTGGTTTAGCTTGCAGCCGAGGTTGGTGAAGTAGACGCGCATCGGGAACCGGTAGGATCTTACCCGACGGAGGATTCCGAACCTGCGCGAGAAACGATCCCCAATCGCACTCCTTGCGGCCTTTGTTCTTCCCGCGGTGGCCGCCGCCGCCACAAGTCCCTGGCAGCCGAACGAGCACGGAGCGGTCCGACTGATCGCGGCCGAGGCCGCGTTGGCGTCCGGAGGGACGCCCACTTCGCTCCGCCTCGGCGTGCAGTTTCGCACCGCGCCCGGCTGGCATGTCTACTGGAAAAACCCGGGCGATGCGGGGTTTCCGCCGCGGGTCGACCTGCTCGCGCCGCCGGAGCTGGTGGGCAAGGAGCCGCCGGCCGAGATCGAATTCCCCGCACCGCGCCGCTTCTCCCTCCCCGGCGGTCTGTTCGCGATCGGCTATGAGGGGGAGATCGTCTATCCGCTCAAACCGCGGCCGTACTCCGCTCCGGCGGGGGTACGAAACGTGCGGATCGAGGCGGACGTCGACTACCTGACCTGCGCCGTCGATTGCGTCCCCTACCGCTACCGGCTGGCGCTCGATTTGGCCGTCGGCGGAACAGCGGTTGACGATTCGGGTACGGCACCGCTGCTCGATCGGGCCGAAGCGTCGCTGCCCCGCCGCGATGGCACGCTCTCTGGCGTGGCGGTTCGTGCCGACCTGGCGCGGTCGGCTCCCTCTCTTGCTCTCGGCGTAGAGATTCAGGGTGTCGAGGCTTCGCCCGCTGCCGACCTGTTCGTCGAGCCTCAGGAGTTGTTCGAGATCGGACGGCCGGCCGCGCTGCGGATACCGGGCGGCGTCCGGTTCGAGCTGCCGCTCGTGCCCCGCCGGACCGATCTCCCCTTGCCGAAGAGCTTTCCCCTGGCGTTCACAGCGGTCGGGTTGGTGGCCGGGGGGGCGCCGATCGCGCTCGAAGCGCGGCGGCAGCTCGGCACGCCGGATTCGGTGGCGGAGGCCGAATCTTCCGGCGCTCCAGGGAAATGGCTTCCGATCTTGCTTGCGGCGCTTGCCGCCGGACTTACCGCGACGGCGATGGCGCTGTGGGGCAAAGAGCCCGCGAGCCTCGGCCGCGGTCTGCTCGGCTTTGTCGCGCTCGGCCTGGTCGTCGTCTGCCTGTTCCTGCTGGTGGGGCGGGTGACGTCGTCCGGTCTCGCGGGCATCGAGCTTGCTCTGCTCGGGCTGGGACTCGTTCTCTGCCTCCGGCGTCGGAGGGCGAGCCGGAAAGCCGTCCGACCCGATTCGACCATCAACCGAGGAGAAGGAAGATGAAGAAGATTCGTACCGCACTCGTCACCACCGGCCTTGCGCTCTGGACGGTTCTTGCTCTCGGGGCCGCTCCCGCCGCGGCGACCGGCACCGTCGGAGAGAAAGCCCCAGCCTTCAAACTCACCGACTTGAACGGCAAACCGCAGTCGCTCGATCAGTACCAGGGCAAGGTCGTGGTGCTCGAATGGATCAACCCGAACTGCCCGTTCTCCGACCGCCAGGCGCGGGAAAAGACCATGGTCGACCTGAACAAGAAATACGGCCAGGTGGTCTGGCTCGGCATCAACAGCACGAATCCCAAGCATCAGGACTACCTGCCGCCGGCCGAGCACCTGGCGTGGGCGAGAAAGAACGGTATCGGTTACTCGATCCTCTACGACCCGTCCGGCAACGTCGGCCATGCCTACGGCGCCAAAACCACCCCCCACATGTTCATCGTCGACCCGGCGGGCAAAATCGCCTACAACGGCGCGATCGACGACGACCCGAGCGGTCGCAAGACGAAGCCGGCGCGGGTGAACTACGTCGATTCCGGCCTCACGGCCGAGCTGGCCGGCCGGGCCGTGACGCCCGCCGTGACCCAGCCGTACGGCTGCTCGGTCAAGTACTAGTCTCGGATCTGTCCGGCGGTCTCACGCCGGGCACAGGATCGAGAGGGCGCGCCCGTCCGGGCGTGCCCTTTGATTTTGTCGTTGCATTTACTTCATTTCGTCTCTAGACTGATAACAAAAGTTTTCACCTGGAGCGCTCTCCGCGCCATTCCGGGGCGGAAATTCGCGTTCTTGAGGAGACGAACATGCCGAGTCAGGACACCATCTACGGGGAAATGCTGTTTGCCATCGGCCAGGGCGCGGGCGGAGCCTCGCTCGATCCGGCTGCCGCGGCCTATCTGGAGAATCACGGCTATGCTTGGATCGTGACCTCTCAACCCGGGCGAGGAACGCCGCAGGATTCCTGGGGCACGATCAGTGGCGGCATCCTCGACTGTTGCCGCTCGATCGGAGCCCTGGCCGCTTCGCTTTCCGGGAGCAGCCCGATCTCCGCGGCGAACATGGAGAGCGCGTGTCTCACCGCCGAAACCGAATCGGGCACACCCTGGTGCCCGTCCGTACAGACCTGATGTCGCGAGCTTAAAGGGAGGGTTCGCGCCGCGATGAAACGGAGCGGTTGGGTTCGCCTTCTGGTGGCGGCGGCGGCGGCGAAGGTCGCCGCCACCGGGATTGCGTATCTGACCGTTCCGGGTGCCATTGTGCCGATCGGCTCGGGGTGGCTCGCGGACTTTCGGGGTCCTCTCTCGACCGGAGCGTTCACGCTCGGCGCCCTGGTTTTTCTGATCGGCGGGCGCAACGACCGGCGGGCGTTCGATCTCGGCGTGCTCTATCTCCTGCTCGCCGCGACGTTCGACAATGCCCCGTTGCGTTGCTGGATCGAGGCGGGATCGGGGCAACTGCCCGGTGGAACGCTTCTGCCGAGGCTGCTCGAAGACCTCGAGGTGGATGCCTTTCTGCCGTTGTTCCTCTGGCGTTTCGCGCTCCGCTTTCCTCACGGGCACCTCGGTTGGTACGAGCGCCGGATCGGCTCGGCCGCTCTTCTGCTGACCACCTGGCTCGGCGTCGTCCTCTTTTCGGCCAATCTTTTCAACGGGTTTCAACAGATCGCCGCAATGCCGGTCACCCGCATCGGCACTTTTCTCGATCGCGACGACGGCCGAGTGTTCCTGGCGTTCGTTTTCACCGCCCTGGTGCCGGGATTGGGCATGCTCGCGTGGCGGCTGCGGGGCGAAACCGGGGAAGACCGCCGCCGCGTCCGTCTCTTGTTAGGGGCTCTCTTGCTCGGCTTTGCGCCGATGGTCCTCTCGATCTTCGGCGAGTTCGTGGTCGGCGCGATCGTGCCGCAGATCGGAGCTGCTTTTGCCTCTCGCCGGGCGCTGCTGATGGCGCTCTGCTTTCCGTTCTTTTGGTCGGTGCCGTTTACGTCCGCGTACGCGGTTCTGGTTCATCGGGTGCTCGATCTGCGATTGATCGCGAGAGGGATCGTCGGTTACGCCTTGGCCCGCGCGACGTTGCTTGCGCTGGGCGCGATCCCGTTCGTCCTGATGCTCTGGCACCTCATCGAGCAGCGGGCGCGACCGGTCGGCGAGGTTTTCTCCGAAGGGGCGCTTCTGCGCCTGGGTTTCCCCGCGGCGCTTGGACTCGCGATGCTCTGGTTCCGGCGCCCGATTCTCGCCGCCCTCGACCGGCGCTTCTTCCGGGAGCAGGTAGACGCCCGCCAGATCCTGACCGAGCTGATGCAGTTCCTCCACACGGCGTCGAGCCCTGAGGATCTCGCGAACCTGATTCTCGGCGGCATCGATCGGGCGCTCCACCTGGAGCATTCGGCACTGCTCTTGGAGGACCGGCGGACCGGCCAGCTCGAAGATCCGCGCCGCAGGGCGCGGCGGTTGGATGCCTCGTCGCCGCTTGGTCTCAAGATCGCTGAAGCGAGCGAGCCGCTGGAAGTGGATCTCGAAAATCCGCGCTCGCCGCTTTCCAAGTTGCCGGAGGGTGACCGCCATTGGTTGGCCGACGCCGAGATCCGGCTGCTGGTGCCGATCCAAGCGGCCAGCGGCTCCCTGCTCGGGGTGATCGCGCTCGGCGCCAGGAAGAGCGAGCTACCGTTCCTGCGCTTGGACCGCCACTTGCTCGCCGGAGTCGCGCGGACCGCGGCGCTCGGCCTGGAGCTTCAGATCAGCCGCGAGCGCGAAGCGGCGCGGCCGATCGAGGAGAGCGCGGCTCCCGACGATCCGAGTCGTTCCGCGACGGAGCGGCTCGCGCCGGCCGCAGAGGCCGCGCGCGAATGTCTGCACTGCGGCGAGCTGTTCCGCCCCTTCCTGGTCTATTGCGGCAAGTGCAGCCATCGGTTGGAGTCGGCGCCGATCCCGTACGTCCTGCCCGGACGCTACCGTTTCGAGCAGCGGCTCGGCCTCGGCGGCATGGGTGTGGTCTATCGCGGCACCGATCTGGCGCTCGGCCGCCCGATCGCGGCGAAGACCTTACGCCGAGTTTCGCCGGAGGACGCGGTGCGCCTGCGCCGCGAGGCGCGGACGGCGGCGCGCTTTTCCCATACCCATCTCGCCGGGGTGTACGGCATCGAAACCTGGCTCGGCACCCCGATCATGATTTTCGAGTACCTGGCCGGTGGCACGCTCGCCGACCGCCTTAGCAAAGGGCCGCTGTCGCCGCTGGAGACCGTCGAGCTGGGCATTGCCATGGCGGGAGCGCTCGAGCGTCTGCACGAGGCCGACATCCTTCACCGCGACGTCAAGCCAAGCAACATCGGCTATTCGGGCGAGGGAGTGCCGAAGCTGATGGACTTCGGCATCGCCCGCGCTCCGGGGAGCAAGGAGCGCGAAAGTCCGCGGATCGGCGGCCTGCCGCTCGACGACCTCGACTCGGAAATATTGCCGCCGACCTGGATCGGTGGTCGTCCCGGCAGCACCACTGGGAGGAACCGGAAGCGGGATGCGACCGCCACGGACTCGACCGCCTCGACGGTCTCGCACGTCATGGCCGGCACCTTGCCATACCTGGCGCCGGAGATATTGAACGGCGGGGCGCCGGACCAGGCGTGCGACCTCTGGAGCCTGTCGGTCGTGCTGCTCGAATGTCTCCTCGGGCGCAAGGTGTTTTCCGGCGAAGACGACCGGCAGGTCAGCGTGCGAATTCAGCTGGTGCGGGTTCCCGACCTCGCGGCCGAACGGCCGGACACCCCGAAGGCGCTAGTCGAGCTGTTCCGCGGCACCCTGCACCGTGCGCGCACCCGGCGTCCCGCCTCAGCCCACGAGCTCCTCCGCCGCTTGATCGAGGTGCGCGAGCAGCTTTTGTCCGACGGGAAGGGCGGTGAAAGGGCGTAAGCCGAGCCTAAGGTCGGCGGCTGGGCATTTTTCCGGGCCGATTACGGATTCGTTTGCGGATCGCTACTTGGAAATTCTCTTTTCCGGCACCTTTTTCCTTGGAGGGGTCGCGCCACCGGGCCAGAGAGGCGCGGCCGGCAGCGCCCTCATTGAGGGAGGTGCCTTATGTTTCGTCGCTACGCTTCTTCGCTTCTCCTCGCAGGCCTGCTTTTCGCCGACGGTTCGTGGCTCGGTCGTTTGGAACGGCTCTTCCGCGGCCTTCTCGGGGGGGAGAACTCACCCCAAGCCGTTTGGGCCTCTTCGGAACACGGCGGCTCGCCCACGGCGGAAAGGGGCGTTACCATCGATCCCAATGGTTGAATTCGGGTTCGAGGGGCTGCGGCGGCGTTCGTTGCCGTTCGCGGCCCCTATTTTCTTGTCACGAAAACCGAGGATCTCTCACCTAGTTGGGTAATAGCCTATTCAAAGTCGATTCCCAAACGTCGATTGCTACAACTGGGGGAGGGGACTCGGATGCACATCACACGTGATCTTTTGCGCGCGGTCGCGAGCGGCGACCTGCCGCCCCGACTGCTCGCCCGGGTCGGCTTGGAACATCTAACCGTCCTTTGCCCCTGCTGCGCGCGCGAGGTGGCCGCTTGGCGTGAGGAGCCCCTAGGGAACCATCGGCCGCTCGACCCCGAGATGGTGGTACCGATTCTTGCGGCGGCGACCCCCAAGATCGTCAAGGCGGAGGAGCGGGCGGCACGCGATTTTGCCGAGCTGCTTTCCCTTCCGATCGGTGCGCGGCCGGCGCGGATCGCCCGATCGCGTTCTCGGTTTCGCGGCCCTGCCCTCATACATCTTCTTCTCGGGGCTTCTCGGGAACGTCTACGCGACGATTACGAAGATGCCTACCATTTGGCAGCGCTGGCTCTTTGCGTTGCCGACCGTTCGGCGCATACGTTCGATCTCCATGTGCTCGCGGCCGCCGCGATGGGCAATGCCTGTCGCGTTCACGGCGATCTCCGCACAGCGGATCGCCATTTCGAGTACGTCCGGTTTCTGCTCCACTCTCAGGAGGTTACCGACCTCATGGTGATCGCCGAGGTCGACGACTTGGAAGGGTCGTTACGCAAGGACCAACGGCGATTCGATGAGGCCGAAGATCTGCTGGGGCGCGCGCTCGCGCTTTATCGGCTGGCCGGGTGGGAGGAGCGGTTGGCCAAGGTGATGTTGATCCTGGCGGATGTCCATCACTACCGCGGTGATCCGATCCGCGCAATTTCGGTCGTAAAGTCTGCTCTCCGGCAGATTCGCCCGGCCCATGAGGTCAATGACTATCTCTGCGCCCGACACAACCTGACGTCCTATTTGACCTCCAGCGGATGCTATGAGGAAGCATCCGAGCTGCTCGATGAGGACGCCGAGCTGTTCGCAATTCACGGCAGCCCGGTCCACCGAATTCGGCGCGAGTGGCTCGTCGGGCTGGTGGCTGCCGGTCTCGGGCAGGCGGATGTCGCAGAGAGGTCATTTCTCGCGGCGCGCGACGCTTTTCTTGATCGGGGACTGGGTTTCGATGCGGCGATGGTCTCGATGGATCTCGCCGCGCTGTACCTGCGTGCGGGCCGGGTCAAGGAGGTCCGATCCCTTGCCGAAGCGATGATCCCGATCTTCCAATCTCAGGATATCCACCGAGAGGCGCTCGCCGCCCTCGTCATGTTTCAGGAAGCGGCGCGCCGGGAGGCGGTCACCCTCGCCTTTGTCGAACGGCTCGCCGCCTATCTCCGCGAGGCCGAGGTTGATCGAGATCTCAAGTTTCGCGGCGGCGAGGGAGGGCGCATCCGCTAAGATTCGCCTCTGCCCATGACGGGCGGCGGAGGTGGCTGATGCAGCGAAAGTGGCGTCTCGGGGCTCTCGGGCTTCTCGGAATCTGGTTCTCGGTACTGCCCCTTGGCGCAGCCGCCTCGAAGCCGCCGGCCTCGACTCGTCCAGCGATCGCACCGATCGAAGCCGCGCTCCATGCCGGAACGGCCTTTCTCGACGTAGCGATCGCGTCGGACGGCCGTCGCGTCGCCTGGGTGGAAGCGCTGCTCGATGCGGATGGACGACCTTCGGGCAAGATGGCGCTTCGCACCGTAGCGCTCGCCGCCGCAACCTCCGAAGGAACCTCGCCCGCAACTCCGACGACGATCGATCTGCCCGGCGACGTGGCCGTCGCCCCGGCGTTTTCGCCCGACGGCCGCCGGCTGGCGTTTCTCGCCGATGATGGCCGGTCCTCCCAGCTCCAGATCTGGCTCGTCGACCTTTCGCCTCCCATTGCAGCGGGGAAGAAAGGCGCCGCACCCGGCCCGGCTCCTAAGCGTTTGACCTCCTTTGCCGGACAACTCGCCGATTTGCGCTGGCTGCCGGACAACCTAGGCCTCACCGCGTTGGCGATCGAAGGGCGGCTGGAGGCCGCAGGGCCGCTCGCGGCGCATCCGCGCGACGCGGGATTGGTCGGCGAGCATCCGGACGTCCAACGAATCGCCCGGTTCGATGCCGCGACCGGCGCTCTCCGGTGGGCTTCGCCGCCCGATCTGTTCGTCTACGAGTACGACGCCTCGCCTGACGGTTCGGCGTTCGTCGCCACGGCGGCCCGCGGAGAAGGAGACGCAAAGTGGTGGGTGGCCAAGCTGGTGCGCTTCGGCGCGGACCAGCCCGCGGGCCAGGTACTGCACGAGACCAAGCTGCAAATGGCCATGCCGCGTTGGTCGCCCGACGGGCGAAACGTCGCCTGGCTCGAAGGTCTGATGAGCGACGCCAGTTCGACCGGCGGCGACGTCTGGACGCTCGCTTTGCCAGCGGCGCAAGAGGCCATTGATGGCGGACGCCCTGCCGCCGCCGCGCGCAACGTGACGCCGGGGCTCGCCTCGTCGCCCGCCTGGCTCGCCTGGTCCGGACCCGACCGCCTGCTCTGGGTGGAGAACGTCGCGGGTTCCACCGGGATCTCGACCGTAGATCTTGCGACCGGACGGATCGAGAGCCAATGGCGAGCGGCGGAGTCTCTCGTGCTCGCCGGCGGATCGCCTGGCCTCGCGCTCGCCGCCGACGGAAAGACCTCGGCCGTGATCCGCCATTCTTTCGAGCATCCACCCGAGATCTGGGCCGGTGAGATCGGTAGTTGGCGGCAAATGACGAAGCGAAACGTCGACGTCCATCCGCTCTGGGGCGAGGCGAAAGACCTGCGGTGGACGAGCGACGGCTTCGAAATCCAAGGCTGGCTCCTCGCGCCGTCGCATCCCCAGCCAGG
>Ga0068860_100001122_pt1 | contig 29492 bp, 20 predicted proteins | sample KBSSwiS32_FD_66597 | JGI IMG/M metagenome (GOLD analysis project Ga0068860, IMG submission 66597) | Switchgrass rhizosphere microbial communities from Kellogg Biological Station, Michigan, USA - KBS Switchgrass S3-2 | ecosystem: Host-associated > Plants > Roots > Rhizosphere > Soil ... | reverse complement strand
GAATGAATGAAATTACCACCACAGCCATTTGCAGCATTATTGGCTGCACTGTCTTATTTTTTTCTATCGTGATTAATGACCCCCAGACTGATTACCGATATTACTATAAGGCTTATTTTACTTTCCTATTCACCCAGTTTATTTTGACCTGGCTGGGTCGATGGATCCTCTTAAATATCACAAAAAAGCAATTAAGAAATGGACGCGTTGTTTTTAATGCACTGCTGATTGGCGGGAATGCTGTAGCAAGCAAAATTTATAATGACAGTTTCCGCGGGCTGCGGGTCGGAGGATACAATTATGTCGGCTATATAAGCGAAGAACAGAGCGGGAAAAATGATGTTGAAAAATATCTCACTCAACTTGGCTCTTTTTCCGAACTGGAAAATGTCCTTGATCATAATAAAATTGAATTGGTAGTGGTCGCAATGGATAAAGCGGAAACAGCGCAGGTAGAAAAAATCATTGAGCGCCTTAGTGAAATCGATGTGGATGTAAAGATTGTTCCGGACGTTCTTGACATTTTATCCGGCTCAGTAAAGACGAGTAACGTATTTGGAGCCGTGCTTTCAGATATCCAAATGGGTTTGATTCCACAATGGCAGGAAAATATAAAAAGACTGCTCGACGTCCTTATTTCCATACTATCCCTCATCCTACTTTCGCCATTATTATTATATGCTGCGATTAAAGTAAAATTTTCTTCGCCCGGGCCCGTTATTTATTCGCAAGAACGAATTGGATATAAAGGAAGAAAATTTAAGATTCATAAATTCCGATCGATGGTAGACAACGCGGAGAAAAATGGGCCGGCACTCTCTTCTACAAATGATGAAAGAATTACACCGTGGGGGAAAGTCATGAGGAAATGGAGAATAGACGAACTACCACAGCTCTGGAATATCCTAAGAGGAGAAATGAGCCTGGTTGGTCCGCGACCCGAGCGAGAATTCTACATCACTCAGATCATCCGCCACGCTCCGTATTTCAGATACCTTTTAAAAGTAAAACCGGGTTTGACGTCGTGGGGCATGGTTCAATTTGGCTACGCAGAAAACGTTGAGGAGATGATTGAGCGCATGAAATATGATCTGGTTTATATCGAAAATATTTCGCTGGCCCTGGATCTCAAAATCATGATGCATACACTGCTCACCATTTTCAAAGGTAAAGGCCGATAGTTAATTAAGGAATATTCAGATAATGACCTCTCGATGAAAAAATTATTTTTATGTATTGCCTTATTTGTTGCACAACATCTATGTGCACAAAATTACTGGCAACAAGAGGTCAACTACAGGATTGATGTTTCCTTAAATGACATTGAGCATTCTGTCAAAGGATTCGAGAGAATTATCTATAAAAACAATTCTCCGGATACTCTTTATTACGTTTGGTTTCATCTCTGGCAGAACGCTTACAAAAATGATCTGACGGCATTCAGCGATCAACTTCTCGAAAACAATAGAACTGATTTCTACTTTTCAAATAAGGACCAAAAAGGATACATCAATCAGTTAGATTTTAGAATTGATGGAATGATTGCAAATACGGAAGATCACCCTCAATATATCGATATCATAAAAGTCATATTACCAACTCCGCTCAAACCCAAAGACAGCATCGAGATCACGACGCCGTTTTATGAAAAGTTACCTTTTAATTTTTCCCGGGGTGGACATGTCGGACAGTCTTATCAATTGACACAATGGTATCCAAAGCCGGCAGTGTACGATCAAAAAGGATGGCACCCTATGCCCTATCTTGACCAGGGAGAATTTTATAGCGAATTTGGAAAGTATGACGTGCGTATTACGATTCCCAAAAATTATGTTGTGGCTGCAACGGGTAAACTGCAGGATCAAAACGAAATAAAATGGATGATCAACAGAAAATATGTACCAACTCCAACCAAAAAGGATCGGCCATCATTCATTCAAAAAAAACCAACCAAGAAAAAACAGGCTCCTCGTCCGACCCCTGCAACTCCAGACACGGCAACCAAAACGCTCCAATATATTCAAAACAGCGTCCATGATTTTGCCTGGTTTGCCGACAAAACATTTACCGTAAACTACGACACGGTTCAGCTTAGTTCGGGTAAGATCATAGATGCTTTCAGTTATTATTTGGCGGATGGAACTGAAATCTGGCAGAAGAGTGTGGCGGACATTAAAGATGCAATTCATTTTTACTCTGCAGCAGTGGGTGAATATCCTTACGAAGTTGTCAGTGTTGTTGAAGCAAGAAGCGGGGCACCCGGCGGAATGGAATATCCGACAATTGCCACGATCACGCCTATAGAAAACGACAAGGAATTGGACATGTTGATTTGCCATGAAGTCGGTCACAATTGGTTTTATGCAGTACTTGGTTCAAATGAAAGACGATCGCCATGGTTGGACGAAGGCATTAACACTTATTATGAAAGAAAATATGAAACCTGGAAATATAACAGTCCTGCTCCGCCGACGGGTTGGCTAAAGAAAAAATTTCCACAGGACTGGAACCAACTCTGGTTGTCTGTTTTAGAAAAAGAAAAAAAGGATCAGCCTATCTCAACAAGTTCCGAAGCATTTTCTGAAACGAATTATGACTTGATCCCGTATGAAAAAACTGCACACTGGCTGCGCACCGTTGAGGAAAGTATTGGGCAGAAGGCTTTTGACAGTACCATGAAAAACTATTTCCAACGCTGGCAATTCAAGCATCCGGACCGACAGGACTTGAATTCCGTTATGGAAACAACAAGCGGTAAAAATATAGATGCACTATTTGAATTACTCGACAAAAAAGGGCCACTAGACCCTGCCATCCATGCAAAGAAAATCAAGCCGGCTTTCTTATTTTCTCTAAAGGATAGAGACAAGTTTAATTATATTAACATTGGTCCTGCAGCAGGATATAATATGTATGATAAGTTTATGGTCGGCGGAATTATAAATAACTATAATCTTCCTCCGGATAACCTGGAATTTATTCTTGTCCCTTTATATGCTACGCAGAGTAAATCATTAAAAGGAATCGGCGACATCAAATATTCCTGGTATCCCGAATCACGCTTCTCGAAAATAAGTCTTGGCATATCCGGTTCTGCTTTTTCAACAAACGCGGCCACCGACACGAATGGAACCAAAATCTTTGAAAACTTTTCGAAGCTGGTTCCATACCTGCGATTTGATTTTAAAAACAAAACTGAACGAAGTACGAGTGAAAGATGGATTGATTTCAGAACATTTATCATCAGAGAAAAAACATTTGACAAATATGTTTTCAGTAATGTAGATTCCAACTTGCATCCGACAGCAATAACTAAATCGGACCGATATCTAAATCAACTCACGCTGAACATATCCGACAACAGAATATTATATCCGTACAAACTGCAGTTGCAATTCCAGCAATCAGATAAATTTTATCGAATAAACTTTACCGGTAATTATTTTTTCAATTATGACAACAACGGTGGAATGAATGTGAGACTTTTCGCTGCGAAATTTGGCACATGGAACAATGTTAATGCAGGCACTTTAACAAGATATCAGCCAAAATTACTTGGTACAACTGGGGAAGAAGATTACACCTACGGAAATTATTTTTTGGGAAGAACAGCTTCTTACGCGGTGGAGGATGCGTCAATAAAGAACGACGGATTGGCCGCACAGCAAATCATGATTCGGGATGGCGGACTTAAAATGAGAATCGATCAATACGATTTTCTTCAGGGCAGATCTGAAAATTGGGTTGCCGCTCTAAATTTCAACAGCACGCTCCCAAATCATTTGTTCCCTGTTAAATTGCCAATCAAATTATTTTTTGATGTTGGAACTTATGCGGAATCATGGAAATCAAACGCAATTACAAGCAGGTTTTTATACGTGGGTGGCGTTCAATTGTCGTTATTTAAAAACGTTTTGAACATCTATCTCCCGATCGTCTACAGCAGTGACTTCAGGGATCAGCTGAAGACAATCCCGACACAGAATACTTTTTGGAAAAGAATTACTTTTAGCATCGACATTCAAAATATCAATTCAGGCAAATTTCTGCGGCATCTCGCATTTCATAATGACTAGCCATTATCACATCAGGTATATACCCCGCGATTCAATCGATACAAATAAATGGGATCATTGCATCGACAATTCGAAAAATGGATTGATTTACGCAGAATCATTGTATCTAGACAATATGGCAAAGCACTGGGACGGTCTCGTGTTAAACGACTACGAAGCCGTTATGCCGTTAGTCTGGAACAAGAAATGGACAATACAATATTTATATCAACCTCCCCTCACCCCACAACTCGGAATTTTTTCACAAAAAAATATTCCACACGGATTAATAGAGGCATTTATAAAAGAAATCGAAAGTCGTTTCAAGTTTGCTGAGATATTTTTTAACTATGATAATAGTCACCGCATATTTCAATTGCGTCACAATTTCATTCTTAATTTGGAGAGATCCTATGAGCGGTTAGCTTCCCAATATAAAATCGATCTTCAAAAAAATTTAAAGAGAGCGAATCGATTTGAATTTGTTTACACGGCAGATTTCAATTTAGAAGAAGCGTTGCAACTGCACGAACATTTTTACAAAAACAAGACCCCTCACGTGCGAAACAACGATTACGCAAATTTTTTCAAATTGTGTGTTCGCTTGCAACAGGTCCAAAAGGCAGAGATAAGGGCACTGTTAACCGAAGAGAAAGATTGGCTTTCAGTAGTCTTGTTGTTTAAAAAGAAAAATAGGATTTATCTTATCGAATCAACCACCAGTAAAAAGGGGCGACAAATGCAAGCCAATCACTTTCTATTGGATGCAGTCATTCGGGAGTTTGCGGGAAAAGATCTTATACTTGATTTCGTAGGCTCGGATATTCCCGGCATTGCACATTTTTATAAAAATTTCGGATCAGTTGAGCAGCCATATTTTTTTTATAAACTTAATCGCCTGGCATGGCCGGCAAGAGTTTTAAAAAAATAATTCCACATTTTCTTGTGGCGCCCGAGAGTAGTAGTCAGTGTAATTAGACATCAAGCAAATTATATCAACGCATCGATCTTCGACGGATCTCAGCACATTTTTGAAATCATGATATCCGACAAAAGTTGCCAGTCCAAATGAAAACGATGCAGAATAATTAAAAAGGATATTGTCATCAATCTGCCGTAAATGTTCGATACAGGCAAAAGTCTCATCTATAAATTCAGGAAGATTTGCTTCGAAGACCAACAAAGGAATTTTTTGCGAAATACCTTTTATGACGTGTGATTCGTATCCTTCCACGTCAATCTTGACAAACGATGGCGAACCATTCTTCCGAATTAACTCATCGACCATGATGACGTTGACCTCTAACATTTGTGCGTCATATGATGAATGAAATCGATAATTCCCTCTTTCAATAAGTTGTTTCCATTTGGGATTTAGCGTAGAGAAAGCAGTTCCGCTTTTTTGAAGATAAAATTTCCCGGTTTCCGGTTGACTTCCTGCGGCAGCGGGATAAAGATTAAACAAGTTGTTCCGTGAAAAGCGCCTGTACAAGATTGCAATGTTCCTCGGATCAGGTTCAACCGCGACGACTTTGATTTTCAAATCAAGAAAAATTTCTGATACGAATCCTTCGTTTGCCCCGATATCAAAAGCCAGATGATCTCCTGCCTTTAATTTTCTTAGAAACTGGAGATAATACAAGCGTTGGTTTTGAATTTTCTTCCTGACTTTTGGTTTTAACAGGAAAAACAACTTAATGACAGGTTGAGAGTATCTCAGGTTGACGAAGACCCTGCTTCTTTTTAATATATCTTTTAAACCCATGAACGAAGTTCTATAAGATGTCGATGGACAACAATCAATGGTTCTCTAAATATTTCTCGGCGATCAAAATATCAAATGGACGTGTAATTTTAATATTCATTTCTTCACCTTCAATAAGATTTATTTTGATCCCGGTGCTTTCGACAACGCTTGCCTCATCGGTAAAAAAATCCCGGTATTCCTGTTCAAACGCTTTTTTTAAGATATCACTTCTGAAAGTTTGAGGCGTCTGTATGATTTTTATTTTATTACGGTCAACGATTTCGTGATCTTCATTTTTCTCCATTCGAAGGCTGTCGACAGAATTTATTGCTGGTATTGCATTGCCCCATTTGAGTGCTATGTCATAACAGCGCCTGATGAGATCCTGCGAAACCAGGCATCTCACACCATCATGAACAAAAATAATAGATGCGTCCTGAATCGTATTCAGTCCGTTTTTCACAGAATGAAATCTCGTTTCACCGCCTTCGATTATTTCAAACCGTTTGGATTCTCCGGTTGACTGAATGATTGAATGGCCCTTATCAAAATGCCCCTTTGGCAGAACCAATTTTATTTCGAGGTCATCAAACGCTTTCAAAAAAGCTGTAACTGTATGCCACAAAACCGGTTTATTCTGTAACTGTAAAAATTGCTTTGGAATGGATGATCCCATGCGCGTTCCCGAACCGGCAGCAACTATGACAGCATATTTTTTCATTGCATCAATTAGTGAAGACAATTTTCCATGAGTAATATCGCTGTGAAAAATTAATTTAAGAGTGATTTACATTCATTAAGCAATGATCGTTTGTTCACAGCAACAGTTCCTACTTCTTCACAGACCAGGCCGCCTGCTAAGTTGGCCACGCTTGCCATCAATTCGACGTTTTTCGTCAATGAATAAATTAACGCTGCAACAGCGATGACTGTGTCACCCGCCCCTGATACGTCTGCGATGTTTCTTAAATGAGAAGGAATAATTTTTGCCTCTTTATTATCTTGAAAAAAAACTCCTTTGTCAGACAGGGTAATAAACGAGATGTGATGATGCAGTTTTTCTTCCAGTTGCTCATGGATGCCTTGCAAAGTTACCAGGTTAATCTGGTCGACCAGTAAGTTTAAGCCTTCCCGTACTTCTTTTAGATTGGGTTTGAAAATATCTACATCCTTATATGAAAAGAAATTTTTTCTTTTGGGATCAACCGCCGTAACAATTTTATTTTTCTTACACAATTCAATGATGGCGCTAATTACGTTTGATGTAAGAACACCCTTGTTATAATCTTCAAAGATGATTACTTGTGGCCTTTCGGTTTCGATATACTTTGCCACTGCATTTATTATCGAATCTTCATCGGGTGATGCCAGGTCAAGCGTTGTTTCATTATCAAGACGCATCATTTGCTGGTTGCGACTCATGATCCTCGCCTTATTGGTCGTGATCCTGTCACTGCTTGCGAGCAGGTAAGCGTTGCCAATACTATTCTTGTTGAGCATTTCGCGCAATACGTTTCCGTCGTCATCTCTACCGATAACAGAAAATATATTTACCGTTGCGCCAAGTGCGGCAAGATTTAGCGCCACGTTTCCGGCACCTCCGATACGGTATTCTTTTTTATCGAGACTTACAACGGGAACCGGTGCTTCAGGAGATATTCTTTCGACGTGTCCCCACCAATATGTATCTAACATAACATCTCCAACAACACCGATTTTTACTGTTGCGAATTGATTGAAAAGTTTATCGAAATCAACTGCCTGCATATTTATACTGAAGCTTTTTTCTTCGATATCGCAAAATAATACAATGGAATTCCAAGTAAAACAATAATCAATCCCGAGCGTGAATAGTCCGACTGAAACATGATCAACAATACACAAAACGCAACTCCAAGGATGATGTAAATCAACGGTAAAATAGGATAGCCAAATGCTTTATAAGGTCGTTCCAGATCCGGTCGTTTTTTCCGGAGAATAAAAATTCCGACAATGGTGAGCACGTAAAAAATTACCACAACGAACGATACCATATTAAGCAGGTCACCGTATCTTCCACTCAAACATAAAATACTTGCCACCACACATTGGGCCCACAATGCCCATTGGGGAACTGCATATTTGTTTAGTGTGCCTGCTTTTTTAAAGAATAAACCGTCCTTTGCCATCGTATAATATACACGTGCACCTGCCAACACTAATCCATTATTACAGCCGAAAGTTGAAATCATTATCATGACTGCAATAACGTAGGTTCCAATACTTCCAAATATTGCGTTGGCAGCGGAAACCGCGACACGATCCTGTGGAGCAAACGCGATATCATGCATTGTTATGACGCTCGTGTACATGAAATTGGCCGACACGTAAATTACCGTCACAATCAGTGTCCCCAGGAATAAACTGAGTCCAATATTCCGTTTCGGATTTTTTATTTCCCCTGCAATGAATGTTACATTGTTCCAGGCATCGCTTGAAAAGATTGATCCAACCATTGCAGCAGCAATTGCACCAAGTGCTGCGATGCCGGATAAAGGCGTCATAACATTGTCCATACTGATGCTCTTCATACTCCATCCGTTTGACCAGTTGCTTCTCCAGATATCCGATTTCGCGGCAAGTAAGAAACCAAAAATGATCAACCCGAACAATGAGAGTAGTTTCGTAACAGTAAAAATTGTCTGGATTATCTTTCCCCCCTTTACTCCTTTCGTATTAACATAAGTCAGAAAAACGATGAGCAATATAGACACAAGTTGTGCTGGATAAATTTTCAATGCGCCGATCTTCATTAAAATATTCTCATCTTTCAATTCGAGCGCGGGCAAAAAATATCCGGCAAATTTTGAAAATGCAACTCCAACAGCTGCGATCGTTCCAGTTTGAATCACGGCAAAAAAACTCCAACCATACAAAAATGCAATGAGCGGGTTGTATGCTTCTTTAAGATAGACATATTGCCCACCTGCTTTTGGGAACATTCCGCTTAGCTCGCCATAACTGACGGCAGCGGTAATGGTCATGAATCCTGTTAACAACCATATTGCAATCAGCCAACCAGCGCTTCCGACATTTCTTGTAATGTCAGCACTAACAATAAAAATTCCGGAACCAATCATAGATCCCGCAACGATCATAGTTGCATCAAGAAGGCCGAGTGTTGGTTTGAAGGCAGCAGTTTGCTCAGACATATTGTAAAATAACAGGGAAGATAAGGAAAACAATTAGCAAATATGCTTGCGCACACGGATGTAAACGCAGATTAAGCCGGATCGGTATTAAAATTCCAGCGATTATTTATTTTTTTGTTTTATCATACTCGGCATTCAACCCGTTGACAAGGTCCTGCGTAATGTCGTATGTCGTGTCTCTCGCATACATAAAGGAGTTAGATTCGTATGCGATAATAAAGGAGTAGTTCTTCTGCTTGTTGTATTCCTTAAGAAAGGTTTCTATTTTTTTTCTGATATCCGATTTGAGATCTTCACTATGCTTGAAAAGTTCTTCCTGCAAACTCTGTTTTCTCGATTGATAATTCTGCTGCATCATCGCATATTCCTGTTGCGCCTGCTCGCTTTCAGCTTGTGACATGGCCGTACCTTTTTTCTGCCACTCAGTTATTTTTTTCTGATACGTTTTTTCCATCCCGCTCAGCTCGATATTCATCGCATTTTCTTTTTGCTTAAGCTGTGCAGATACTTCTTTGAAATATCCATAGTGGACTTGCAGCGAATCAACATCGAAATATGCAATCTTAAATGACGAGGAAGCCGGCTTGGCGGGTACATCAGATACTGTTGTAGTCTTTTGCGGATTTTTGAAATGGAAGTAGAAGAGTACACCGACTAACAACAGAGCAATGACACTAAGTATTGTAGATATATTTTTCATCAGATTTTAGTGCAAATTATATTGTTTGCAGAAGACAAGAACAAGGTTTAATGAAATTTAACATCATGAATAATAAACCGGAAACCTGCACTCCCAGACTCATTATAGAAACTAAAATAGGAAGCTTTCACTTCCTATTTTAGTTTTTTTATTCTATTTCGTTTTCAATTAAGTTGAAAATGTAGTTATTCTTCGTCATCGAAGTTCATAGCCTCGCGTGATGTTTGCAACAATTCATATTCTTCTTTGCTACCAACAACCATGTTTTCGAAATCACGCAAACCAGTACCGGCAGGAATTGGATGACCAGTGATGACATTTTCTTTTAATCCCATCATATCATCTGTTTTACCCTGGATTGCTGCAGAAGAAAGCACCTTGGTAGTTTCCTGGAACGAAGCAGCGGAAATCCAGCTTTGTGTACCCAACGATGCCTTAGTGATACCAAGCAACAACGGTGCTGAAGTAGCAGTTTTTGCATCACGGAACTCAGCTAATTTCTTATCGCTTCTTCTGAGGATGGAATTTTCTTCACGCACTTCTCTCAGGCTTACGATTTGTCCAGGTTTCAGCTTGCCTGATTCACCTGCGTCAGTAACGACTTTCTTATCAAAGATCCAATCATTCTCATCAATAAATTCAGATTTATCTACTGTTTCTTCTTCGAGGAATCTTGTATCTCCCGGATCCACGATGTTCAGTTTGCGCATCATTTGGCGAACGATGACTTCAATATGTTTATCGTTGATCTTTACACCCTGTAAGCGATACACTTCCTGGATTTCATTCACGACATATTCCTGTACTGCAAACGGACCTTTAATCGACAAGATATCTGCAGGTGCAATTTGTCCGTCGGACAGTTGCGCACCGGCTTTGATAAAGTCACCATCTTGTGCAAGGATCTGGCGCGTCAATGGAACAAGATATTTTTTCACAACGCCATCTTTTGCTTCCACGATGATTTCGCGGTTACCTCTTTTTATATTACCGAATGTAACAACGCCGTCGATTTCAGAAACGACTGCAGGGTTACCAGGGTTACGTGCTTCAAACAATTCGGTAACACGTGGCAGACCGCCCGTGATATCTCTCAATTTTCCTAACACACGTGGAATTTTCACGATAACCTGTCCAGCGCGAACTTCCTCACCACCTTCGATGATGATATGGCTTCCTACGGGTAAGTTATAAGATTTGACTTCCTTAGCTCCTTCAATAATCAGTGAAGGAATTTTGGTTTTATCTTTTGTTTCAATAACCACTTTTTCACGGTGACCTGTTTGTTCGTCGGCTTCCTCTCGATAAGTGATACCTTCAATTACGTTATCGAATTTAATGGTACCAGCAATTTCAGCGATCACAACGTTATTGTAAGGATCCCATGTACAGATAACATCACCTTTGCTCACTTTTTGTCCATCCTTCACAGTGAGCGTCGCACCATAAGGAACGTTGTTTGTGATCAACAGGCGATCATTCTTCACATCCATGATTCTCACCTCACCTGTACGTCCAATTACTATTTGTACTTTATGACCTTCATTGTTTTCAGTTGTAACAGTTCTCAAACCATCAAACTGAATAGTACCATCGAATTTTGCAGTCAACGAAGATTCAACAGACGCAGAACCCGCAACACCACCCACGTGGAATGTACGCAACGTTAACTGTGTTCCTGGCTCACCGATTGATTGTGCAGCGATGATTCCGACTGCATCACCTTTCTGAGCCGTGTAACCCGAAGCAAGGTTCTTACCATAACATTTCACACATACACCACGTTTGCTTTCGCAAGTCAACACTGAACGGATTTCGATCGTTTCGATTCCGGATTCTTCAACGCGTCTTGCGACTTCTTCTGTGATCTCCTCTCCTGCTTTCGCAATCTGTTGATCACTCAATGGATCGTATACGTCATGCAATGAAGTACGGCCAAGAATTCGGTCATATAATGGTTCAACGATGTCTTCATTATCTTTCAATGCGGAAGTGGCAATTCCTCTTAATGTTCCGCAATCTTCTTCAGTGATGACAACATCCTGTGCAACGTCAACAAGACGGCGGGTCAGGTAACCGGCATCCGCTGTTTTAAGCGCTGTATCGGCAAGACCCTTACGCGCACCGTGTGTAGAGATAAAATAATCCAACACGTTCAATCCGCCTTTGAAGTTTGACAGAATCGGGTTTTCGATAATTTCACTTCCTGTTGATCCGGATTTCCTGGGCTTGGCCATCAGTCCGCGTATTCCGGCAAGCTGTTTGATCTGCTGTTTAGATCCACGCGCACCAGAATCAAGCATCATGTAAACAGAATTGAAACCCTGTTTGTCTGTGCTCAGTTCGCGAATCAACGTTTCTGTAATTCTCGTATCCACACGTGACCAGATATCGACAATCTGGTTATATCTTTCATTGTTTGTGATCAGACCCATGTTATAGTTATCCCACACTTCATCAACTTCACCTTTTGCATTCACCAACAATTCTTCTTTTGTGTCAGGAATGATAAGGTCATTAATGTTGAACGACAAACCACCTCTAAAGGCCATTCTGAATCCGAGCTGTTTGATATCATCCAGGAATTTTGCAGTTTTTGGAACGTTTGTCCATTTGATGATATCCCCGATAATCTCACGCAATGATTTCTTTGTAAGAAGAGCATTAACGAAACCAACTTCTGCCGGTACATGCTGGTTAAATAGCACACGACCTACTGTTGTTTCCAGTAATTTCGGTTGAACGTCTCCGTTATCATTTCTGACATTCACTTTTACTTTGATGTATGCATGAAGGTCAACCTGGTTTTCGTTGTATGCGATAATTACTTCTTCCGGGCTATAAAATGCTTTTCCTTCGCCTTTTACTTTTTCTTTGTCGGTAGCTTTTTTTCCTTTTGTTATATAGTAAAGTCCCAACACCATGTCCTGTGATGGAAGCGTAATCGGCGTTCCATTCTGCGGATTCAAAATGTTATGACTTGACAACATCAATAATTGTGCTTCCAGGATTGCTGCACTGCTCAACGGAACGTGAACGGCCATTTGGTCACCGTCAAAGTCAGCGTTGAACGCTGTACAAACAAGTGGGTGCAATTGGATCGCTTTTCCTTCAATCAATTTTGGCTGGAATGCCTGGATGGAAAGACGGTGCAAGGTTGGAGCGCGATTCAGCATTACCGGGTGTCCTTTCAAAATATTTTCAAGGATATCCCAAACGATTGCTTCCTTGCGATCGACAAGTTTACGCGCCGATTTTACCGTTTTTACAATTCCTCTTTCGATCAGTTTGCGAATGATAAACGGTTTGAATAATTCTGCAGCCATATCTTTTGGCAAACCGCATTCGTGCAATTTCAATTCTGGTCCCACTACGATAACAGAACGACCAGAGTAGTCAACGCGTTTTCCCAACAAATTCTGACGGAAACGGCCTTGTTTTCCTTTGAGTACGTCACTCAAAGATTTCAGTGCACGTCCGCCTTCTGCTTTTACAGCGTTTGACTTACGACTGTTATCAAACAATGAGTCAATCGCTTCCTGCAGCATGCGTTTTTCGTTACGCAAGATGACTTCAGGTGCTTTGATCTCAAGTAAACGCTTCAAACGGTTGTTACGAATGATCACGCGGCGATACAAATCGTTCAGGTCGGAAGATGCAAAACGTCCGCCATCCAACGGAACGAGTGGACGTAATTCCGGTGGAATGACCGGGATATATTGCATCACCATCCATTCAGGACGATTTGTGATACGGCTGTTTGCATCACGGAACGCTTCAACAACACTCAAACGTTTCAATGCATCAGCTTTACGTTGTTGTGAAGTTTCGTTTGCGGCAGCATTACGAAGATCAAATGACAACTGATCCAGGTCAATTCTCTGTAAGAGATCATGAACTGCTTCAGCACCCATCTTCGCGATAAATTTATTTGGATCGTCGTCAGGCAAATACTGGTTATCCTTTGGAAGTGTGTCAAGGATTTCCAGGTATTCTTCTTCAGTCAGCAGGTCGCCGTAGTTTTGTCCTTTATCGGTACGGATACCTGGCTGAATCACGACATATCTTTCGTAATAAATAATTGTTTCCAGTTTCTTGGAACTCATTCCAAGAAGATAACCGGTTTTATTTGGCAAACTTTTGAAGTACCAGATATGAACAACCGGTACGACCAGTTTGATATGACCCATACGCTCGCGACGCACCTTTTTCTCTGTTACCTCCACACCGCAACGGTCGCACACAATGCCCTTATAGCGGATACGTTTGTATTTTCCGCAGGCACATTCATAATCCTTCACCGGTCCAAAAATCCTTTCACAAAACAAACCGTCTCTTTCAGGTTTGTAAGTACGATAGTTTATCGTTTCCGGCTTCAATACTTCTCCATAAGATCTTTCGAGAATGGAGTCAGGTGATGCAAGACCGATAGTGATTTTTGAAAAATTGGCTCTGGGACGATTTTCTTTTTTGATAGCCATATTACTATATGAGGTTTTTATCTTTTTATGAACACTTAGCGAATAATTCCAAAAAGCAGTTGATTACTGCCAGATCTTTAAATCCAAGGCAATAAGTACTAAGGTGAAAACCAATAATTTAAGATTGAAATCGATTGCGAAAATCCCAACATATCTAAATTAAGGAGGGCAAAGGTAGTGATTTATATCTAAATAACCATAAAATTGATGGGAGGCACAGGTTCAGATGAGGTTGAGGTTGACCAGTCCTTTCGGTTTGAAAAGCCGAATGTAACCATAAGTCTCGAATGGTTTTTAACGTCCACATGGGAACAATGGCACATCCTTAAAGTATCAGTTGTCTAAATCTGATGCTGATTGAAAATTTCGGGATCACCCCGACGGCGGTTTTTTATACGAGGCGTTCTGTATCGCCATTGTTTACCCGACCCCGTCAGCGTCTTCGACGGCTGACGGGGTCTACCCTCTAAGCGGCAAAAAAAATAACCACATAGACACGTAGGAGCATAGGGATTACTTACACAACGGGTACCGGATTTCGTCGTAAAAACTTTTCGCGAATGATATTCTGTACCGGGACATCTCTTAGTTTGCTTTCGAGCCATGAAATGATATCGAGATATGCAAACGCCCGGGTTTCAAAGCGGTTCTTTTCGTATGTCTTCAACTTCTCGAGTAATTTTTCAAACTCAGGTTTTATTTTCTTCGGAGATATATGAAATGACTTTCTTAAAAACTTAAAAATCTCTTCTTCAACGAGACTAAGGTTGCCCATTTTTGCCATGTAACGATAAACTGATTTTACAAGGTATTCGAGCAATTGATAGTTGCCTAGTTCATAATGGGCAATCAGGTGAAGAAGTCTTGCATAACATTGAAGATCGGTTCGAAGATCGACCTTCCAGTTTATGATTTTCGTCAGCGATTTTATCGTGTTTTCATAATCGCCGCTACCGAAATAAAGCGACGCGAATTTGTAATGAAACACGAGAGCACGGTGAGGGTCAAGATACAATTCATATTCTTTCAATTTTCCCTCGATATAGGGAACAAGTGGCAGGCCCTCAGTGAATGTGCCGTCAATAAAGTGTTTATTGATTTTAGAGATGTGCAGATACACAAATGTCTGAATACGGTTATTATCATTGTTCCGAACGACTTCGGAACGATAAAATCTTTCAAATTTGTCTAGCGTCTCGGTAAATTTTGGATAGTTGAGCAAATCGAAGTTTGCACCGAGCAGGTTGTGCATCCCTTTAATGTAGTGAGCCGTTTCGATAGTGATCATAAACTTTTCTTTCTCAAAAAGATCAACCCATTTTTGCGTGTATCGGTAATATGAAATAAAATCCTGGCTGATAAATGCATACCAGCTATAGCTTTGATAGAGGTACATTTTTTCATAAAATCCTACTGCTTTCGTCAGGTCTGCCGGCAAATGTTGTTCGAAAAATTCCTGCACGGCTTTGATATCATTCTCATTGCGCGCCAGGCCATGTTTGATATACCAGCTATATAATAACAATGACAGGTTTGACAAACTACCGGTAAGGGACAGACGATGAATCACCTCGTCCATTTCGGTTGACAAGCGGTCAGCGCGATCCTGCATGCTGCGTGTGATATGAAGTGCCTCGATCTTTTGTTCAAAAAAAAGCACCTTAAGGAGAATCGTCATCTGGTGAAATGCTCGTGCACTTTCCTTGATGCGGTCAAGGATCTTGAGACTTTGGAGATAAAGTCCCTGGTTGTATAAGATCCTGGCGTAGTCAAGTTGCTCATGTAGCTGAATATCGATATTGTCTTCAGTTTTGATTACTCGTAAGCTGGATAGTATTTGCCTGTACAGGTGTGCCTTCGCGTTGGAAAGCTGCTTTTTCTTAATGTTTTTATTCCTTTTAAGCAGTTCCGACTCGTCGTATTTATCCATTTTATCGAGCGCATCGAATAAATGAATCATCTTTAACTCCTCACCTGATGACGAGTTTCTTTTAACATATAGTTTAAAATTCCGTTTCTCTGACTTTTTTAGCGATTTAACCAGTTGAAACAGGGTATCTGATGATCTGTTGGGCATCGTAATTTATAATCTTTAAATCCTTTACCAGCAAGCGTTTCAGGGATATTTGGCCGGTTTTAGCAACGTAATATGACGTTAATTTGATTTTATTGCTGTTGTAAACAAAGATAATTTCGAAAGAATGGGTATTTGAGTTTACAAGGATCTTGACCACAAAAGTAATTAGCCTTATTCTTTTTTTCAATTCTTTCAATAAAAGCTATGCCAAACCAAAAAATTTTCATCTTCGACACCACGCTTCGCGATGGCGAACAGGTGCCCGGTTGTAAGCTGAACACTAAGGAAAAAATCGAACTTGCATTGCAACTGGAAGACCTGGGCGTCGACATTATCGAAGCGGGTTTCCCGATTTCAAGTCCTGGCGATTTCCATTCTGTCGAAGAGATCTCAAAAATTATCAAGAATGCATCGGTGTGTGGACTTAGCCGCGCAGTTGAGAAAGATATTGAAACGGCAGCACAGGCTCTAAAATATGCGAAGCGGCCCCGTATCCACACGGGAATTGGCACTTCCGATCTGCACATCAAGGCCAAATTCAACTCAACCCGCGAAGAAATTATTGAAAGAGCAACACAGGCTGTAAAGTGCGCTAAAAAATTTGTTGATGATGTTGAATTTTACGCTGAAGATGCTGGGAGAACGGACAATGACTACCTGGCACGTGTAGTCGAAGCGGTGATTGCAGCAGGTGCCACTGTTGTCAACATTCCGGATACAACCGGATATTGTTTGCCTCATCAATACGGCGAAAAAATTGCCTACCTCGTCAACAATGTAAAAAATATTGATCGCGCCGTGATTTCATGTCATTGTCATAATGACCTCGGTCTGGCCACTGCGAATTCCATTGCAGGAGTTATCGCCGGGGCTCGTCAAATTGAATGTACCATTAACGGATTGGGGGAAAGAGCGGGGAATACTTCACTGGAAGAAGTGGTAATGGTGATCAAGCAGCATGCACATCTTGGATTTTTTACAGATATCAAAACCCAGAAACTGAATCCCACAAGCAGAGCAGTTGCAGAAACAATGCGTATGCCGGTGCAACCAAACAAAGCTATTGTCGGTTCAAATGCCTTCTCACACTCATCCGGAATTCACCAGGATGGTTTCTTAAAAGATTCTCTGACTTATGAAATTATCAATCCTGAGGAAGTAGGAGCCGATGGTTCCAAGATCGTACTAACGGCAAGGAGTGGCCGAAGCGCGCTCGCACATCGACTTCACAAATTGGGTTATTCATTTAATCGCAACGATGTGGATGTTATTTATGAGCAGTTCTTAATTGTTGCAGATACAAAGAAAGAGGTAGTTGAAGATGATCTGCACCGCCTTGCAAAGAGTTACCAGGCGACAACAGTAACAGCATAAAGCTTGACAAGAAATAAAAAGAGAAAAATTTCATGGCGAAGTCATTATTTGAAAAGATTTGGGAAAAACACGTTATCAAGACCATCGATGACGGCCCGTCAGTTTTATATATCGACAAACATTTTATTCACGAAGTAACCAGTCCACAGGCGTTCAGGGGTCTTGAGCAAAGAGGCCTGAAAGTATTTCGCCCGAAACAGGTTGTAGCTACGGCCGATCACAACGTGCCGACCCTGAATCAGCATTTACCCATCAAGGAAGAATTATCTCGCAAGCAGGTACAGACGTTGAAAGAAAATTGCGAAAAATTCGGAATAGAACTTTATGGACTTGGACATCCATATCAGGGAATTGTTCATGTAATTGGACCTGAACTCGGCATTACGCAACCCGGAATGACGATCGTTTGCGGGGACAGCCACACTTCTACACATGGTGCATTTGGAACTATGGCATTTGGTATTGGTACAAGCGAAGTAGAAATGGTTCTGGCAACACAATGCCTGTTGCAAAGCAAACCAAAGTTGATGCGTATTAATGTAGAAGGCAAATTGAACGAAGGCGTAGTTTCAAAAGACATCATCTTATATATCATTTCGCTTATCTCTGCAAGTGGCGCTACAGGATATGCTGTTGAATATGCAGGATCTGCTATCCGGAGCCTGTCTATGGAAGCACGAATGACGATCTGCAATATGAGCATTGAAATGGGCGCACGCTGCGGCATGATTGCTCCCGACGAAATCACTTTTAATTATATAAAGGGAAGAGAGTTTGCACCGGCTGGAAAAGATTGGGAAACTTCTCTCGCATATTGGAAAACGTTATACAGCGACAGCAATACCAAGTTTGATAAAGAATTGACGATAAATGCTGCCGACATAGAGCCGATGATTACCTACGGTACAAATCCCGGAATGGGCATCGGTGTTTCCGGGCATGTTCCATCGTTGAATGAAATCGAAGAAAAAGAGAAACCTTCCTTTGAGAAATCACTTCATTACATGGGTCTTGAGCCGGGCGCAAATATCAAAGGTAAAAAAGTGGACTATGTTTTCATTGGCAGTTGCACCAACAGTCGGATTGAAGATCTCAGGATGGTTGCAGCTTTCGTGAAGGGCAAACAAAAAGCAAAAGATGTTGAAGTATGGATCGTACCGGGTAGTAAGCAAGTTGAAAAACAGGCGAAGGAAGAAGGCATTGATAAAATATTCGAAGCGGCGGGATTCATGTTGCGTCAACCGGGATGCTCTGCGTGTTTGGGAATGAACGAGGATAAGATTCCTGCCGGCAAATATTGCATTTCTACGAGCAACAGGAATTTTGAAGGAAGGCAGGGACCGAATGCGCGTACATTTCTGGCAAGTCCACTCACTGCTGCTGCGGCAGCAATTACGGGACAAGTCGCTGATGTCAGGGAATTGATGATATCGTAGTTGCATTTTTCATTATCGGCTGTACAACAACGTTAGATCAAAAGGAAAACCAAAAATAAATAGTATGAAAAGGATGGCGCTGGGTTTTATCGTTTTATTGGCAGGAATTGCATCACAGGCGCAAACATTTACGCTAAAGAGTAAAGATATCGGTGGCCAGGCCACGACGAAGCAGGTGTTCAAAGGTTTCGGTTGCACGGGCGATAATATTTCTCCGGAATTGTCCTGGGAAAATGCTCCTGCCGGAACAAAAAGTTTTGCGGTTACGATGTATGATCCGGATGCTCCTACGGGGAGCGGTTTCTGGCATTGGCTGATCTTCGATATTCCAGCTAACGTAACTGAATTAAAATCGGACGCCGGTGATCTTTCAAAAAATTTAGCTCCCGCGGGTTCGGTCCAAAGTAAAACGGATTTTGGTCAGCCTGGTTATGGTGGACCTTGTCCGCCTGAAGGTCACGGTTTTCATACTTATATCATCACCGTGTATGCATTGAAGACAGATAAATTAGGATTGGATCAAAACGCGTCCGGCGCCTACGTTGGATTTAATTTATATGCAAACACAATTGGTAAGGCATCGTTGATCATGTATTACAAACGTTAAGTAATTTTTAAATGAGCAGACAAATCAATATCGTCCAATCTACGGTTGTACCAATTAATATCGAAAACATTGATACGGACCAGATCATTCCTGCGAGATTCTTAAAGGCGACAAGCCGGGATGGTTTTGGCAAAAATCTTTTTCGCGACTGGAGATATGAAAATGATGACGAGCATCGACCTAAAAAAGATTTTCCGTTGAATAACTCCACATACAGTGGAAGAATTCTTGTTGCTGCGAAAAATTTTGGTTGCGGTTCCTCACGTGAGCATGCGGCATGGGCGATAAAAGACTACGGATTTGATGTGGTGGTCAGCAGTTTCTTCGCTGATATTTTTAAGAATAACGCATTGAATAATTTTTTGCTTCCTGTAACAGTCAGTGAATCGTTTCTCCAAAAAATCTTCGATGTTGTTGGAAAGAATCCAGAGGCAAAGCTTGAAGTCAACCTGCGGGATCAGATAATTAAAATTTCAGACAGCGGCGAAACGGAATCTTTTGAAATCAATCATTATAAAAAAACTTGCTTGCTGAATGGGTATGATGATATCGATTACCTGCTTAGTATCAAAACTGAGATTGAGGAATTTGAGAAGCAAGTTTCATGAAAAAGCAATTTTGCATCCGACGAAAATAAAAGAACCAGAATAAATAGAATGACAACGAATAAACATAGCAAATCTCACCCTGCACACGATGCTGCCAATGAAAATCGTGGCGTTAAGAAAAATATCGTAGTTATTGAAGGCGATGGCATTGGCCCGGAGGTGACCAGGCAGTCTATCAAAGTACTCAACGCGATTGCAGACAGATACAATCACGAATTCAACTATAGCTATTACCTGATGGGTGCAGTTGCGATCGACAAAACAGGTAATCCGCTACCTGATGAAACGATTACCGCAGCATTGAACAGCGACGCGATATTATTTGGCGCCATCGGTCACCCAAAATATGATAATGATCCATCGGCAAAGGTGCGACCGGAACAAGGCTTGCTGAAGTTGAGAAAATCATTGCAGCTGTTCGCAAATATTCGCCCCGTTACCACCTATCCTTCACTCCACCATCTTTCTCCTTTAAAAACAAAAAACATCGAGGATGTTGATTTTGTCATTTTCAGGGAACTCACTGGCGGCATTTATTTCGGAAAGAAAGAAGTTGACGCCGAGAATACAAAAGCGTCTGACGATTGCGTATATACGAAGGAAGAAATTGAACGCATTGCACATCTTGCATTTAAGCAGGCGCAGTTGCGCAAGAAAAAACTGACACTGGTTGATAAAGCGAATGTGTTGGAGACATCGCGACTGTGGAGAAGAATAGTACAGGAAATCGCAAAGCAATACAGTGATGTGAAAGTCGATTTTCTTTTTGTTGACAATGCCGCGATGCAAATCATTCTAAATCCAAAACAATTCGATGTCATACTTACCGAGAATATGTTTGGAGATATTATCAGCGACGAGGCAAGTGTGATCAGCGGTTCGTTGGGACTGCTTCCTTCTGCATCTATCGGCAAAGGGGCCGCATTGTTTGAACCCATACATGGTTCATATCCGCAGGCGGCAGGAAAAGATATCGCGAATCCATTGGGTTCAATTCTTTCTGCGGCCATGTTGCTGGATTATTTCAGCCTGCATAAAGAAGCCGAGCTGATCCGCGAAGCAGCAGATTGGACATTACGAAATGGTTTTGTTACAAAAGATATTGATCCCGTTAATTTTTACTTCACCACAACGATCGGAGAATTGATCAGTGATTATGTAGGTGGGAAAATTCCGGGTGATATTAATAAGGCAAACGTCGAGTTGAGAAAGTCGACGATCATTTAGCGAGCTATCGAGTGTGAAGTAAGGCCAAGTCATATTTCACACCTAAGGCCCTTTCTCAGAAAAAGTTCTTTGTATATTAACAGGTGGTTCGTATATTCGCACAACAACGAAATACTCATGTTGAGAAGCAGACTAAATAATATTCTTTCGATTGCCATTCTTATCGTGGTGGTCATTATTATTCCTGCAGTTCATGGAGGTAGTTATTAATTTATAAAAATAGAAAATCAAAATAAACGACCCGCCTCCACAAAAGGCGGGTTTTTTGTTTTATATAATTATTCAATTGATAAAAAGTTCATCGGAATAAATCTCGATTCAGACAATGGCAGAATTAAATAAATATTCAAAGACTTTAACGCAGGATGAAACACAACCTGGCGCCCAGGCAATGCTATATGGAATTGGCTTAACGGATCGCGATTTAAAAAAAGCACAGGTCGGTATTGCAAGTATGGGTTATGATGGCAACACTTGCAATATGCATTTGAATGACCTTGCAAAAGTGGTGAAGCAAAGTGTGTGGGATAATGAATTGGTGGGATTAATTTTTAATACTATCGGCGTAAGCGATGGCATGGCCAATGGTACAAGCGGAATGCGTTATTCTCTCGTGAGTCGTGATATTATTGCTGATTCTATCGAAGCAATCTGTGGTGCGCAATATTATGATGGATTAATTGCGATTCCAGGTTGTGATAAAAATATGCCGGGTTCCCTGATGGCAATGGGCAGGCTGAATCGTCCCTCCATCATGGTATATGGAGGAACAATTGCTCCGGGTCACTACAAAGGACAGGACTTGAATATTGTTTCTGCATTCGAAGCATTGGGACAAAAAATTGCCGGAAATCTAACTGAGGAAGATTTTAGAGGAATCATTCAGCATACTTGTCCGGGCGCCGGTGCTTGCGGAGGAATGTATACTGCAAACACAATGGCTGCAGCGGTGGAAGCATTAGGAATGAGTCTTCCTTATTCCTCATCTAATCCTGCTGTTAGTAAGGAAAAAGCGGCGGAGTGTGCTGCTGCCGGCAAAGCAATCAGGTTATTACTTGAAAAAGATATCAAACCCAAAGACATCATGACAAGAAAAGCATTTGAAAATGCCATTGTCACGATCATGGTGCTGGGTGGAAGTACCAATGCGGTGTTGCATTTGATTGCGATGGCAAAAAGTGTTGACGTCGATCTGACGCAGGATGATTTCCAAAAAATCAGCAACAGGATTCCGGTGCTTGCAGATTTTAAACCTAGCGGGAAATATTTGATGCAGGATTTGCATGAACATGGAGGTATCCCGACAGTGATGAAATATTTGTTGCAAAAAGGTTTGCTTCATGGCGAGTGTTTGACGGTAACGGGAAAAACGCTTGCAGAAAATCTTGGCAGTGTTCCCGACCTGGACTTCGAGTCGCAAAAAATTATCTATCCGCTGGAAAAACCGATAAAGAAAACGGGGCACTTGCAAATTTTGTATGGCAATCTCGCCGAGGGAGGAAGTGTTGCAAAAATCAGTGGTAAGGAAGGCGAACGGTTCACAGGACCGGCTCGCGTTTTCGACGGTGAACAAAATTTGATAGCGGGAATTCAAAGCGGTCGAGTGAGACAGGGTGATGTGGTCGTAATTCGCAACGAAGGACCAAAAGGTGCACCCGGTATGCCTGAAATGCTGAAACCTACAGGAGCGTTGATAGGCGCAGGACTTGGTAAATCAGTAGCGTTGATCACTGATGGAAGATTTAGCGGCGGCACGCACGGATTTGTTGTTGGACATATCACCCCGGAAGCATTCGAAGGAGGCCTGATCGCATTTGTAGAAGACGATGATGTCATTGAAATCGATGCCGTGACAAATACAATCACGCTACGAGTCGACGACGACGTCGTCGCTAAAAGAAAATCAAAATGGAAACAGCCTCCGTTAAAGGCAACAAAAGGCGCTTTATACAAATATGCAAAAAGTGTAAAGACAGCAGCAGAAGGATGTGTTACCGATGAGTAACGTCGGTGCATATCCGAAATGAAATCTAAAACGAAATAAAAATTTATTTGACTTTATAAAATCACATTATGGAAACGCTTACAATTAAAAAAGAAAAGGGCACAACCGGTAAAAAAACGATAACCAATATCTCCGGTTCGGTCGCTGTGCTCGAAGCTTTCCTCGAGGAAAAGGTCGACACCATATTTGGATATCCAGGCGGTGCCATCATGCCAATTTATGACGCACTGTATGATTACCACGATAAATTGAAACATATACTTGTCCGTCATGAACAAGGTGCTGTTCATGCTGCACAGGGCTATGCAAGAGTATCAGGAAAAACAGGAGTTGTATTTGCAACGAGCGGACCAGGCGCAACGAACCTGGTGACCGGCCTGGCTGATGCCATGATCGATAGCACGCCTGTTGTTTGTATAACCGGTCAGGTCTATGCGCATTTATTAGGAACTGATGCATTCCAGGAAACTGATGTGATCAATATTACAACACCAATTACAAAATGGAACTACCAGGTTACTGATGCAACGGAAATTCCCACGGTTCTTGCAAAAGCATTTTATATCGCCGGAAGCGGAAGACCGGGACCGGTTTTGATTGATATCACAAAAAATGCGCAGTTGCAGAAATTCGACTACGAAGGATACAAAAAATGTGAACATATCCGGAGTTATCGTCCAAAACCAATCGTGCGTAAAGAATATGTTCAAGAAGCCGCGAAGTTGATCAATGAAGCACAAAAACCATTTGTCATTTTTGGACAGGGTGTAATTCTTGGGAGAGCGGAATCTGAATTCAAGAAATTTATTGAGAAATCAGGAATTCCTGCTGCATGGACCATCATGGGCATGAGCGCGATCGATACAGATCATCCGCTCGCCGTTGGCATGCTGGGAATGCATGGTAATTATGGACCGAACGTGTTGACAAATGAATGCGACGTATTAATTGCAGTTGGAATGAGATTCGATGATCGCGTAACCGGCAGGCTCGACAAATATGCCAAGCAGGCAAAAGTAATTCACCTGGATATTGACCCTTCAGAAATTGACAAGAACGTCAAGACTACAGTTCCTGTGTGGGGCGATTGTAAAGAAACATTGCCGATGCTCACAGCGTTGATCGAGCAAAAAGTTTATCCGCAATGGTTGCAGAAATTTAAGGATTATCAAAAGCAGGAGGAAGATCAGTGTATTAAACCTGAATTGCATCCAAAGACTGATGACCTCACGATGGGTGAAGTGATTGACCTGATAAATGATTTCACCAAAGGCAATGCGATATTAGTAACTGATGTTGGACAGCACCAGATGGTCGCCTGCCGTTACGCAAAATATACGCAGTCGAAAAGCAATATTACATCTGGAGGTTTGGGCACAATGGGATTTGCACTACCTGCCGCTATTGGAGCAAAAGTGGGAGCGCCGGAAAGACAAGTAGTTGCCGTTATCGGCGATGGAGGTTTCCAGATGACGCTACAGGAGCTAGGTACAATTATGCAAAGTGAAATCGACGTAAAGATCTTAATTCTGAATAATAATTTCCTCGGAATGGTGCGCCAGTGGCAGCAGTTGTTTCATGATAAACGCTATTCGTTTGTCGATATCACCAGCCCCGATTTTGTTCAAATAGCTAAAGGATACCGTATTTCAGGTACAAGTGTATCAAAAAGAGAAGATTTGAAGACTACCGTGGCAACAATGCTCAAACACAAGGGCGCGTATCTGCTCGAAGTAATGGTCGGAAAGGAAAACAATGTATTTCCAATGGTACCACAGGGTTGCAGCGTTGCTGAAATCAGGCTGAAATAACGGCAACAGACAGACGAAGAATAAAATTTATTAAGACATCAATCAGAATATATGTCAAAACAGGAATTCACAATAACGGTTTACACAGAAAACCAGATTGGTTTGCTTAACCGGATTGCTATTATCTTTTCGAGAAGAAAGATCAATATAGAAAGTATGAACACCTCTCCTTCGGAGATTGAAGGGATCCATCGTTTTACAATTGTAATCAACGAATTTGAGGAAGTAGTAAAAAAATTATGCAGGCAGATCGAGAAGCAGGTGGAGGTTCTAAAAGTGTACTATAATACCAGTGATGAAATTGTATGGCAGGAATTGGCGCTGTACAAAGTACCAACGGATGAAATTGCAGAAAAAGCGAAGGTAGAAAGACTGTTACGTGAACACGGAGCGAGAGCCGTAGTGATTCGTAAAGATTATACCATATTCGAAACATCAGGACATCGTGAAGAAACAGATAAGTTAGTTGAGGTGCTTGAACCATACGGGTTGATCGAATTTGTTCGAAGCGCAAGAGTTGCGATCATTAAAGCCAGCAATGGTTTTCATGAAAAACTAAAGGAATTTGAACAAACCGAACCGGGCGAAGAATTGATCGAGAATGAATATTTAGACAAGCAGGATGAAGTTTTCACTATGTAGTCAATCGAAAATAAATTCCCAATTCATGCTCTTCAATGAGCTCACTTAAAAACAATCATTAACCCCCTTTTATAAGGGACAAATAAACAAAAATGGCAAAATTAAATTTCGGAGGAGTAGAAGAAAATGTTGTGACACGTGAAGAATTTCCGCTAAGCAAAGCTCAGCAGGTATTAAAAAATGAAACCATTGCAGTCATTGGTTACGGAGTGCAGGGACCTGGCCAGGCTTTAAATCAAAAAGACAATGGTATTAATGTCATCGTTGGCCAGAGAAAAAATTCCAAGACCTGGGACAAAGCAGTGCGCGACGGATTTGTGCCCGGTGAAACATTGTTTGAAATTGAAGAAGCACTCGAGAAAGGAACTATTATTTGCTATTTATTGAGTGATGCGGCACAAATTCAATTGTGGCCGACAGTAAAAAAACATCTTACGGCAGGAAAAGCATTATACTTTTCACACGGTTTTGGTATCACGTTCAAAGAACAAACAGGGATTATTCCTCCAAAAGATGTAGATGTCTTTCTTGTAGCTCCGAAAGGATCAGGAACATCGTTACGCAGAATGTTTTTGCAAGGTAGGGGACTGAACAGCAGTTACGCCATCTTCCAGGATGCAACCGGACGTGCAAAAGAAAGAGTGATCGCACTCGGTATTGCTGTTGGGAGCGGATATTTATTTGAAACAGATTTCAAGAAAGAAGTTTATAGTGATTTGACAGGAGAGCGCGGTACTTTGATGGGCGCGATACAGGGGATTTTTGCGGCGCAATACCAAGTATTACGCGATAAGGGTCACACTCCTTCAGAGGCGTTCAATGAAACAGTTGAAGAATTGACCCAAAGCCTGATGCCATTGGTTGCAGAAAACGGAATGGATTGGATGTATGCGAATTGCTCAACCACAGCACAACGCGGAGCATTGGACTGGTGGAAAAAATTCAGGGACGCAACAGCTCCGGTTTTTAAAGAATTGTATGAAAGTGTTGCGGCCGGGAAAGAATCTCAGCGTTCGATTGACAGCAACAGTCAACCTGACTACCGCGAAAAGCTGGAAGTTGAATTGAAAGAATTGCGTGAAAGCGAAATGTGGCAGGCTGGAAAAACTGTTAGAAGTCTCAGACCCGAAAATCAATCTGTAGCAACTTCTAAGGAGTTTGAGAAAAAAATGGAGAAAGTAAAATAATATCATCTTCTATTATGAAGAATTCATTGGTAAATAATGTCGGCATCGCAACGGTTCCAGGAGTGAGCGCCTCGCTACATTTTCAACAAGCGGCGGAGAAGCTTAAGAAAGTGGTGACGCGCACTCCGCTTGCCTTCAGTCATCAACTGTCAAGAAAATTTAAGTGCAACGTATATTTGAAACGTGAAGATTTGCAGGTTGTGCGCTCTTACAAAATCCGCGGTGCATATAATATGATGAGCAATTTGCCTGAGGAGCAATTGCAACGTGGCGTTGTATGTGCGAGTGCAGGAAATCATGCGCAGGGATTTGCATACTCATGCAAAAAACTCAATCTGAAAGGTGTTATTTTCATGCCAATCATCACGCCTAAACAAAAAGTAACGCAAACGAAAATGTTTGGGGAAGATAAGATTGAAATCGTGTTATTAGGAGACACGTTTGATGATTGCGCTATCGCAGCGAAGAAGTTTACTGAAGAACACAAAATGACTTTTATTCCTCCTTTCGATGATTTGAGGATCATCGAGGGGCAAGGAACTGTGGCGGTGGAAATATTGGAAGATCTTTCGAATATTGATTACCTGTTTGCTCCAATAGGAGGCGGCGGATTAGCTTCTGGCGTTGGATCTTATTTCAAAACGTATTCACCCAAAACAAAAATTATTGGTTTGGAACCGGAAGGTGCACCTGCGATGTATGAATCTTTGAAAGCGGGATATCCTGTTACGCTTGATGAAATTGACCGTTTTGTCGACGGTGCAGCAGTAAAGCGTGTGGGAGATATTACTTTCTCGATTTGTAAAGAAATCTTGGATGAGGTACACCTGGTGCCTGAGGGAAAAGTGTGCAGCACTATTTTGAAACTTTACAACGAAGAGGCGATTGTAGTTGAGCCAGCCGGTGCGCTATCAATCGCAGCACTTGATGACTACGCCGAAAACATTAGGGGCAAAAATGTTGTTTGTATCGTTAGCGGAAGTAATAACGATATCGACCGCATGCCGGAAATAAAAGAGCGATCCCTTCAATATGAAGGATTAAAACATTATTTCCTTATCAAATTTGCGCAACGACCGGGCGCTTTGAAAGAATTTGTAAACAATGTTCTCGGGCCGACCGATGACATTACCCGGTTTGAGTACATGCAAAAGACGAATAAAGAAACCGGGCCGGCGTTGGTAGGCATTGAACTTCAAAACAGGACGGACTACGACGTGTTGCTCGACAACATGCAAAAAGCGCATATTGATTTTTCGGAAATTATAAAAGACGATAAGTTGTTTGGGTACCTGGTATAAGGAAATCGATAATCACATTACCCTACCGAAAATGTGGATAATTCGGGAACGGTATAACTTAAACAAAATCGATATTTTTTTGTATATTTAGTCGGTTGTTTGCTATATTCTTAGACGAAACGTTTGCTGTATAAAGTTTTTTTGAACAAAAATTAATCACTTAATCGAACACGAGATGGTAAACAATCAAGGTTTATATCATCCTTCATTTGAACGTGATGCATGTGGAATTGGATTCGTAGCAAACATCAAAGGGAATAAATCACACCAGATTATTTCTGACGCGCTAACCATTCTGGAAAACATGGAGCATAGGGGCGCTTGTGGTTGTGAAAGCAACACGGGTGACGGTGCCGGCATTATGATTCAAACACCGCACGAATTCTTTTTTGATGAATGCGTGCGACTGGGAATTCATTTACCTGCTTTTGGTAAATACGGAGTGGGCATGTTGTTTTTTCCACGCGACATTCGCCTGAAGGAAGAATGCAGGGATATTTTTAATCGTTCGGCTGAGAAACTCGGCCTCGAAGTATTGGGATACAGAAAAATTCCGGTGAACCCTGACGGCATCGGTCCGACAGCGCTATCTGTTGAACCCGAAATGGAGCAAGTGTTTATCGCGTGCCCGGATCATATTACGCAGCCCGATGATTTCGAAAGAAAATTATTTGTCCTTCGCAACTACGCGAGCCACACAATTACCAATACAGTCAAAAAAGATGCGATTGGTTTTTATGTTGCCTCGCTTTCTTATAAAACTGTCGTATATAAAGGGCAGTTAACAAGTTTACAGGTAAGAAATTATTTCCCCGATCTTAGCAACAATCGCGTTGTTTCTGCATTCGGATTGATCCACTCACGTTTTGCAACAAATACTTTCCCATCCTGGAAACTTGCGCAGCCATTCAGATTTATCGCTCATAACGGTGAGATCAATACGCTGCAAGGCAATTTGAATTGGCTGAAGACAAGTGAAAAAGGATTTGAATCTCCATACTTTACAAAAGAAGAAATGGACATGTTGTTGCCCGTTATAACTG
>Ga0068860_100001105_pt1 | contig 29694 bp, 30 predicted proteins | sample KBSSwiS32_FD_66597 | JGI IMG/M metagenome (GOLD analysis project Ga0068860, IMG submission 66597) | Switchgrass rhizosphere microbial communities from Kellogg Biological Station, Michigan, USA - KBS Switchgrass S3-2 | ecosystem: Host-associated > Plants > Roots > Rhizosphere > Soil ... | reverse complement strand
CTCGTACCCGTCGACTATAGCGGGCAGAAAGTATGGATGGTGCTCGATCTGGCGCAACCGTTCAGCCTTCTTTCCCCGAGCGCCGTCGCGCCGTTGAAGCTGAGGATGCAAAACATCGATGCGCGGCCTGGAGAGTTCATGCTGAAGATCGACGGCAAGCCTGTGACTGAAACGGTCGATATCGATTCACTGAGGATTGGAAACTATCGACTTTCGCGGCACAGCCTCTTCGTGGATCCACGGCCTGCTCTGGTTGACCCGAGGCCCGGCCGCATCGTTTTTGGAACGTTGGGCATGCGTGACCTGTGGCCAGTCGACTTCGAGTTGGACCTGGTCCACCATCAGCTGAACTTGTATTCCTCCGACCATTGCACGGGTGCCATCACTAAGGCCTGGGGACGCTCATCACAGATTCCCATGGAGCTCAACGAATTCGGCAGTGTCGTGTTTCCCATTGAGGCGGATGGAACCAAAGTGGTTGCGAGCATATCGACTCGGAGCGCGGCAACCTTCATGGGCGCAGACGTGGGGCGTCAGATTTTCGGACCGGGCGAACAATCGTCCAACACTCAGTCGGAGTTCGATGGAGATCGTCGCGGTCACGATTCTTACAGGTTGATGACTCTGGTCGCAGGAGACCTGCGACTGCCGAACATGAAGGTTTTGCTGGTACCTCACCACACCGCCTGCAGCTTGTCGAAGGACGGGCGCTTCGGAGAGGTTTGGGAATATCACGGGCGCGATGACTATCTTTGCTTCGGAATCTACCCGCTGGTTCTTGGCATCGATGCGATCGAGCACCTGCGCCTGTATTTCGCGACGAAGGAGGGGAAGATTTACTTCGCACCCGCGGAGCAGGTGCTCGAGCGCTCCGCTTCACGGTAATAGGCCGCCTCGCCCTCGTTCCAATGTGATTCGCCGGCTCGAGCGAGGTAAGGACATTACGGAGCAAGAGGCGAACGGGGCTTTCCAGGACCTCCAGGATCTCGAGGTGGAGTTTCATGGATTCGAATCCTTCGCCGAGCGAATATGGGAGCTTCGGCATAACGTCGCGATCTACGATGGTACGTTGCCCTCGCTGAGGCGCTCGATGCACCGTTAGCCACCCTGGATACGCGGCTCGCGAAGGCGGCGGGGCCGGCATGCCGGTTCCTCACGCCGGATTAAAATCCGTGCGGCTACTCGGTCAACACTCAGAGAAGTAGTGCGAAAAGGGCTTGTGAGTCGATCCTGTTACTGCACACGGTTGATTTCTGGCGGTACTACAACTTGATAGGGTTTGCGGAACTTCAGGACGTAGTTGTCGGACTCACCGATGGCAAGATACTTCTCGCGGTCCTTGTCGCCGAGCGTCAGTGTGGGCGGTAACGTCCATACGCCCTGGGGATAGTCCTTGGTGTCCTTCGGGTTCGCGTTGATCTCGGAGGCACCCACGAACTCGAATCCAGCCCTGCGTGCTGCCTTGATCATGTAATCCTGGCGCACATAACCCGACTTCGCCTGCGGGTCTTGCGGTTGATCGTTGCGGCCACGATGATCTTCGATACCCAGGACTCCACCGGGCTTCAGCGCGCTGTACAACCCCTTCAACGCCTCATCCGCATAACCGCCATCCATCCAGTTGTGGAAATTGCGGAAGGTGACGATCAAATCAACGGACCCGGCAGGCGCCACGTCGTAGTGTCCCTTGCCCAGGCCAGTGAAGGTGATGGTGCCATAGCGGTCCTTCTGCTGCTGCAGCTGAGTCTGCCATCTGGCTGTCGTCGCATCCTCTTCCTTACTCTCCCCCTTCACAGGCACAGCCGCATAGTAATGGCCCGAGCCCCTGAGATACGGCCCGAGTATCTCCGTCCAATAGCCGCCACCCGGCCAGACCTCGAGCACTGTCATGTTGGGTTTCAGGCCAAAGAACGTGAGCTCCTCAGCAGGGTGGCGGTACCTGTCGCGCGCGACATACTTCGCGCTGCGGCTCGGGTCAGCCACGACCTTGGCCAGCGCCGGATCGGGTGTCAAGGTCTGCGCGGCGGTGCCCGGGTTGGTATCGGTTGCCGCCGCCTGTGTGCCGGCAAAAAGACAAGATGAGACGAGCAGGGTAAATTTGGCAACGAGTTGATTTTTCATTCCGGCATCCCTGGTCACTGTTGCATCCCGCAGCCCCGCAGGCATCGAGACTGATTGTGCCGTTTGATTGCGCCGACGCATACGTCTAAAGGAAAACATTGACAATAAATCAAGAACCTCGAGTTTTGCCGATCTATGCTGGCTTCGTTACACGTGTCACAAGCTGCTCGGACTAAGCTTAGGGTGGACCCACGCAGCATCTCCCGGACGGCCGCTGCTCATGGCAGGCGCAGCAGACTATTTCAGCCGGGCAGCTGCGATGCTTGCGATCGATTTCGCTGATAGCGCCTTCATAGATACGATAACAAGCCTCACGTTGCCACTGCCAGATTGTTTCCGAACCGTCCAACAACAGCCTATATGTCGGGCGGTACCGCACCGGGTAACAATAGGCGCCTCACTTCGATTGCCAACAGTCCGTTTTCGCGATCGAGATAAGACGCTACGCTACACACCTGTATCCGCCTTTACAGTAGATGCTGACATCAACATCGGCGTTTGGTTTGGACCTGCCAATCCTTGATGTTCCAAACCAAGTTCGAAGCTGTCGCGGTAGTGCATAAAGGTAGGAGTGAACTCCACCGCCCGCGCTGCGTCATAACCGCACTGCAGCATCCAGTTCGGCGACACCGTCTCGGTGTCAATCTGGGCCTGAAATCGGTCGGAACCTGTCTGGTCGCTCGTCGTGTCTGAGGCGTCCATTCCAGGGATGGGATAGATCTGCATGTGGATACAGAGATAGGTAGACGAGTACCAATTTAAAACAAGGCGAGTTTGCCAGGGGAGATAACAATGATCGCCCAGACCTACCTTTTACCCCCACCGCGCCTCGCACCGGTCGCAGAGGCTCCGCCTCATACCGATCGCCTGCGCCTTGCGGCAAATCCAGTCGAGCTACCGGATGAAATTGAATGCTTTGTACCATCGCACGCGCAGGAGGCGTTAGCCGGTGAGCGCCTGAATGCAATCATCAAGCAGGCACTCGCCACCACGGAGCTTCGCGAACGTCTGATGAGAACTCGATGGACACTCGTCGGCGGCGCGGTTCGCGCGGACGCTAAGGAAGGCGAAGGACATCTTCTCGTCGTGGTGTATGACTACACTCACGACGTGGCCGTCGAGGCGAGGGTGGATCCGGCGACAGGAAAGCTTCTCAATGTCTCCGAAGCTGTCTATCAACCGCCGTCAGCCGATGCCGAAATCGCCAAGGCAACTGAGTTGGCGCAGGCGGATCAGCGAATTACGGCGCATGTTCCGGATCTCACCGTAATGGCGATTCCGCTGGATCCGGAGGCCTCGGGAGTGGCGGGCAGCAATCATCGGGTCATCGAAATTCTGTTTGGCTGTCCCCAGGAGCGGTTACCTCGCTATCGCGCCGTCGTCGATCTAAGCGCGGAGCGCGTAGTGTGGGCCGGCGGTACTGAGGGCTGTTGCGGCGAGAAGGAGCATCGGTCATGAGCGAATCAGGAAGTATTGTATGGCCTTCACCATCGTCGCCGCTGTGGCAGTTCACATACACCCTTGCAGACTCACCGGATGCTGAAGGAATCGCAATAACACAGGCGCGCTACCGTGGGATTCTGGTGCTATACAAAGGGAGTCTGCCGTCGCTTCGCGTTCAGTATAACGGTAACGCCTGCGGACCGTATAAGGATCCGCTCACATACAACAATGCGCAACCCCTCGTCGGCTCACAGCGTGTCAAGACCTACACTGTGTGGAGCGGCGGGCTCTCCGGGATCGCGGTGGAGTCGTTCCATCGCATCGGGGCCTACAAGCTTACGGTTCGTTGGACATTCTGGGCCGACGGACGGATTACGCCGCGGCTGTTCAGCGCAGGCCTCCAGTGCAATACCGATCATCGGCACCACGTGTACTGGCGGTTGGATTTCGACATCAACGGTGCTTCGAACGACACGGTCTTTGAGTACAACACCACGACACCCGATCTGGGCTGGGGTCCTGGTTGGCACGTGAAGCACAATGAAATCACCCGCGTGAAGAACCTCGCCTCGCATCGCAGTTGGGCTGTGATGGACATGCAGACGACGCGTGGCTATCACCTCATCCCGGGCAGCAACGACGGTGTGGCGGATGGATTCGCGTCGCGGGATCTGTTCCTGATGCGCTACCACGGCGCAGAGGATCGTCACGGACAGCAGGGCAGTGCCGCAGATGATGGGCTCCAGGCCTACATCAACGGCGAGACGCTCGAGAACAGCGACGTTGTGATGTGGTATTGCGGACATCTGGGCCATCATGCCGAGCCCGAGCATGCCGACGAATGGCACTCGTGTGGCCCGACTCTCATCCCCTTTCGCTGGTGAGTGCACATCGGCGATTCAATTCCAAAGACAACTTCAAGGAGATTCCGATGGCAGAGTTTTCAAGAGACCAGTTGGAAGAGATTGTTGCCCGCGTCACGGCGAACGTTTTAGAAGAGATGAAGCGTCACGAGGCCGCGCAATCGAAACTCGCGGGGATTCGGATTCAACTCACGCATAGAGCCCGGTTGGGTGAGGAAGTGTCCTGGGCACCGTGGACTGTCGCGCTGCCGCCCAGTATCCGGATCGATGAATTGGACCCGGCTGAGTCATCCCAATGATCGAACCGGCAACGTGGGCCGGCGTTCAGACGCTGCTGGACGACTATGCCGGGGTGCAGGCGGATGACATCATCGTCGTGCTCTACACCAGTGACAGTTACGAGGCGGCGGCCTGGGTATCGGCGGCACTCGAGTTGCGCGGGATTCCGGCGGCGCGAGTATGGATGGCTCCGCTGTACGACGAGGGATTACTTGCGCGATTGACGTCGGCGCTTCCGCCGCCCACAGAGATCACTGGTCGCCTCCTAATCATGACCTTTGAGCGCGACACGATGTCGCATGCGGGTACGCTTGCCGCCGCTCTCTCGAAATACGACGCGCGACGATATGTCGTATTTCGTGCAATCAGCGCCGGCTCGAGTCTCTTTTCAAACGCGCTGCGAGTGTCCCCAAATGAGCTGTCCTCGCGCAATACTACGGTCCTCGATCGATGCATGCCGGCGAGCAGAATGCGCATCACCACGGCCGCGGGTACGGACCTGAGCCTCACGATCGATACGAAGCGATATCGCTGGATCAGCAATCGCGGTGTTGCACGTCCGGGCGGCGTGGTAATTCTGCCGGCCGGCGAGGTAGCCACGTTTCCCGCCGCGATCGACGGGGTGTTCGTTGCTGATTTCGCCTTCAACATCAACGTGTTCACGGAATGCGATAGTCGCCTTCGCGATCACCCCGTCGTAGTCTGGATCGAGGCGGGAAGGGCCGTGAAGTACGAGTGCGCTGAGCCCATCACGAAGAAATTGCTCGATGCCTGTTTTGCCAGGCCCCATGCTTGCAATGTTGGGGAACTCGGGTTTGGCACGAACGTCGGGGTCGGGGAGGCCGTCCCCATGAATTCGCACATCAACGAGCGACGTCCAGGTGTTCACTTGGGTTTTGGCCAGCACAACCAGTTGCTAGAAGTTGTGAGCTATCAATGCTCCATCCACATCGATCTCATTGCCCGCGGCGGCAAGGTGTGGCTGGACGAGGACCCTGAGCCTCTGGATCTGGAGTCGATTGCACCGTCAATGTGCAGCCATCCGCGACATCTTCGTGATGAGGATGTGTTCTCGCCGGAGTCGGAGGCGCTCGAGAGCAGTGACTGCTGCGGCAGCTCGACCGTCAGGGAGTCGCAGCGCCTGGCCTAGTGGACTGGGATAACCAATTATCAAGTTAGTTCAATTCCGACCCTAGCCTCCATAGACGTCCACCGATGTCCGCAGTCTTCCAGACGTGTGCAACTGAATGGGCGCGAGTTGTGCGAATACATTCTCGGCTTCTATTCTTGATTCTCGTCCGGCGCCTTTTCAGCCAGGAGCACGCCGTCCTGCCAATTCGCTGGCGGTGTCAGTCTCGGGCGCGCTGAAGTGGAATATCGACCAACTCTCATTCTCTCGCCGTTGAGCGGATTGATCCAGGAAACCAACGCTGTCCTGGATGAGGATAGGGCAGTCAATTTCAGTGTCACCGGAGAGTTTGTCGGAAGATACGCCACAATCCAGTCACCATCCGCCGAGCGCGCCGCCACACCATTGCGGCTGCTATCGATCAGAGCGCTTTGATCCGGGATCAGCCGCCACCACGCGAGCAATCGCAGAAATGACCCGGCCACCGCCACTTGCTGCGCACCCGGGGAGTTGACCCATCGGAAACGATGACGGGTCCAACGGTGAATACATGGTCCAGATGATACCCGGGGCGTCCTTATAGCGGTTTGCCAGCCAACGGGTCCAAGCGCCGACGTTTGCGAGGGTTATCCGGTTCGCCGTGACGTCATCGACGTGGTACACGCCGATGAGCAGTAGCATATGCTCCTCCTGTGCAGCGGCAACGATTGCATCCATGCGTGTAAAGAAGACCTCGTTTGGCGTAAGGGGATTGTTATCCGTCCACGGCATCAGCTCTCGCGAAGGGGGCAATCTATCCGGCGCGATCCACTTCGGGAACATGCCGTCGCACATGGCTTGTACGACCGTAAATCCCTGCACCCGTCGAGTGTGGAGCAGTTCCTTCGCATCCTGCGCGCTGAGCGCGTAAAGCAACTCCCATTCGCTATCCCCTTGCCAAAAAAAGGGACTACCCCAGCGCCACGCGTTTGAGAAAGTAGGGAAAGCGGCAAGGGTCAATGGCTTTCATCAGGGCGCAGCAGTCACAAATTTCGAACGCCGCGTTACCAACGACGGTGCGACTCTTGCTAACCCGACTGGGGGTTGGCGGAGATGAAATTTTCATTGATCTGCTGGCCCGCGCGCTGCCTGAGCCGCTCGACACAAACTTGCCGACCATGGAAGAAATCGAGGCGGTACTGTCGCGAGACCTCAAGGGCTAAACTCGGAGCAATGTTGGTGCATTTCGAAGGACGCCCGAGTATATCCGGTGAGGCCGCACATTGCGCCGTGTTGGCGTATGGACGAGACTGTGGCCCCCGACCATCAGTTCAATCTGTGCGCTCGTTGAACCCTCGGCCGCTCAAGATCATTGGGACACATTTCTCTACCCGCGCTACCCGCGTCTTCGCCTGCTTTGCACTCGAAACATGGAAGATGTACGACTTCCGTCGCCCCGGCGTGAGAGCTTCGAATGCCGCTCGGAGTTTCGGAGCGGCGGCCAACCTGGCCTGCAATTCCTCTGGAACCGCATAGTCTGAATCCTTCTTGAGCGTAACCTTCTTGCCCGACTTCTCGATCTCGACGGCTTCGTGGATGTAGTTCCTCAGAACCGACTGTACTGCCGTAATTTCTTTGAGAGAGGTAAATCTAATCCAGCGACCTGCCTGTGTATGCTTGCCAATCTTTTGCAGGATGTGCTTCGGATCGACGAGCAACGCGCCTTTGAAGAACGAGAGCGCGCACGCATCCTTCAGGGGGATCACGATGGCCACATTCCTTTTCCGGTAGGTGAAGCAGGGCTTGCCCCACTTCATTTCCTCACTCAGGTCGCAGCCGATTGCGATTGCCCTCAGCTCGTCTGCTTCCTTCTGCCACTTTTTCGCGTAAGGTACTTTCACGGTTCTCCCGATTGTGTGCTCACCAAAGCGAGTGGGCCCAAGTGTCGCTTCCTCTCACCGGCTCCGGAAGCTAAAAGCTCCACTGACGGCCGACGCAGTCGCCTGTATCGGACGGGTATCGAGCCGGGTATCTGGGGAGGCAGCAGCAGTAAAGCGAGAGAGCAAACAGCAACTTGCATTGCGAGTTCGATTGCGCCCCCGGGTCCGCCTGCTACCACGACTGCGGCGGCCCATTTATGGGGGCGCCGGCCGAACACCGCTCGGTGTTCGGCCGGTGCTCAGACAACGCTTGCGGCTACATGAAGAATTGTTCGGAAGTGATCTTGCCATCCTTGTTGACCTCGTAGACGCAGACTTCTTCCATATGCATCCTTCCTTGTCCTTTCATTGTGACGTCCAGTCCAAGGGTAAGCGCGAACGCGTTCCCAGCGATCAATGGCTGCGACACGCTGCAGGAATGCACTTGCTCCACATTCTGGTTCCACTTGTGGCCCTTTTCGATAATGTTGCGCAAGCCCTTCGTTTCCTTGGGAAACTGAGGGGACTCATGCTGTTCGATGCTGACTGCGTCATCGGCGAACAGCTCCTTCTGGGCGGCTTCGAACTGGCCCTGACGGCAAAGCTCCGCGAGGCGAGTGGCGATCTGTTGGGTTGACATGGCGGGGTGCTCCTTCTCTTGCGGCGGTGAAGGTTGGACTCGATCCAACAAAGGAGGGCGGGAATTTCCAAAGACTATAGCGCACCGTGGGAGAGCCGGGCCACCCCGAAGGACAGAGGCGAGCGCTGCCAAACAATGCAGCACAGCACCAAGAGCCTGCGAGTCCACCATGCTACGCACGTCTCGGGGCCCCCGTTGATCCCGCGCCTTTGCTCAGTGCGTGTGTGGCCAAAGTTCGGCATCGATCGTTTCGTGATAGGCGTGCCAGGTTGCAAAACCGAGCAGAGGCATCAGCACCACGAAACCTACGAAGATTGTGGCGAAACCGAGAAGCACGGCAACCCCGATAATGGATGCCCAAATGAGCATCGGAAGTCTGTTCCTCAGGGTGGCGTTGATGCTCGTTATTACGGCGGTGATTGCGTCAGTACGGCGGTCGAGGAGCATTGGCAGCGAAAATGCAGTCGCGCAGAACACTACCACGCAGAAAAATGTCCCGACGAGTGTTCCAACAGACAGGTAGGGAAGGAGATCGCTCATGTTGGGCGCCGCGTTGCTCGGTAGGAACACGCTCATGATCATGGCGGCTCGCCCCCATACGAGCAGTAGAACTAACAGACAGATTCCCAGTACCAGCGTGTCGCGCAGGTGTGCTCGCCCTTCTCGAAGGCTGAAGCGAAGCGTTGGTCTGTCGCTGTGTTGCAGCTGGTAGCTGATCGAATACAGCCCCATCGCGAGAAAGGGGCCGACGAACACGAAGCCGCTGGCAAGCCCAATGTACAAAGCCAGCAGGCCGAGCCTCCAGGTCAACAAGCCGAGCAGACCACCAAACCAGGCGAACAACAGCCCGTACAGCAAGCTCAACCCCGGAGCGGCAACCATGTCTTTCCATCCGAGACGCAGCCACCCGAATGCCGCAGTCAGCCGCAAATGACGGCAGGGGGCGAGTAATGGAAGTCCCGGAGAGTCGGTTGGCGACCCGTCATTCATACTTGCCGGCCTGTCGATAGTGGGGGTTCCGGGGTCAATGCCCGATACTGTATGCCGATTGTGGGGCGGACACGAGTCTGGCCCATTGCGACTTATACGGATGTGCAAGCTTCGAGCAGCAAAAGCCGCATCCGCCGCTCGGCAACGGAGAGTTGACGACGCGGGTCAGGATGCCGCGCGTGAGCACGTCATGGCGGCGAACGGCTGTCGCAAGTTAGTGCCGTGGGTGCTGCAGCGCAGCGTGCGAACACCGTGATCCTGCGAATAGCATAGCGGCGCCTTGGTCTCGACCCCGCCCGAAAGACCCGCCACTGCCGGGTCGGAGTTACGGGGCGGATCACGCTTACACAAACAACATAACTTCATCTTTGGGGGCTTCAAAATGCAACACAAAATCGCAAAGACTGCGGTCGCTTTCTCAGCGCTCTTAGTGTCATCGGTCTCGATGGGTAACGGCGCGGACTACAACGACGGACCGGTCGTCAATGTGTCTGCCATTCGTACGGTCGACGGACACTTCGATGACTACATGCATTGGCTGGCAACGGGCTTCAAGAAACAGGAGGAAGCCGCCAAGAAGGCGGGGCTGATCGTCGGGTATCACGTTTACACGGCGGAGCCACGCGGTCCGAACGATCCTGACATCTATCTGGTCGTCGAATACAAGAACTGGGCGGCCCTGGATGGCATCGGCGCAAAGTTTGATGCGCTGACCACCCAGACGGAGGGCTCCGTACAGAAGGCCGACGACGCTCAGGTGTCGCGCGCCAAGATCCGGACGGTGCTCGGTTCGGAGACGATTCAGGAAGCGCTGTTGAAATAAACCTTGCGAAGGCGGGGGCACGGACGGATGCCAGCGCCCCCTGGCTTTTGGGGTGAGGGCGCTGGCGCAGGAGAATCCAGCGGGTCGACAGGGGAGCCTCGGCAGGTTCAAGAGGCTCCTGGACCCGTCGAATTGCATGAGACCAATCAGGCTCGCTCGTTCCACCAGGCGAGCAGGTGAGCGAAGTCAATCGAGCCGTCGCCGTCGGTATCGATCTCATCGAATGCGGTTTGACATTCCTCGGTCGTCATCTCTTCATTGCTGTTTTCCACAAAGCGGATGAATTCGTTGAGCGTGAGCCGCCCATCCTGATTGACATCGTTGGAATCGAAATTGGCGCGCAGGTGAGTGTGCTGCCCACGATCCGTCATGACGGAGCCTGGTATCGTTGAGTTACGTATCATATGGAAACCTCCACTATCGACTGAGCTGAGTATCTCGAGAGCACCGTGAGCCGGAGGACGGACAGACCCAACGGCTGCGTTCTATCGATCGATCGTGTCCGCAAATTGTGAACCTGTGTGACGCGCCGGACTGCGGTCTCCGACACTACCGACGCTGAGACCCAGGCGACGCCCGGTGTTCACGCGGGGGATATCCTGCATCGGAACGCTTGCCGCGGACGTGGCCGGCCCTACTAATGCGAACACTGGCAAGCGTCCGCATCGATACCAGCCACGGTGTTTTTCCGCCAACCCCTAAAATGCGCAAGGCTTCGATCCACAAACATCGCCACTTCAGGTTGTGGAAAGACACACCATACAGGCCCCGGCAAGCCCCGGTTCCTGCCGACTTCCGCGATCCAGCGCCGACCCTCATCGTCTATCGCGAGCGTGATACTCGGGCGGAAAATGGCCAGGGACTCCTGCGGATAACGGCAACCCGTGAAATCAATGCAGCCGAGCGGCGTTCCAGGGTGGGCCGATACACGCGTGGCCCAGATTGGCCAGTAGGCCGTCGTACACGGCCGGCAAGTCCATGGATGAGCTGGGCGTGAAGGCGCGGCAGCCCGAGACCCGTGCAAGACGGGACAGTTGCTGCGAGGCGCGCTGCCATTTCAGATGGCCATAAGGGGCCTCATTTGAGCCCTCTCCCGCGGGTAGCACGGCTGCCTTCAGCAGCGGGCCGATGTTGATAGGACAGATAGGTACGCCACTGTCCTCGGCAGCCTCCAGGACCTGCCTGAAGTCTGCCTGGCTGAAAGAGTCTGTTCCGGAAGAGAGGACGATCAGGACTTTGCGGCCGGGCATCTGCTGCTGTATTTGAACAATAAAGATTTAAGTGCGGTGTTAGCACTCGGCATGCACGAGTGCCAATAATATTCATGCCGAGGCAAACTTCAAGAGGGGCGGGCTGGGGTGTTTGTTGATCGGGCGCCACCCGGGTAACCCATGTAATGGCGCTCGTCGCCGCCATGAGTATCGTGCTTCCACGGCAGCGGACGGGCTTGCCTGTCCAACTTCATTGGAAAACCTCGAGCTTGGCGTTGACGGGCGAAGGTCAGGTCGTCGATGCGTTTGGCACAACGAGCCCGCGTTTGCCGACCTGACTGTGGAGGGATCGGTCTCATGAAGATTGCACAGATCGCGCCGCTTGCGGAAGCGGTTCCCCCGCGACTCTATGGTGGAACTGAGCGGATTGTCTCGTACCTCACCGAAGAGTTGGTGCGTCAAGGTCACCAGGTGACGGTCTTTGCCAGCGGTGACTCGCGCACGCGCGCGGAGCTCGTGGCCTGCGCGCGCAAGGCGCTGCGACTGGATCCGGCCGTGCGCGACACCATACCGCACGTGCTGATGATGTTGGATGAGGTGCGTCGCCGCGCTCACGAATTTGACGTCCTGCACTTTCATATGGACCTGTTCCATTTTCCAACCTTTACCGATATCGCCGGCCAGACGGTCACCACGCTGCACGGCCGGCTGGATCTGCCGGACCTGGAGCCCTTCTATCGACGATTTCGGGACTTTCCGCTGGTGTCTATATCCAACGACCAACGCGGACCACTGCCGGACGCGCATTGGGCCGGGACGGTCTATCACGGATTGCCGCTGGAGTTGCACCGCTTCGTCCCGACAACGGATCGAGGGTACTTGGCCTTCCTGGGTCGCATCTCGCCGGAAAAGCGTCCCGACCGGGCCATCGAGATCGCGCGGCGCGCCGGTCTGCCGCTGCGGATCGCCGCCAAGGTAGACAACGCCGACCGAGCGTATTTCGAGCGACAGATCGAGCCCCTCCTGGCCGATCCACTTGTGGAGTTCGTGGGCGAGATCGGCGATGCCGACAAGAGCGACTTTCTCGGCAATGCCCGCGCTTTGCTCTTTCCAATCGATTGGCCGGAGCCCTTTGGACTCGTGGTGATTGAATCCATGGCCTGCGGTACGCCAGTGATTGCCTTTGCGCGCGGATCCGTGCCCGAGATAGTCGAAGACGGTGTAACAGGGTTCGTTGTCCATAACATCGAGGAGGCGGTGCGCGCCGTCAGGCGGGTCACCGAGCTCGATCGCCGAGAGGTCCGTCATCGGTTCGAGCAGAGATTCTCGGCAGGGCGCATGGCGAGTGACTATCTCGAGATCTATCGGCAACTGACGCGCATTTCGGCTCCGCGGCTACGGATCGCGTAGACTTCCCGTTACCGCAAGTGCCCGAGCCATGACTGATCCCACGGCAAGTCAACACGGCATGCAGGCGTCCGAGAATGTGCCTGTGTTCTACATCCCCGCGACCACTTCCTTGCAGGAGCGGCGGCCGAGGACGCTCAAGCACGGCGAAACGTTTGCGGTGTTTGATCACAACGGCGACATCGTGCGGGGTCTAGGGAGTCCCGAAGGGCTCTTTCACGCGGACACACGACACCTGTCACTATGCACGCTCACCTTGGGAGGACGGCGTCCGCTGCTCCTCAGCTCCACCTTGCGTGCTGACAATGCAACGCTGACGTGCGATCTGACCAATCCAGATTTGTACGAGGGTGAGCGTTTGGTCCTGGAGCACGACATCATCCATGTCCGCCGAACCAAATTCTTGTGGCAGGGTGATTGTTTTGAGCGATTAGGCATCAGCAATTACTCTTCTGCAGAGCAACACCTGAACCTGCAATTGAGCCTCGGCGCCGATTTCGCGGATCTCTTTGAAGTGCGCGGCACCCGGCGCGAGCGCCGCGGCATCCTGCACGAACCCGACATCGGCCCCGACCAATTGCTCTTCAGCTATACGGGCTTGGATGGCGTGCGCCGTGTGACGCGCATCGGTTTCGATCCAGCCCCGGCCGTGCTGCAAGCCAGTGGCGCGCTTTTCCGACTGAGGTTGCCTCCACAGGGCGGTTGTACGGTGTATGTGGAAGTGGGTTTCAAGGATCGGGCTCTTGATCGTGGGCTTACCCTGCGCTTCCGCTCGGGACTGCGCCAAGCGCGCCACGCGCTGCGGCGGGCTTCCTGCCGGATGGCCTCGGTGGAGACCTCGAATGAAATCTTCAACGAGCTTGCTCGCCGGACAGTCGCCGATTTGTGCATGCTGGTGACGGACAAGCCGGAAGGTCCCTATCCCTACGCCGGGATTCCGTGGTTCAGCGCCGTGTTCGGCCGCGATGCTCTCATCACTGCGCTGCAGTTGCTTTGGATGGATCCGAGTCTGGCTCGTGGCGTGCTGCGCTTTCTCGCGGCCCATCAAGCGACCCGTCACGATCCGGCGGCCGACGCCGAACCTGGAAAGATTCTCCACGAGATGCGCCTCGGCGAGATGGCCGCTCTCGGCGAGGTTCCCTTTCGCTGCTACTACGGCAGCGTCGATTCCACTCCATTGTTTGTTTTGTTGGCGGGCGCTTATCTGGAGCGCTCGGGTGATCTGGAAACGGTCCGGGCGATCTGGCCCAACGTGCGAGCGGCGCTCGAGTGGATTGACCGCCACGGTGATCGCGATGGCGACGGCTTTGTCGAATATGGCCGCCGCAGCGAGCAGGGACTCGCCAACCAGGGCTGGAAGGACAGTCACGACTCCATCTTTCATGCGGACGGACAACTCGCGGCAGGTCCCATCGCGCTCGTCGAAGTGCAAGCCTATGTCTACGCGGCGAAGCGCATGGCGGCGCAGATCGCCCGCGCACTCGGTGAGCAACAATACGCGGCTACCCTCTATCAACAAGCCGAGTCGCTTCGGGTGAAGTTTGAGATTCAGTTCTGGTGTGAGGAGCTGGGGACCTACGCGTTGGCGTTGGATGGGGAAAAACGCCCTTGTCAGGTCAGCTCTTCCAACGCGGGGCACGCACTCTTCGCAGGAATTGCCGAGTTCGAACGAGCGCGTCGTGTCGCAGCGGGACTGGTTAGCGACGCATTCTTTTGTGGATGGGGCATCCGTACCATTGCCAGGCGCGAAGCGCGTTACAACCCCATGTCCTATCACAACGGCTCAGTGTGGCCGCATGATAATTCCCTGATTGCACTGGGGTTCGCGCGCTACGGGTTCAGAGCGGAAGCCGTGCGCGTCTTTGACGGACTCTTCGCGGCGGCCACCTACATGGACCTGCGCCGACTCCCCGAGCTCTTCTGCGGATTTGCGCGCCGTCCCGGCCATGGCCCCACTCTCTATCCGGTCGCTTGTAACCCGCAAGCATGGGCCGCAGCGGCCCCAATGGCCCTTCTGCAAGCCTGTCTGGGGTTGAGCTTCGATGTGTCCGCCAGGATCGTTCGCCTGGAGCAGCCCACACTCCCGGAGTGGCTGGAACAGGTGACCGTCCGCCATATCCCGCTCTGTGGCGATCAGGTTGACGTGCGGGTGAGCCGTGCTGCAGGGCAGATTGCAGTAACGACCTTGAATCGCATCGGGGAGGTGCGCGTGGCAAGCGTCAGTTGAGAGATTCCAACAGGCTACCGTGGGAAGTTCGGCAGCGCTCGCATTGATGCAAGGCTCTCGGTGTCGTCGGCGTTGACGCATCGAGTATCATCTAAGCTTTACATTGCGGGCGGTCACCGTGCGAAGTACGCGCAGAAAGTTCTGTGTAACGGCTGTAGGCGGCCTTTCGGGGGCTGCGCTCCCGTGGGGTTTTGATGCGATTGCAAGGCCCCACGGCGCGCTCAACGTGGCCGAAGTTGACCGCAACAGAGTTTTACGTGCTGCGCGCCAGTATCTTCGCGAACGCCCGATCACCATCACCGCGTATCGTGCCGAACGCAGCGCTGGCGGCAAGCACGACTACTTCTCCGAGGGGGACTACTGGTGGCCCGACCCGGATCATCCCGACGGGCCTTATATCCAACGCGACGGGATGACCAATCCCGACAACTTCGTTTCACACCGCCACGCCCTGATTCGACTCAGCCTGCAAATGCCCGCACTGACGGCAGCCTGGTGCATCACGCGAGACAGGAGGTATGCGCAGCACGCTGCCAGCCATCTTCGTGCCTGGTTCCTGGACCCATCAACATGGATGAATCCAAACCTGCAATACTCACAGGCCATCCACGGTCGCGTCACTGGTCGGGGCATCGGTGTCATAGACACGATTCATCTGGTCGAGGTGGCACGCGCAATTCCTCATTTGCGCGAGACTTCCGTGCTGACAAACACCGAGCATGATCGGTTGGAGAAGTGGTTCGCCGGCTACCTGGACTGGATGACCCATTCCAGCAATGGAGTCGAAGAGCGCGAGGCAAAGAACAACCATGGCACGTGCTGGGTGATGCAGGCGGCGCAGTTTGCGCAGTACACCGAGAATCAGCAGGTGATTGAATACTGTCGCGAACGTTATAAAACGGTTCTTCTTCCGGACCAGGTTGCGCCCGACGGCAGCTTTCCGCTCGAGCTGAGTCGCACGAAACCCTACAGCTATTGCCTGTTCAACCTGGACGCGTTGGCGGCCATCTGCCAGATTCTGTCCTCGCCGCGCGATGATCTGTGGAGATTCAGCCTGGCCGACGGCCGAAGCATGCAGACTGCCATGGCTTTCATGTTCCCGTTCATCGCCGACAAACACACCTGGCCCCATCCGGCAGACGTCCAGTACTTTGACCAGTTTCCCGTCCGGCAACCCAGCCTTCTGTTCGCGGGGCTCGCCTTGTCAGAACCGCGCTACCTGGCGTTGTGGTCCAGCCTGAACCCCGACCCCAAGGTCGAGGAAGTCATCCGCAATTATCCCATCCGCCAGCCCATACTGTGGGTGGCAGTGGACGACAGAAATTCGCGTGTCAGGCCGATCACCTCGGGACCATGAGACTCGAGCGCCCAATGTCCGCCGCCCATGATCCGAATCTGCGCCTTCGGCAAGTCACGCTGATACGCCAGCGCAGCGGCCGGAGTGTAGTACTGGTCTTCGCGTCCCCACAGAATCAAAGTGGGCGGCTCGTGCTCGCGGAAGTAGGTTTGAACCCTCGGATAGAGATCGACATTGGTCCGATAGTCGAGATGCAAGTCCAATAGGGCATCGACAACGCCCGGCTGTTTGATCTGAGTCCAGGCCAGCCAGATCGTATCGGGGTCGATCAGCTCGACCACTTCGGTCGGCAAATGCTCCAGGAACTCTTCTCGGATTCCCTTCTCCGTGAATACCGCATCACGAAGCGCATCCCGGTTGGGAGGGGACGCATCACGCCAGTAGGTCTCCAGCGCGGACCAGGCGGATGTGCGTCCGTCGGAATAGTACGCTTCGCTATTCTGTATCACCAATGCCGTGACACGATCTGGCGTTCTCATCGCCAGTCGGAACCCACCTGCGCTCCATAGTCATGAAGGTAGAGGGCGTACCGCTCGAGATTGAGCGCCCGTACAAAGGTTTCGATCGTGTCTGCGTAGTGATCGAAGGTGTAAACGTACCGGGCTCGGTCCGGGCAGGCACTGTACCCGAACGCCGGAAAGTCCGGCGCCACCACGTGCCACCGATCCGCCAACGCAGGTAGGAGATATCGGAACTGATGTGAGGACGAAGGAAATCCATGTAACAGGATGAGAGTAGGCATTTCTGAGCAACCCGCTTCGCGGTAGAACAACCGGACGTCCGAGACTGTGACTGTACGGTATCTCACCGACAGAATCGGGCTGCTCATCGCGCCTCCCTCGGGTACTCCAGATCAGCACGATTTGACGCGCACCGACCTTCTTCGACGCAACGGCTCGCCGCTGTCCAGCGAGCGCTGGACTTTCTATTCCAGACCCTCACTCAACGCGTGCGCGATCAATTCGCCGCTTGCGAATGCGCTCCGCCGCGTTCCGACACTCCCCGCAATGCCTCACCGGCCGTGGATCCAGTTGTTCGCGCCGAGATGTCCCCGAGTGAGATGATTCCTACGAGGCGCTTGTCACGATTGACCACTGGCAGGCGGCGCACCTGCTGCTCCGCCATGTTTCTCGCGATACCCTCGATCTCCTCGTCCTCGAAGCAATACCTGACCTTCTCCGTGCTCATTACTTGAGCAACAGCTGTCTGTTTCGGGTCACAACCTCGCGCATCACCTCGAATCGCGATATCACGATCCGTTATCATACCGACGAGGCGATCGTTCTCAGCCACCGGTAACGCACCCGCATCCAACTCGGCCATCAGCCTGGCCGCCTGCTGCAGCGTATCCTGAGGGCTCGCGACTTTGACATCGCGAGACATGATTTCACCGACTCGCATAAACTTCCCCTTGGCAGCCTAGCTGCCCGTTTTCCTACGTTCAAACAGGCTCTATCCACTCTCCATGCAACGGGGGCTGTCGACCCTGGTTCCGTTTTTCGCATTGTTACCTCTACAAAGCGAAAGGATACGTGTCGGGGACCCCCGGTTTCGCGTGCTGCGTACCCAGCGGCGTTACTGCTGTCGTTTCATCAAACCAAACGAATGCGTCAAACTGCTTCGGTAGGCAGGCCTCGGCGTAGTGGCTCGCGAGCTCGGTATCCGGGCGATAAATGACCCCGATGAAACGTTCGAGTCGAGTCGGTAACAGGCGCCGGCGTAGCGCTTCATGGTCATGCAGGTCGAGCAGAAAGCGTGGAGTGTCGGCGTCATGGCACAGGCGCTCATAACTGTCGGGGTGCGATGGTCGGACACGTTTGATCTGCGTCTCGCCATCCCAATCCGTGGCGGCTGCCACTGTACCGGTGTGCGTACCCAGGCCGATCAGTGCCGCGTCGTCACCGAAGCGCTCGCGACACAATTGCCCGATATTGAGCTCCTCGCGCACGGTGCCCATGTCCGTGTACCGGGCATCGCCAATGTGTGAGTTATGCGCCCAGACCACGGCTTTGGAGTCTGGTCCGCGTGCATCCAGAAGGTGTTGTAATGTCTCGAACATATGCGTATCGCGCAAGTTCCAGGAGTCTGCACCGCCGTAGTACATGATCCGGTAGTACCGTTCGGCTGAGGCAATGAGACGAGCGCTCTGCGCGGCGTCAAGAAAGCTCTCGCCATCGTGCTGCGCATACTGAAGCCGCCGGTCCAGTAATTCCCGGCATTGCTGAATCACCGCCTGCCCGCATTTGCGATAGGCAGTGCTCAACACCGCGCGGCCATAAGTAGCGGGATCTTTCTGCCACGGAGTCAGGCAACCGTAGCGTTCGCGCGCGATTCGGGCCGCCTGGGGGTCGACCTCGTCGAGATACTCCAGAACGGTCGCAATCGAGTCGCTCATGTTGTAGATATCCAGACCATAGAATCCAACCCGCTGTTGCGACGGTAGCGGTTCGCTGAATCCTCGCAGCCAATCGACGAATGCTTCCACATCAGTGTTGCGCCACATCCAGGTAGGAAAGCGCTGAAAGGGAGCCCCGGGAGCGGTACGCGCTGTCCGGTGGCGCACGTGGCGGTCGATAGCTGCCGCATCGGGCCAGTCCGCCTCAACGGCAATGATCGTGAAGCCGTGCCGCTCAATGAGGCGGCGCGTAATTGCCGCACGCGCGCGGTAGAACTCCGCCGTACCGTGGCTCGCCTCGCCCAACAGGATCACGCGCCGGCTGGCGTAACGATCGAACACAGTGGCAAAGGCGGGGTCTTCGAAATTCGGCAGCTTCTGCGCAGCCTCCGCGATCATCTGTGGCACGCGCTTGCCACGAGAGTGGCCGGGAACATGATTGCTCGCCGAGCGTCTTGCATCCTCGGCCCAGCCCTGCACGCCAACCAGGGGCACGAACGTGACGGCCCCGAGATCTTCATTCTCATACTCCGACTTGCCAGTGCGCCGGAGTTTGCGCAGCGTCTGCTCCCACCTCTGCTGACCGACCGGGATGACCAGCCGTCCGCCAATCGCAAGTTGCTCTTTCAGTGCAATCGGTATCTCAGGGCCGCTGGCTGCGACCAAAATGGCATCAAAAGGGGCAGCCTCGGGCCAACCCTGACTGCCATCACCCACGCGCACCCGGATGTTGTTGTATCCCAACCGCTTGAACCGTTGCTGCGCCTGCGTGCCGAGGATTGCGTGTCGCTCTATTGAATAAACATCACGGGCGATTTGGCCGATGACGGCTGCGGCATAACCTGAGCCTGTGCCGACTTCGAGCACCCGATCGCCGGGTTTCAATTCGGCCGCCTCGATCATGAGCGCCACGATGTAGGGCTGGGAGATTGTTTGCTCTTCACGAATGGGCAGTGGGTTGTCCTCGTAGGCGAATTCCTCGAGACCGGGCTCGACAAAGGCCTCTCGTGGCACGCTTTGCATCGCTCGGAGGACCTGGCTGTCGCTGACACCGCGCTTCGCGATCTGGACAGCAACCATGTGCTTGCGTGCACGTGCAAAGTCCAACATCGGAGCCACCTTTGGGATGTTTCGGTAGCGTTATCAACTGCCTGACAATGCCCCAGGCGAGGGGCCGTCAGGGCCGCCGGCCGGAGCTCAAAACGGAGCAAGCGCCGTACCGAGTTGCGACCACATAGATCACGCCGCCGCTGTAGCTGCGGGATCGAGTTTTGCTCGCGGCAGTGCAACCAAGTCCAAAAGGATACGAGGGTCGCTCCAGTGATTCAGCCGATCGATTACTTCCTGGCGGGTTGGTTCGCGCTCGCGTTGGCGTCTGCTGTCTACGTAGGCATCGACCAATACAGGCCGCCGCGACTACTTCGGCACTGGGGTTGCCGATGTGGCTCGATCTCATCCTCGAGTATCTCGCGGGATTCGGCTTCGGACTCTTCATCTTTCAATCTCTGTTCATGAAGTCGATGATGGGCGGGACCTATCTTGCGAATGTTCGCAATACCTTCCTGCCTGAATTCATCAGCATGAACTTCATGATGGCGGGGATGGCGCCTGTCATGAGCTTTCTCATGATGGGGCGCGATATGCGCGCAATGGAGTCGAGCGAGCTGCTCTTCTGGGGAGTCATGTCCCTGGGCGTGATCGTGGGATTCGTGACGGCATATCCCGCCAATGTCTGGATGGTTGCGCGGAAGCTCAAACACGGGCTCATGACAGTTCGAGCGACTCGCAAGGAGAGCCGATCCGGGAGGGAGGCAAAGTCGGCGCGCGTGGCCAGTGCAGGCCATGAGACTCACCGCGAGCAGAAACGGAAGTCTCACGGCGGACATGCGATGACACATGACGCGACACCAACACAGCTGGTAGCTGTCGCCAGCGTGTCCTTTTTTGCGCTGCTCGTCGGAATTGCAGGCCCCGCCAATTGGGTAAACTTGCGTTTATCGGCACGGGACGTCGGAGGCGCGATCATGCCGGCCGGGATGATCATGGACCGGGACACACCGGCCGAGGCCATGCGGGACATGGCCGCCGTTGATCCTCGAGATGTTGTATCAACGTATGGCCTGGATGCACGCGGCGATCGGGAGCTCGTGCCGGAGGTTGTGAACGGCCTCAAAATCTTCCGCCTCGAGACATCCGTTATTCGGTGGACCATCCTTCCAGGCGTGATGGTGGACGCGTACGCGTTCAATGCGCGGATGGCGCGCAGCCAAATTATTTCACCATCAATGGCCGCGCTTACCCGGCGACGGAGGTGGTGCCAATCCGGGTGGGAGAGACTCTGAAAATCAGATTCATCGGCTCGGGCAACGGCTTCATACATCCAATGCACGTCCATGGGGGTCCATTCGAGGTGGTGGCCGTCGATGGAACGACACTGCAACCGTCTGCGCGTTACTATGCGGATACTATCAATGTTGCTCCGGGTCAGCGCTACGATGTCCTCTGGAAGGCGCGAAAGGCGGGTAAGTGGCTCATTCACTGTCACATAGCCCACCACACAACAAACAACAACGTCGAACTGCAAGGCGGCGGCGGCTTGATGACTGTAATCGATGCGCGAGAGTGAGCCTGCCGATCTGGACGCGATCGCGGTCTAATGGATGACCATCTAGCTGTAGCATAGGCTTGGTCTGATGCAAGGGTCCCTGCGGTCCTTGCTCTCATCGCCGGCAGATGTCCTAGTCTCGCGCGTGTCTTTCTGTGTAGACTTCGCCGCCGTTTATCAGGTGGTGGGTGCATGCTTTCGCGAAAAGAGGGTTTTTGAGCCCTAACTGAGCAGTGCATCAAGGGGCGCAATGCTATCTCCACCGGACTGTGAATGAGGCCATTCGATTATCGAGTGCCTGGGTAAAGGAGCGAGATGCCAATCAAAGAGTTGTTGGGGGCGACGGATTTTTTCCTGGAGCCTATGGTGCTCGTCTCACGCGATGGGATCATAGAGACTCCGAACCAATCGTTCGCAGAGCAGCTCGAGCTGCCTGTGGAGAGTCTGCCCGGACGACGGCTCGACACACTTGCAGCCGCCTCGGCATCTGCTGTTCAGGAGTACCTGCGCGCCTGTACCGAAAGCGTCAGGGCCGTGGAGGGTTCGCTTCTCCTGCGAAGGCGGGCTGAAACGGTTGCTTTGCAAGCGCGCGGCATAGCCTATCCGCCCAACTCTGCCCCGACTGCGTCTCACGTTCTCCTGCAGCTCGTGAGTCAAAAACAGGGACCCTTTTCGAGTTCCACCCGCTCACGGTCGGCCCGCAACGCCGAGAACTGGTACGAGATCGAGCAGTCACTCAGGCGGCAAAGTCAGATTTTGGAGGTGACGCTGGCCAGCATCGGGGATGCGGTGTTGGTCACCGATGCCCAGGGGCATGTCACGTTCACGAATTCAGTGGCTTGCGGCTTGACGGAGTGGCCGCTGGAGCAAGCCAAGGGGCGGCCGCTGACGGAAGTTTTTCCAATCATCAATGAGCATACGCGCAAGCCGGTGGAGAATCCCGTCTCCAAGGTATTGCAGACGGGCACGATCGTGGGCCTCGCGAATCACACTTTGCTGATATCGCGCAGCGGACGGGAGATACCCATCGATGACAGTGCGGCTCCCATCCGGCTGCCGGATGGCACGTTGTTCGGCGTAGTGCTGGTATTCCGCGATATCACCGAGCAACGCCGGGCGGAGCATGCGCGAGCATGGCTCGCGGCCGTCGTCGAGTCCTCGTACGATGCCATCGTCAGCAAAACGCTCAACGGTCAGATTACCTCCTGGAATCCGGGAGCCACGCGCCTTTTCGGCTATGCACCCGAAGAGATCATCGGGAAGTCGATCACCACCATCATCCCGACCGAGCTGCACGCGGAGGAGGCCGATGTACTGGCACGCCTGCGCCGGGGGGAGCGAGTCGATCATTTTGAGACAGTCCGCGTGGCCAAGGACGGACGCCGTGTCGAAATCTCCCTGACGGTCTCGCCCATCAGGAATGAACAGGGCGAGATCATCGGCGCTTCCAAAATCGCCCGGGAGATCACTGAGCGCAAGCGTGCCGAACGGATGCTGCTCGAAGCAGACCGGCGCAAAGACGAGTTCCTGGCGACACTGGCTCACGAGCTGAGACATCCGCTTGCGCCAATCTACAACTCTGCCCAACTTCTCTGCCGGATCGAACACGATCGTCCGGAGTTGAAAAACGCGTGCGAAATCCTGCAGCGGCAGCTACAGCAGCTGACACGTCTCGTCGATGACCTGGCGGATGTCTCACGTATTCGCGCGGGACGTATCGATTTGCAGACCGAGCCGATCGATCTCGGACGTCTGTTGCATTCTCTTGAACTGTCCATGCGTCCGTTGTTCGAGGCTTCGGGCCAGCAACTGACACTGCACGTGGATCCGGTCTATGTGCATGGCGACAGTAGCCGACTCTTCCAAGTGTTTTCGAATGTTCTGCATAACGCCCACAAATATACGCCCGCTGGCGGGCAGATCTGCGTCACTTGTGAGCGCGCCGGAGCTGAAGTGATCATCCGGATACGGGATACAGGGATCGGTATTCCCACCGACATGCTCGACGAAGTGTTTGATCCCATGGTCCAGGTCAACCGCGCGGGCCTTGGCCCGCGCGGCGGCTTAGGTCTCGGACTGACCGTGGCCAGGCGGCTCATTGAGCTTCACGGCGGGAGAATCGAAGCGCACAGCGATGGTGAAGGCAAAGGATGCGAGTTCCTGATCTTCCTGGCTGCGTCATGACTTTTGACACTCCCAGGGAGGCCCGAGATTGCGTACCGTTTGTCCACATCAACCGGAAGCGCATTCAAATGTACACAATTACCGCCATCATTCGACCGGAACACTACGTACTGCCTGTCAAGCATCCGCCCAACTGCCGATGCACACAGCACGGAGGGAAGACCGCCAGTCCAGTACCCTCGATTTCTTCACTTCTTCAGGTTCGCATCGCGAATCGCGCAGAGATCTGCGTCTGAGAAACCCTCCTTCTTCAGCACTTCCAGAAGGAAAGCCGTTTTGCCGGCGCCGTAACCTTCCATGTCTGTTGGAAATTGATCGGCCAGCTGCTTTTTGAGTTGCCCGTAGGCTGTCACTGCACTCGGGTTGTGCCGGAGGTGCTCGCGGATGGCCAGATGGTTCGCCAACCCTACGCTCCCTTGCACACAAACATACAGATTGTGTGTTGGCAAATGCGCTGGACTGTAGAACGCTTCGCGCTCAGGGATTCCCAAGTCTCCGCAATGCACGTAACCCAGCGTGGCCAGTTTCTCAACCGCCGCGGGTATCTCAGCTCGCGACGGTAGAACGACATCGATGTCCACGATCGGTTTCGCGGCAAGTCCCGGGATGGAGGTGCTGCCTACGTGCTCCACAGCGCTCGCAATGTTCCTGAGTACCTCGAAGATTGGCGCCCGTAGGGCCGCAAATGTCCGCGCCCAGGTGGGGTCATAGTCCACCACAAGAATTCGTCTCTGGTTCGGCATTGGCGTGTCCCTTGTCGGTGTCCATGTTCTGCAGGATGCCGGATATTGGATACTCGCGCTCGGGCCTGAGGGTCCAGCATCACCACGCGATATACCCGCTCACATCGCTGCAACCGAGGAACAGATTGGATGGCTGCACGAATTCGAACGCTGCTCGGACTGCTCCTTTTGACATTGATTACGGGTCAGGCAGCAACTGCCGTTGAGACGACTCCGCCGGCACCCGACTATCAGCACGAGATTCGACCGCTCCTGGAGCGTCGTTGTCTCGTATGCCATGGATGCTACGACGCCCCTTGCCAGTTGAAACTGGATTCCTATCAAGGCCTCGCGCGCGGTTCTACCAAGGTGCAGATCTACAGTACGGCAAGACTCTCGCCGGCAGCGCCGTCGCGTCTGTTTGAAGATGCGCAAACCACCGCGGGATGGCGGGTACTCGGCTTCAGTCCGGTTGTGCCCGACCAGCAAGACGCATCGGAGGGTGACAGACGGGCAGGTGTGCTGGCGAGAATACTGGAGCTCAAAAAGCAGCATCCGCTGCCCACGGGAAAGGTGTTACCGGAGACGTTCGATTTTTCTTTAGGCAGGGCCCAGCAATGCCCGCGAGTCGAGGAGTTCGACTCTTTTGCCACCAGATTTCCTCAGTGGGGTATGCCGTTCGGACTCCCGCCACTGAGCGATTCGGAGCATCGCACGCTCACTGATTGGTTGGTGGCGGGCGCCCCGGCCACCGACCCCGCGCCCCTCAGTCCTTCGCTCGCAAAGGAAATTAGGTACTGGGAAAAGCTGTTCAACGGCAACAGCCTCAAGCACCAGCTCGCCGCACGCTATGTGTACGAGCACCTGTTTCTCGCGCACCTGTATCTGGAGGACCGGGGCGCTGACACTGTTTTCTTCAAGGTGGTTCGCTCGCGTACGCCACCCGGAACGGCTCTGAGCCTGATCTCCACCCGCCGGCCCTATGACGATCCCGGGGTTCCGCGGGTCTACTACCGGCTGTGGCGTGATCCAGCGTCCGTTGTGGCGAAGACTCACATGCCGTATCAATTGACCCCGGAGCGCCGCGAACGGTGGCGCAAGTGGTTCATTGATACCGAGTACACCGTGGACAAGCTACCCGGGTACGAGGCAAAGACGGCGTCCAACCCTTTCTACACGTACCAGAACATTCCCTATTCGTCGCGATACAGCTTCCTCCTCGATGAAGCACAGTTCACGATCATGAACTTCATCAAGGGCCCGGTTTGTCGCGGTAACGTGGCTCTGAGTGTCATCCAGGACCGCTTCTGGGTGTTCTTCACAACGCCGCAGTCAGCTGTCGGGAAACCGTTCTCGCAGTTCCTGGCGCACGAGGACGGCGAGCTGAAGCTGCCGGCTGGAGCCGAGAGCGGTCTCTGGTCGGTGACGAAGTGGCACAGCTATGCACAGGCGCAAAGCCGGTACCTGGAGGCCAAGGGTAATTTCATCCGGAAAAATGCAGCCGCGCTCGACGAGGCCGGACTCAATACGTTCTGGAATGGATATGACACCAACTCCAATGCGGCCCTTACGGTCTTTCGACACAATGACAGTGCCACGGTTGTACAGGGTTTGGTAGGCACCCAACCCCAGACGGCCTGGCTGATCGACTACCCGATCCTCGAGCGCATTCATTACCTCCTGGTCGCTGGTTTCGATGTGTATGGCACGGCGTCGCACCAGTTGATGACGCGCATGTACATGGATTTTCTGCGCATGGAGTCGGAAATGAACTTCCTCGGCTTCCTGCCGCAAGAGCAACGTATCGCTGAAGACAGTCAATGGTATCGCGGTGCTGACCGGAGTGTTCACGCCTACCTGGACTCTTACTACGAGCACGGCGTACTGCCGCCACCCTTTGATTTCAAGACCAATCAGCCCAAGGCGGAGCTCTTCCGTGCACTTCAGGCACGGATGGCAAAGGTGCTCAACCATCGCTACGAGCTGCAGCAGTCCGGGCTCTCCGCGGCGAGTGTCGCCGCGCTGGCCAGGCTCGATCAGGTGCGCGGCGTGGCGGCCTCAATCATGCCTCAGGCGGCAATCATCGAGGTCAACGAGCATGGCCTGCTCAGCGTGTTGAGCAATAGCGCGTATTCGAACCTCTCATCCATACTCGACTCACAGAGCAACCGCTTGCCCGACGAGGACACCCTGACTGTTGCCAATGGACTCGTGGGCGCCTATCCCAACATCCTGCTGCAGGTGAGCGAATCCGAGATTCCGGAGCTGGTGACGAAGATCGAAGGACTGCGTAATGAAGCGGACTATTCAGCGCTGCTGGACCGCTTTGGCATCCGCCGCACCGATGAACGCTTCTGGTCCGTGAGCGATCGAGTGTTGGCGGACTATGCACACTCAGAGGTGATCAGCCACGGCGTTCTCGACTATAGCCGTTACGAGAATCGATGACGCTTGGCGGCCGTTGACGTGCGGCGCGGAGCCGCGACGGGACAGGTGTCCTATAGGTCGAGCATCAATTTTACAGCTCCGTCATGGTCGCCGCGCTTCAGAGCTTCAACCACTGTCTTCTCCTGTACGCGAGTACGAGGAGTGGTCATGACGACCACAAACAGACTGAACGCCAACACAGCAGCACCGTAGAACCAAACAACCAAAGCCATGTCGCGCTCCCGTTAATCCTCCATTGGATTCTGGCGGCGGGAGCAGGGTGATATCCATCGGCGCCGTCACATTTTGCCGCGACCTCGAGCCGGGCTTTACGCGGTTGTCATCCAACTGCTCGGGGTCGCGGGCAAACCTGTCTGTTGGATGCGACGCTTTCCAACAGAGTGACTGGCCGCCGCTCGCTGGTGCTCGGGTTTCGAATCGGGATCAGGAGATTTCGAAGAGCCGTGGCCGCAATTGCGCAGAGTATTCCCGCCAGGCGATCGGATCACTGGTGACGTCGATCGCGCCTCGCGCCAGCGCGCGTTCGAGCTCGGCTCGAGAGGTGACCCGGTCCAGATAACCTGCGGTCAGGCTTTCCGGATCACTGTCAGGGGCAGGCGTGAAGGCGACGAGCCAGGCATTGGTAGCGGAGGTGTGCATCGCGAGGGATCCTGTTGGCGCGTACAGTGCGCCCGCGACATTGTGGGAAGTCAGCACTGTCACTGAGGTTGCATCGCACGCGCAACCTGTTTCCGGATGGCGACACGTGGGCGGTCATTCATTCGCCCCGAACCCGTTCGAGCAGCGGCGTCGGTGCTCCAGCAAGTGACTCCAGTCCGTTCGGATCCAGCCACACGCCTTCCGGAGTCCAACGCACGCTCACCTCGTTCATCCGATACCAACGATCGCCACGATGGACGACGACGTGTCCTTCGAAAACCAATGTAGGCTTGCCAGTCGATTCAGCCGCGAGTCTCCCCGTAGCATGGGCATGATCGGCTGTAATGTGCAGGCCGACGGCAGGAGGCCCGAAGTCCATCTCAACGTGCTCGAACTGCGATTCGCCGTCTTTGCTGATATTGACGAAGCTTGCGTTAATTGCCACGTCTGCTGTGGGTAGGTTGGTCTCCAGCCAACCATTCGCGGAGACTTCTGCGGCCAACACACAACAACCTACCGCCAGTGCGGCAACGGCAACGAATACACGACCCAGAAAGCGGCGCAGTGTGGATTCAGCGGCGAGTTTCAACATCTCCAGTCTCTCCTCGAGTGGATCCACGCAGCGCCAATGGCAACCGCCGGGTAATGCTGCATCGGCCAATTGCGTTTTCAACATTGCGTTCGCATAGGAGCGCCGCGAGCTGGGATATCGTCGGATAACCGCAGCGTCGCAGGCGAGCTCCTGGTCTCTCCGTAACACGTTGGCGCCAATATGAATCAGTGGGTTGAACCAAAACACGCAGCGAAACAGAGCGACGATGAAGTTACAGAGACAATCACCCCGGTTCATATGCACTCGCTCATGAGCGATGATCAATAGTCGCTCCTTCGACGTGTAACGTGATTTGAAATCACTAGGCAGGATGACGCTAGGCTTGACGATGCCCACGAGCACGGGACATCCAGCGGAACTCTGCGCACGCAATACGCGCGCTGACCCCGACAAGGGTCCCAGACTACTCATGAATGCTCGCTGCAGCCGGACCATGTAGGCGAAGGAAAGAATGACTCCAACGACCCACACACCGAGCATCGATGTCATCCAGCCCGCCGAGGATGGCGCGACGAACGTATGCGCTGAGGATCCGCCGATTACATGGTGTAGCGCGGTCACTGAGGCGATGCTCGAGACAACGCGGTCTTCAGTTGCCACATTCGGCAAGATTGCCGCCAGCATCGCCATGGGAACGAAAAGCCATACCCAATACGACGCCGAAGTGCCGAAAGCTCTTCGTACACCGAGACGAGTCAGTAAGACCGCAGCAACGGCTATGCTCGAAGCCGTGGTGAGTGAGATGAGGCACTTCCATAACTCATTCGTCATCGCCAATTTCCTCGATGAGACGTTTGAGATCGGCAATATCACGCTTGGTGAGCTTGCCATGGCGGCTGAAGTGCGCTGCGAGCGGGGCTACACGTCCGGCGAAAAGACGATCCAACAGGCCCTTGCTTTCAGTCAGCAACCAGTTATCGCGGCTAACGAGGGGCGAGTAGAGGAAACGGCGGCCGTCTTTGTCGGCGCGTATGACCTTTTTCCTCAGCAGCCGGTTGAGGAGCGCCTTGACGGTGCCTTCCTGCCAATTCTGCTCACCCCGGAGCGCAGCCACCACGGCCTCGGTGGGCAAGGGGTGTTCGCGCCAAAGGACCTCCATGATTGCGGACTCCGCCTCGGTGATGGAGGGATCAGATGATTCTCGCCGCATGAGATCGGATTCGTTTACAGATATAAACGTAAGATAGATTACAGCTGTAAACGATGATGGTCAAGAAACTCCGGTCCGAGGCTGGTCAGCGATAATCAGCGGGAAAGTGGGGTCTAGCGGACTCGTTTCTCAAACCACTTCTTCGCGCTCGGCCGGCGATGCGGACAGCCGGGCCAACAACAGGGGCGGCGTTTGCCGGCCTGGAGATCCTCGACCGCGCGTTGAATTCGGCGACTGCGTGTCGCTTCCTGTTTTGCCGAAATGACCCAACAGATCCATTCGTTCCGCGCCAGCGGCGTCAGATCATTCCAGGCTGCCTGCGTCGTCGCGCCAGAGGCCAGCGCTTCGGACAGGTCAGCCGGAATTTCATGTAGGGGCCCGGTTGTGGGTGAGGCTGCAGTCAATTTGCCCATTGACGCAGGATAACATCCAGGGCGCTTTGTACGAAGCTAGCCGAAATCTCGGCGCGGAGCTTTTGGCTGCCGCGCGTGAGGTGAAAGCGGGTAAGGCGACTCGTGAGCATCAAAGTGCCTGAGATCCTCGAAGCACG